>Ga0208545_1000694_pt1 | contig 15449 bp, 6 predicted proteins | sample DEB08_DNA_12_FD_185498 | JGI IMG/M metagenome (GOLD analysis project Ga0208545, IMG submission 185498) | Aqueous microbial communities from the Delaware River and Bay under freshwater to marine salinity gradient to study organic matter... | ecosystem: Environmental > Aquatic > Marine > Coastal ... | reverse complement strand
TTCCGGGTTTCTCCTTTCGTGATTCTATTGAGTGTGATGGGCTACGATAGCCGCTAGTGATGATGAAGGGAAACCCGCAGGCTTCCCGAAGTTCATCTAGTCTGTGGATAAAGTCCACGTTCATTTTGTTTTCGCCGGTTTCTTGGCAGTTAAAGTCTTCTAGTTTAAAGTATTTAAAATCCATTATAGTCCTAACTCCTCTTTACTACCTATTTTAATTTTACTTCTAAATTCATTGCCGGGTATCTTAGACATGAAGTCTCTCAAGTATGAGTAGCGGTCACGAGTTTCAGTAGTTCGCTCTTCGTCTTTAAGTTTTGCAAAGTCATATATGTCAGTTACAAATACATCATCTCCTTCTACTTCAACCTGAGCGCCCCCTACAGAGAACGCTGCTTCCTCAGTAGGAGTTAGCTCACCTTTAACAGCTCTAGTAAGTAAGCGGTCTCTAGTCCGTTGTTGAGGCATTCCTGTTTGAGCTACAACATTAGACTCTTTACTGTAATCGCCATAGTCAATATTAGTACGTCCAGACTTTACAGCATTCTGTGCGGCTATTTTTAACTGTGCAATAACTTCGGGACTATAATCTTCTTCTGTTTTATCCTTACCGAAAGGGTTTATATAAGACGCTAAGTTTTTAAACGTTTGACTATTAAACAAGCCTCCGCTTCGTTGCTCCGCTACTTGACTGCGTGTTCTACTTGAGCTTTTATTTTCAATGTTCTTTCTTAAAGCTCGAACAGTTCTTTTTCTTGAAGGAGGACGAGTTGCTTGTTCCTTTTGCTCCTCAGTTACAGGCTCTTTAGTCTTAACAATATTAGCTTTAGCTACAATTGCTGATTCTTTAGGAGTATTGTCCATCCCTAGTTTAAGTTTTTGACCAACATAAATTTTATTAACATCTTTAATGTTGTTTAACTCAGCAAGTTCTTGTACGCTAACTTCATTATCTGATGCAATAGCAGAAAGAGTATCACCCGACGAAACAACATAGCCTCCTTCATTGAACATCTGAAGCCCTTTGTTAATGTCTCCACGCATCTCAGAGGTTATTTCCATAGTAGGCAGCATTACTTTTTCACCTTGACTAACATACTCTACCATTTTTATTTCTGAGTTATACTTTTTAGCAAAGTTATTTTTCAAAAGTTTTATTAAAGTCTTGTCGTAAAAGTCTAAAAACTTTTTACCTTCACCAGCTTCCAAGTCTTTATTGTTACGCAAAGCCTGCATACGCCCAGTAGTTAATGCAATCTGGTCGTAGCCTTCATCTGCTGCTGTGACCATTGCTTTTTTAAGACCTAACAAACCCCAACGCTTGTCTTCTTTAAAAGGAAGAATAGGTATTTTTTTCTGGTCAGGAGACATTCCTTGAGCTTCATCATCTGTATACGCATAGTTTTTCTTATTACCACCCGCCTTCTGATGTGCGTCTGATTGAACTTCATCAAGCAATAAAGTTTTTGGAGTGCCTTTAGTAGCTTCAATGTCTGAAAGTCTTATATGTGCAATAACGTTATCAAGGTCGTGGTGCGAATCTCGAAAAGGAGTGTCAATCTTTTTAAACTTATCTTTAAGTGTTAATACAATTTCACGATAGTTATCTGACTCAAAACCGTTAAACGACATTTCTTGGTGCATAGAAGAAGAAACAAAATCTCCTTTGCTGTTCTTTGTGTACTCTTTCATCTTAATGTCAAACAGCTCGTCAAACAAACCGGCAGATTCATCATCGCCAAAATCAAGAAGCTCGTTAGCCATGTTAAACTCATCAGGGTCAGTCTCTTCCCACCAATTTAGAAATAAATCAGTGTCAGCGTCATCGCCAAGTTCTTCCGCAGCATCTGTAGGTATGTCATCTTCAGCAGTTCCGGGTCTTCCACGAAGTTGATACTCTTCGTTTTTAACAGGGTCTGGACGACCAACATAAACATCAAAATCAAAGTCGGCTTCATCTAAGTAATTAACAATGTCATCACGAGTTACGTTTTTCTGTCCTGCAAAAGTTTTCTCAAGACCAGTCCACTCAACCTCTTCTTCAACAGCAAGCTTGTTTTTTAAACGGTTGACAAGCTCTGTTCCAGATTTAGGCTTATTGCTTAGCTGAGCTGCTTCTTTTGAAAGCTGGCTATAAAGTCCTGAAGGTTTCTTAGGTACAAAAACCTTAGCTATTTTTTTAGCTATGCTTCCTGACATATATTTATGTCGTTTGTCTTTTGGGTCAAAGCCTGTAGAGTCTATAGTTTTAAATTGTTCTGGGTCAAACGCAATGTAAGAAATATCATCACCGTCAATATAACCCTTTTCAATTCTATTTTGATATGCAATACCATCAAAGCCTAGTTCTTTAAACATGTTCTGAGTATCAAGGTTTAATTCAATACGCATCAACTCGTACTCAAGTTGGTCAAGAGGAGCTTTACTTTCCATTTGACTTATTTTAATTGACCGAGACTCAAAGCTTGCAAGCTTGTCCATAAGCTTAGCAGACACTTTAACCTTAGAAGCTTTTAAATTATCAACAACTTCTTCTAAACCATTTTCAGTTGAAAATATTTCTACAGCATCCCAAGTACCGGCAACGTTTTCTGCGGTGTCTTTTTCAGTCATAGTGCTTTTATAAGTTAAAGGCTTTTTAATATTAACAACACCTTCTTCAATAATATAATCATCAAATTTAGTTTTAGAGCCGTTTTCTTTTAAAGCTTTATCCATAATTTTTTTATAGACTTCAAAAGTTTCTTCTTTAGTAAGTTGATTTTTATTTATTAAGTAAAGGTCTTTAGCTTCATCGCCATTCCAGTTATCAAAAATAATGTCTCTAAGTCTAATATTATCAGCAGCGCCTTCATTACCCATGTGAGTTCCTAGCTCTCTAGGCATTGCAAACGACATGAAAAACTCTTTGTCTCCGTAACTTTTTCTAGCTCGGAAAATACGCATAGTTACTTTTGAGCCTTCTAAAAACTTATCAATAGCTTCGCTTTGCTGTTCTACCGAAAGAGGAGTTCCGGGAGCTTCTTCTGGATTAATGGTTTTAGGCGGCTTAAACTTTGTTAAGTCTACATTTCCACGAGCAGCAATCTTAAATAAAGCATCTCTCGAAACTCTTTCTGCACCGCCCTCTGAAATGTACTTACCTACAATAGGATTACTTTTTACACGAGACGTTAAGAAATCGTGTAAACTTTCAATAGTGTCTGCATCATAGTTAGCTTTAGATACTTTATCCAACTCTTCTTCAGTCAAGTCAATTTTTAAACGTCTATAAAGATTTCTTAACTGGTTAGTTGCTAAGCCTATAGAGTTAGCCATTGTGTTTGTAGAATCTAAATCTTCTCTAAGTTCGGCTATTGTATCTAATGCGTAAGCGTGGTCGTCATCAACTGACAACTCTCTTCGAGCATCTGCAAATTTTTCTTTTGCTTCATTTAGTTCTTTAGATTCTAAAGCAGTTTTTAATTTTGGCATAGCGTCAACATCATCAATACTAATATCTTTTCTTTTAACGTTATGAACAATTAAAGCTTCAGCAAAATCTTCTCCATTTAACATGTTTTCTGGGTCTAGGTTTTCAGCATAGCTTTGCTCAATAACGCGAGACATTTTAGAAAGCTCAGAATCTTTAATTAAGCCTTCTGTTGCTTCATGCAAAGGATTAACAAATGTATCGGCTGCTTCGTCAGCTACTTTAGTTTTAGAGCCTAACACATCCATCAATGTTCCTGCTACTGCTTTAGCTACTCCGCCTACGTTAAATCTTTGAGTAGCTCCAACACCTACAGACTGACCTTCAAAATCAGGAATAATAGCGTCAGAAAGGTCTGACTGCTTTTGTCTTAACCCTGCTCGATACTGTCTAACCTGAAAGTCTCCAAGAATGTTTTTACCAAAGTAGCTTCCTGACAGCACAGGAACTTTGTTTCCAAGCGTAGGTATAATGCCTTGCTGGTACAAGCTCATAGCGTCTGAAGCAAGTGGCCCAAAAGGAAGCGTCAAATAAGAAGCAGAGTTGTTTGTATACTTAGCAGAGGTTCTAGCACGATTAACAGAATCTATAAGGAGTCCGTTACCGCCCCAACGAGCTATAGCATTATAGTAAATTTCATCAGTGTCTTTTTCTTCACTTTGTCCATTAGTTCGTAAGTAGTTTGTCCAACGTGCCATGCCTGTCATCAACAAAGCTGCGGGAACAATACGCCCTACGCCACCACGCATAGGAGATTTTATAGCTTGCTTTGCCATGCCCTTTAATACTGTGTTACTAAAGGCTGCGGGATAACTTAATAGTTGAAACAAAATAGATGTTTTAGGGTTAGCCATTAAAAAGGGCTTATTGCCTGCAAGACCTGTAGGCTGTAAGATTACAGAGTTAGTATAACGTGCAGCACCAGAAAGGTAAGTATCTTTATAAAAAACATCATCAAGTTTTGAGCCGTTATTAAACCACTTAACGCCTTTAGTGTAGTCAACTCCAAGCTCAGCTAACTCACCTGCTAAGTCTTTTCCTCGTTTATCTAAAGCTTTGTCACCGTATTTAGCTAGTTGTTCAATGTTGTTTTGAATTACGTTTTTACCTGTACGGAAAGAAACGTTCTGCACAAAACGAGTCCACTGGTCAAGCATGTTTAAACGGAAAAACTTGTTACTAGCGTTCTGCATAGTTTCGTTAATCAACGCATCGCCTGTAAGTCTATCTCCTAGCTGAGACATTTCTTGGTCTACGTAAATGCTAAAGTTTCTCATTTCTGCAAAAGCTTCGTTAGCTGTTAGGCCGTGCTTGTTTTTAAGAATACCTTCTAAGTCACCAGTCACTCTTTTGTGTGACATCGCCAGCGCATCTGATAAACCTTTAACACTGTTACGTACTCCGCCCTTTGCAACGTTTAACATTATTTCTGTTAAACTTGACACAGTAGCTAGACCTAGATATGCAACACGGTTTGTTAAGCTATAAGCATCAGCAGCCGTTTGCATCTTTTTACCAAAGCGGTCAAGACCTTCGCCGGTCTGAGTACGATAAAGTTGCTCAAGTTTTTTAGCGTCTTTTGCTGTGAACACTTCGCCTGATGCTTCTACTTCCTTTTTAATTCTTTTGATGTAAAACTTTTCAAACTGATTAAAGTTTGTAACGCCCAAAACTCGATGCTTTGCAATCTGCTTACCTGCCTGAAAGGTGTAAGCATGTAGAGACGCAAGAATGTCTGAGTTTAAAAACTCTTCAAAGTCTGCATCATTTGCAATTTCATTTATCTTACGCTTAGCAGAAAAGAAATGCCCGGAGCCACTACCTGCATCAATCTGTTCGTTTTTGTTTAACATATTTTTAACAGTTGACTTAGCTACCTTTGCAGACATTCCTGCTTTTTCTATAAAAAGAGCTTCAAGTTTTTTAGGGTCTTTTTCAATAGCACTACGGCTCCACATACGTGGCACATAGTTTTCATTAAGTTGTTTAATGGTTCCAATGTCTTTAAGTCTAGTACCCATTTCCTGATAAAGCTCTCTGACTTGGGTTGCTGCACGGTTAATTGTTTTGTTCATGCTGTCGTCAAAGCCTTCATGCTTAATAGGCTTTGTGCTTCTTAGACTTAAACTCAAAGCTGCGTTTACATCATCAGCAAGCTTAGTGTTAAAGTTACTTAATGAAAGTTCGTCTACAATTCCTCTAAAGGTTTCGTTATATCGTCCAGTCACTTCTCGTTGAACTTCAAATAAATCTTTGTCTATTACAGTCTCTTGAGTTTTAAAGCTAGTGCCAAACTCACTGTGCATTTTCTTTTGTAGCTGTTGAGCAGTCCCCGACACAGCAGTAAAAGGAGTTAATACACCTGCTGTTTTTCCGTAAAAATCAGAAGTTAGGTTTGCAGCAGTTTTATACAGAACTTGACGTATTGCTGAACGCTTACCTTTTCCTGTAGTTTCGTTGTTTGCAGCAGCACGTATTTGACTAAGAACTTTTTTTGTTGTCTGTTCTCCGCCGCCTAGACCAGACACAAACTTATTAACCTCTATAACAACAGGCTCATCAGCATCATCAATATCAAACAAAGTTCCTTGCGTATTAACTTCAGCATCGTCAGATAACCGGGGCGCATCTAAAGCAACTAAGATTTTTTCATCCGTATCTTCATCAAATAAATCAAGCTGTTTAACTTCTTCATATCTTTCGTCATCTGTATCTGGAGTCTTAGCAGAAGCAGGAAGGTCTGTATCTCTACGTAAAGCCTTGTAGCCTTTTGAAAGATAAGCACCGCCTCCAACAATACCTGCGCCGATTACGCCGCTAACACCGGCTGTAAGTGCAGCTTGGCCTAAATCTATTTCTTCTCTAGCGCCTGTTGTTATTTCAAGGTCTTGGCGCAATAAATCATCAGTACCTCCATGAACAGCAGTAACAGCAGCAACAGCTTTGTATGGATTTTTTTCAGTGACTGCTCGTCCTAGCTGTAGCATATCATAAAGTTTTTTAGTTGCTCTTGTTTTAGCTGCTGCTGCGGCTGTCTTAGTAGCAATACCACCTACACCACCGCCCGGAGCCGTTACCATTGCAGAAGCTACGGTTGCAAAAGTTTCAGGGTTTATAAGCATATCAGCAGCATTTTCGTAAATAGACTCTGCCCACTCGCCTGCGCCCTGCGGAGAAGCTTTCTCCCAGTTTTGAAGAAGGTAGTTTAAATCGTCTTTAACATCCTGTGGCGCACCTTTAAGATTTTTAATTGCTGAGATTTTTGTACCTAGTCTATTCTCAAAGTCACGCATTGTTTCAGCAATATCGTCAGAACCTACAAGTCCGGCAGGGTCTATAAAAGCATCCGCTAACCCAGATTTTTCCCCCAAATAATCCATTACTTTTTCAAACTTCTGAACAACTAAAGGATTAGTTTCAAAATCCGTAATAGAAGTGCCTTCGTGAATAGAAGTGTTAGTTTGAAGTAATTCCTCAGGAGTAAAAGCTATTTCGTCTTCGCCGCTTCTTACAACTTTACCATTGATAATTTCTATTGCCATTTGTTAATATCCTTTAATTAAAGTTCAGCCGGGGCATACTTAGTTGTATATGACGTATAAAGTTTGTTAAGAAGAGCTGTATTTCTTTTTAGTCTAGTTTCTACAATAGAACTTTGAGCTGGAGTTATGTTTAAGTTACTTTTAAATTTTCCTAATGTTTCAGTATCATTTTTAATTGTTTTATCTAGTCGCATTATTTTGCTATACTGTTTCTTTTGAGCACTAGCTAAAAGAGTTCCTTGTTTTCTTTGAGGAGGAACAGGCAAAGTGCTCATATCAAAAGAAGAACTTGCTACAACTTTATTAGGGTCTTTTTCAGTATTTAGAATATCTGTAGTGTCGGGTTCAACTTCGATGTCATCAGATTTTCTGGAGTCTAAAAGAGTAGAAGAGTTAGCTTTTAAAGATAGAAGAAGTTGAGTTTTAAACTTTCCAAATTCAGGGAAATCTCCTTCAAAATTATTATACCCATCTTCATCCATACTTTTAATAAGAGATGCTCTTTCAGGCGGGTTCATTTCTAAAAACTCAGAATATGCTTCACCCATATTTTGTTCAAAGAAATTATTCATGGCTGCTAAACTTTCTGGAGGAACCTGAACAGTTGTACCTTTTTGATTTCGCATGTCCGAGTAAGCTTTTAAAGTATTAAAAATATTTCCTTTACCTACTTTAGTATTCATTCTTTGTTCAATCGGGAGGTTTGCGTCCATCAACTGAAGCTGAAAAGCAATTTTATTACCAACTGAACGAGAACTAATTTGTTCATCTCTTGCATTTATCCCGCCTAACACAATCTGGGCTGCTAAAACATCGTCTTGGTTTTGGTTAAAAGTTGTAAGCGAGTCTCCTTTTAAAGAAGCATAGCCGCCTTTATTTATAAGTTTTTTGCGTCTGTCATTAATCATTTTAAGTTCTAAAGGTGGGCGGCCTGACAAAAATACCGAGCCTTCTGTTGTTTTCTTAGAACTTATTACAGCAGCTATGTTTTCTATGTGTGTAGGAGGAGGTGTGTTCGCTCGTGTAGAAACACTACCATTTGCGTTTATTTCTTCAAAACTTTCTACCGCCCCAGTAACAGAGCTTACACCTGTTTGCTGTATAACAGTTTCTGACCCAGTTACCTCACCGGTTATGTTGTCTCGAATATCTCTCTGAATAGTGTTATTAGTATATACAAGTGCTGGCTGACCTAAAGATTTTTGTGCGCCTTCTGCGTCTGTAATTTGTCGTGAAACAAAATCAGCAAGTGCTGTGCTTTTTGTTTTGCTGAGAGCTTCTTGATAGCCTTTTAAGCTTTTTTCTCGGCTTCCGGCTACATCTTTACTGCCAATAGCTGCAAGTCGGAAAGCATCTTGATTTGCTCTAATAGAATCTTTACTCATGTCACCCGTAAAAGAGGACAGAATTGGAAGATTTTTAATAAAGCTGTTCATTCCTCCTCCCAGTGTTTTGTCTCCTGCTAGTTTTGCTCGATTGCTTTTATACATTTCAGCATCGTTATTTTGGAAAAACGTTTTAGTTGCATCAGCTTCTGCATCAAAAGATTTTTCAAAATCATCATAATATGAGTCGGCTATGCTGCGAGCCATTGTATTAAACTGAGTTTCACTATAAGTTCCCGGAGCATACTTTTGTGCCATAGTATCTTTAACTTGTTGCGTTAAAAAGTTATCCATTAAATAACCTTTTTTACCACCCGCATAATCTTTAATTCCTTCAAGATGATTAAGCATTTCACCTGCATTTCCAATAGTATCGTTTAATCCTGACTTACGGGCAAAGGCTGCTTCTTGGTTTATAAAGCTTTCGTGTTTAGAGGTTAGTACGTTTTCAGCAAGACCTATAGCTGCTTTTATTCCCAACGCTTTCCACTGGTCTTTTTTAGCTTCCTTATCTCGCTGCTTGCTTATCTTCTCATTTCTAGTTCGAACGTCTGCTAGTAACTTTTCGCCATATGCTGTTGAACTCATTATTTATTGTCCTTCTGGTGGAGCCATTAGGCTTGGTTGTTGAGGGGCTTCAGGTTCTGCTGGAGCTTCTTCTTCGGTAGGGGCTGATAACAAACTATTTATTTTAGGAAGCGCATCCATTTCAGCAACCATTGCGTCAGTAACTACACCGTTCCCAGCAAAGCCTCCGCCGTTTGCTTTAGCTTGAAGTTCTGCTAGTTTAGTTTCTTCCATCTGAACACCAAAGACACCTTCTTCCTCGTCATCTTCACCATCAATTTCAATGTCAATATCTAAACGTTCAGCAAGTGCAATAAGCATATAAGCTAAAGGTTCTGCAAGCATCAACATTAAATCAGGATTTACAAGTCCTTTTTGAAACTCGTTAAACAACACTATTTGAACAATTTTCATTACAGGTACGCCGTTACTTAAAGCGGTCATTAGCTTTGGATAAATTTCTTCATCAGTCATGTAATTCCAGAAGTATTCATTAGCTTCGTGAACATTTGTAAACTTAGGAGCTTGCTCATAAGGGGCTGGATTAGCCGGGTCGTTAGTAAGCGACTGACCCGGAATAGACCTATTCATTTTTGATTGTTCTGCCCGATAAATTTCAGGTGTTACGTTTCCTTCCATAGCCATTATGCTGTACCTCCATACTTGACATTCATTTGTTGTTGATAAAGATTAGCGCCATGACCGTAAGGGTTCTGTTGTAAAAACGCTTGAGGGTTAAGAGCCATTTGCATTGCTCGGTCATTGATTTGCGGAGAGCCATAATCTTGTATGCCTGCGGCTTCGTAGCCTGCTACATAAGTTCCGTAACTTTGTGGAGCTTCTGGAACTTTTACAATTCCTGCCTCTTGAGACAGGCGGGTTTTGACATCTCGCTCAAGTGTGTCTGTAACCATGTCAACAGCCTTATCGCCGGTTTCTTCAGCTACTGCTCTACCAAGTGAACGACCATCAAGGAACTCAGTGTACGCTTCTTTTGCATAGTCTGCAGCGTCTCCGGGCAAGCCTGTAACAAAGTCACCTGCTTTAGATAGTAAGCTTTTATTAGAAATTCTCATTCCTGATGCGTCATAACCTGCTTTAGTAAATGATGTAGTAGGGCTACCTGTAGGGCCACCAGCAGGGCCGCCCAAAGACTCAAAGAAACCCTTACCAGTATCTACATTAGTTACAGCTCCTTTTATATCTCCTATGTTTATTGCTTTAGATGGGTCGCCCAACAGACTTGAAGATTCAGCCGTAGCACCGGGTATATTAGCACCACCAGCGCCTACAATAGCTTTAGATGCTGCAACCGTATTAGCGCCTGAAGCTGTAAACACTTTACCTGCATCGCCAAAGTTTTTTAGTCCTGCTTGAAAATTAGCAGTAACATTACTAGCGTTAGCTACTACACTATCCTGCACTGTGCTCCAAGCACTTTTGCTAACCATCTTTCCGTCTACCATTACATTAGCTTTAGTAAAAAAAGTGTCACTAGCTGAAGTAAGGCTAGGTGCAAGTTTTGTCATACCAGGAATTTTCTTTAGCGCAGTTTTAGCAAACTCGCCTACAAAATTACCGATGCCTTCCGTTACTGTTTTAAAAGCTGAGTGTCCTGCTTTTGCAAAGCTTGCACCGGCTTCAAGAACTTTACCGGCGGCTTGAGCAATCTTACCGCCTTTAGCCAGCGCACCTGTAAGCTTACCAACCCCTGCCCCAAGCTTGCCCATCAAAGCACCTCCTACCCCCGGCAAGATAAACGTCATTGCGAGCTGGCCTACAATACCAATCTTGCCCATGAACTTGCCAAACTTTTTAAAGGCTGACTTAATGCCTTTGCTGATGCCTTTAAATGCACCCTTAAAACCTTTTTTAACGCTTTTCCACGCTTTACTAAAAATACCCATTTTTATTACCTTTTAATTAAGAGATTGCACTTGAGATTTCATCTAGCCACTTTGCCTGATTTGTGCCTTTATCAAAGCTCTCGGCTAATTTTTCATTACCAATAGCTGTAGCGAGTAGCTGAGCTTTACGCTGCTCTTCGTTTTCAAAGCTCTGGCGGATATAAGCAGCTTCATCACGCATTTGCTGCCATACCTGAGTAAGTTCTTGAGAGGTTAGATTATAACTTATCTGAGCATTCTGTTGGTTTGCTGCGTTTTGAGCTGCTGTGTCAGCCAGATTAGCCTGTCTGCGCCATTGAACGTTAGACTGCTCAACAGCCTGTGCATTTGCTGCGTTCCACTGGTCACGCTGAAAGTCCTGAGTCTCGTTAAACTTTGCAATATCTGTATCAAGCTGAGCTTCAAACTGCTGAGCCTGTAACTCGTTACCTGCGTTTAAAGCTGCAATACGATTCTTTTCAGTAGTGTTAAATTGGTCTCTAGCTGAGTTTGCTGACGCATTATATTGCTCAACCTGTACGCCCAAGTTTTGCATAAACTGGTCGGCTTGCTGTTGGTTAGCTGCGTTAAACTGTGCTGCTGCGTTTTCAGCTGACTGGTTACTTAACAAAGCTTGCTGTCGTTGCTGGGCTGTAAGAACTGATGCCTGTTGTTCATTGCTCAAGTTAGCCATGTCCATCTGCAAAAAAGACTGTGCGTTTGTAACGGCAAGCTTAGTATTCTTGTCAAGGTTTGCCATGTCCATAGAGGCCATAGCGGTTGCGTTTTGCATAGCTGCTTGTTGGTCAGCATTAAACTTAGTAGCTACCATTGTTTGCATAAACTTACTATTAGTCAACTCAACCTGTTGAGCTGCATTATACTTAGCCATATCAATACCGGCTGAAGTTTGTGCATTTACAACTGCTGTCTGTTGGTCAACATTCAACTGTGCAACACCCATCTCTGCCGCAATCTTGCCCTGAAGCAAATTAGTTTGAAGCTTAGCGTTAAGATTTGTAAGCTCAATTTGCTGTTTAGCATTTAAGTTTTCAGAAGATGCTTGGTTCTGAGCAGTCAAATTAGCTAGTCGCATTTGCTGGTCGTTGCTCAAGTTAGCCAAATTCATTTGCTGCTGGAAGCCTGCGTTCTTAGCTAAGAAGTCTGCGGCAATCTGCTTGTCTTGAGCTGTAGCACCTTGAATAGCAGAAGCGTTTGCCTGAGCCATTGGAATAGCACTTTGAATAATAGCATTAAACAAAGCATCACGACCAACACTAGAAGCAGTCATTCCTCGTTTAGCTAAGTTAGCTTCAACTTTAGCAAGAGCTGGTCTAGCCCATGCAGGAACTTCACCGTCTTCCATGCCAGACATAAGAGATTCCATCTGTACATCAATCAATGCTTCTTTCGGAAGACCTGAAAGTGTAGTACGTACATCTTCAGGCATGTCTTCCATTTCATCTGCAACAAGATTAGGCTCGTCAGCAAGACGCTGAGCAATTGTTTCGTCTGATAAACCAGCAGCTTTAAGTTTTTTAACTGCTGCTTTTTTAGCATCTGCGCCTTGTATTGCACGTTTCTGAGATTGATTATAGTCATACATGCTCATAATTTCAGCAGCTTCGCCGGTAGCAGGTTCGCCTACAATAGCTTCACGCTGTAAAGCTTCACGAGCCATGTAAGGCTCTTCTTGGAATTTCTTTTTAGCTGCATTAAATTCAGCAGTGCTGTCGTAGTTTTCTCTTTTTGGAAAAGGCATTCCACGGATGTCTTCAAGCTCTGCATTATATTCAGACTCAGCTTGTTTATATGCTTCGCTAGTAGCTCCACCCTCAAAATCTGTAGGTAGTGGCTTAACAGGCAGTTCACCTTCTCTTGCTTCAGCGGCTGTACTGTCTTTCCACTCTTCTACGGTGGCTACCTTACCTGTAACAGCCTTTACTGTAGAAGCAGTGTCCTCTTTAAATTCTGCTTCACCCGCTAGTGCAGCGTTTTCAGTAACTATATTTCTAGCAGCTGCTGTAGCTTTAGCGCCTTCTGAAACCGCACCATCTGCTTGAGTCGCAATAGCTTTAGAGCCTTCTTCAATACTACCTTGAGCTGCTTTAACTTCTTCAGTAACTGGCAGCGGGGCTTCTTGGAAATCTTTTAAAGCTTGTTCATAAGCTTCTCGGTTTCCGTCAAATTGATGAAATCTTGGACGCTCTTCACCTCGTAACTCTTCAACTTGAACATTAAATGATTCACGAGCTGCTGCGTATTTTGCAGTGCCTTCTTCGCCTTCTGGGAACTCGGTACGCATAGGTTTAGTGGGAAGCTCTTGGCTTATTGTAGAAGCAGTCATTGAAGCGGCTGTGCTGGCTGTAGGAGCATCAACTTCGATTCCTTTTTCGTATCGAGCTAAGTCTCCTTCGTATTTTTCATTAGCTACTTTAAAAGCTTTACGACCGCCGGGGACAGTCAAGTCAAAGTCAATAGATTTAGGTGCTATGGGCTTAGTTCCCATTTGAGCCGCAACAATCTCTGTAGGTGAAACCTTGTCATCTTCTGTTCGCTCTATTTCTTTTGCCTTTCCTACGGTTTCAATTTTACCAGATGTAGTAATTGTTCCTCTACCAGTAGCTTGGTTATCGTAACTGTTAAGGGCCTGCTGGTATCTTTCGTCTTGTGTTTTTGTTACATTACCTTCAGCGTCTACTAAATCTGTAAAATTTGCTCTTAAAGGGCGTTCCGCAGTTATTTTCTCTGCTTGCATCTGAGGAGCAACAACATCTGGTCTGTCTTGAGTAATACCTGTAGGTGCGCCAGAATCAGCTTTGTCAATTACGGTGTAGTCTGAACTTCCTACATTTCCTTCTACTTGGTCATTTTCATTCACATTGTCACCTGTATTGTTGTTGTTGTTGTTTCCGCCAGTGTTACCAGTGTTATTATTGTTGTCTGTGTAATCATCAGGGTCAAAATTTTCAAAAGCATCCAAGTCTGAATCGTACTTACTCCACGAGTCTTCAACCTTGTTCCATTCTTCCATTGCATCTAGCTCTCTTCGGCGAGCTACCATACAAGCTTCACGACTTGAACCTTGTTTGTCACTACAACCACGAGGCATAGTAGGTTTTGTATACTTTGCTGTTTCAGGTTCAGTAGGTTTTTCTATTACTGCTTTTTCTGTAGATGTAACTGAGGAACTTTGATATGTTTTTAAATCTTTTTCAAATTGAGAGTAGTCGGTATCGTACTTTGCTTTAGAGTCGTCATAAGCTGTCCACTCTTTAACAATTGGCTTTTTATTATATTCAGCCAGTGCTGAATCATAAGCCATATCGCCTCGACTACCAACGCCGTAAGAGTCCCTTTCAGGCTTAGTAGGTCGAGTGCCTTCAGGCGCTGTAGGCTGAGTAGGTTCAGTAGGCTCTTCTATTACTGTTTTAGATGAAGCAGCCATGCGCTGTGGAGCAACGCCTTGTAGTTGTTGGCCTTGACTGCCCATCAAAGATTCTTTTGTAAATCGAGGCTGTGGCGCAGCTCCTCTTTGTATTGCCGTCATTTCGTCGCCTAGCTTTTCTAACAACGCTTGAGCTTCTGAGTCTTGGCCTTTAGAAGCTTCAAGTTTCTGTAAAGCTTCTTGGTATTCAGGAGACTCCATTGTAGCTTGATTTTCTGCGTTGGCTTGCTTCAGTGCTGCTTTTTGTTTGTTTGTCATCCACGGTGGCATACCGTCGTCTGGACGCTGAACTGAAGGGGCCGGTTGATTTTGTCGAGCTTGAAAATCAGCCGTTAAGCTTTGAGTTGTGCCATCTGCTAACGGTCGCTGTTGTCCGGCAGGCGTTTGTTCAGGAATCTGCCCACCAACTTTGTTCTGTTGTGCGCTAAGGCTATCCTGTAAAGCTGACATTGCGTCGCTAGACGGTAACTCTGCCGGAGTCTGAGAAGACGTGCTAGAGTTAGAAGTTCTATGAGCGTTAGCGGCTGTTCGGGCTGCCGACTGGTTCCCAACAAAACCGCTTAGAACAGATTCCGCCGGGCCTGCAACGCCTGTCCCCGGCTTTGGAGGATTAGCGGCTGCTAGGTTTTTCAGCGCTTCTGGGTCAAGTAATCCACCTTCAGCTTTTTTCTTGCGTAAATACTTACTTGCTCTACTCATTTATTTTTCCCTTTGACTAAGTTCTGAACCGTCTCAGATTCAAATATACGAATCCCTAACCATACAATAGTGAAGACAGAAGCAATAGGCGGCAGCCAAGTTGCTAAGGCCATAACACCTGTGGATGCTGCTGCAATGTCTACTACTTCTTTGCCTTCTTCAACGGTCATGGATTACTCCTTAGTCTTCTGATTCTAGGGCTAGGTTATAAGCTGCAAAAGCTGCAACTACTTCGCTTGTGTGTACTGTTGCACAGATGCCCTGTACTTCAGTTGACTCACCGCTATAGTCGTCACCCGCTGAAATTACTTTGCGGCTGTAGCCTGAAGAGATTTCAACGCCATCATCAGTGATTGCTGTCTTGGTGCGTACCTGTACGGCCTTAAACTCGCCAACAATTTCAATCTTATCTTCTGTAATTACTTTTTCTAATGCCATTATATATATTCC
>Ga0208545_1000690_pt1 | contig 15495 bp, 3 predicted proteins | sample DEB08_DNA_12_FD_185498 | JGI IMG/M metagenome (GOLD analysis project Ga0208545, IMG submission 185498) | Aqueous microbial communities from the Delaware River and Bay under freshwater to marine salinity gradient to study organic matter... | ecosystem: Environmental > Aquatic > Marine > Coastal ... | reverse complement strand
GCGGGTTACTTAAAGCTGATTCTTTCTACGCTCTGCCTCGTCAAGTACCATGTTCATAGTCACGTTAACGTACTCATCGTTGTGGTCATCTAGGGCGGCTCTAAACTGAGGCTGAACTCTTAGTCCATTCACAGTCTCGTTTCTTGCTTGCATATCGCCTTTTGCCGAACGCCTCAACACTGCGTTAGTTATTGCAGGGTAGTCTATATGACGGTCATTCCACTTATCCATCCTATCGAGGTATTTATCTACTAACTCATAATCCCCCATGTAGTTACCTAGGTTTATATTACCTAAGATAGTATCTCGTTCTTGCATTATGGCATCTTGCTTTCTCTTAAACGATGAGTTCCGCTGTTGTTGTGTAGCATACTCATTGGGCTGAAACCCTAGGAATAGTCCCGCAGTGTCGCCAAACGATAGGTCGTCCATTATGACGGATTGTTTACGGCTCAAGTACCCTTCATCTCTAGGTACTCTAACGGTAGCGCGGTATGCGTTTCGTACAGCCGCAGGTAACATTGACTCTATTCCGCGCTCTACTTGCACACCGTTCTCAGCTTCAATAACGTCCTTTGCCCCTTTGTAGAACTGTGAACTTACACTCCATGCAGGGCCACCGAATGCATATGCAAATTCTTCTTCGGGAGTGGGGTCGTTGTTAAACTTGTTAGCCCGGAATACAAGGTTAGTAAGTGCTATTCTAGTGGATGTGTCTACACCAGTGAGTGCTACTAACGGCCCTTTATATCCAAGATCCCCAAGGTATTTTTGAGTTAACGTCTCGGCATCATCCTCTTGATCGTCTAAGAAGAACATATCTGCCATAGCAGTAACCATCCCGTATATAGGTATACCTTGCACACCTGCAAAGAACAAACCTGAGAGATGTACCCCCACCAACTGTCCAAAGGCTTCGTTACGCAGTCTTATGTTTTCAGCAGTGTTGTTTGAGAATTTAATATTTTTAATTAGCTGTTTGGCAGACTTGAACATGGTGTAGTACATCTGGATGCCATAGTTCTTATACATAAGAGCGACTCGCCCGATACCTTTTTGGGCTAGCCTAGAACCAGTCTCTAATGTAGAGCCTCCGTTTATCTCTTGCGTAGAGTACATAGCCGCATCTGCCGCTTTGTTCATCTGTTCTGTTGTAGGGTTAGCTCCATACTGCGCCAGTTCAAGTTTGTACGCCGCCATCATTGTAATCTGACGGTTAAACTGTTCCGCTTGGTGAAACATAATCGCAGACACACCTGTTACTCGGTCAGCTACTGAACCAGTTCGCCCAGACTCGTCTACACCAAGACTGTCTGATATTATGGATGTGTTGAGTTGCCCTTGACCAGAGGCTGTAGTATACAAAGGCAGGAGAAGCTCTAGCTCTCTTTTTAGTTCAGCCGCTTTCTTCTTGTCTTTGGGATACTGCATATCGTCGCGTATCTTATAGTTACCATCAACATCTAACTCGTAATAGTTAACCATTGAGGGAGCTACAAACCCACTGGCTATAGAAGTCTCCCCTCCATACCCTACGCCATGAGATAGCCTACGATCAAACCCACTACCTGCAAATATCTTACCTGCATCACGCAAGGCCGCTGAAGTTTTTGTAAACCCGTACTTACCACTTAACATAGGTAGTGCAAACAGGGGTATTTGAGATGTATTAACTAATGCGGAAGACACGTTTGCACCAATAGTCCACATAAACGCCATACGGTTAAAGGGTTGCGCCCAGTCTCGCGTAGAAGAGCCTTTAGCAAAATCAGCACGTTTGCCCAATTCTGCTAAGTAAGCTGCTTTTTTAGGGTCATCTCCTGATAGGGGGTTGTTTTCTATCAACTCATCCATAGCCCTACTTATGTTTTCGGAACCTCTGATCCGCTCTATCTGCCTAGCTAAGTCATAGGACTTAGTTTGCATAGCCCCTAACGCATCCCTGTCAAAGCCCGCTACGTTGCCTCGTTTTGTTAACGACTTAGCGATTGAAGACTCAGGTAAAGCCTGTAAGAATATGTTAGTAAGTTCTTCCTTTATTTTTTTGTCTTTGACATTGGCTGCATCTAAGGCGGCTAGAACCTCTCCCATAAACGATTGAGAAGGGGCATTATTTAACGACCTCCCCATCCCTGCTAGTTCGTCTGGGTTGTTGGCAAAAGGCTTAATGCTTTCTTTTACTACGTCGGAATCACCTTCTAACTCTTTCATAAATCTTTTTCTAGCGTTATTAGAGTCAAAGGTTGTTACTACATAGTCAGTGCTTGTACTGTAAGCCAACCAATAATCACCACTCCGTGTTAAGGGGAAGTAAGGTCGAATCTCGTTCCTAGCAAACAACTCGTTATATATTCTCAGCTTAATTCTGGCCCTACTATCTTTGGACTTCTTATCTGTTCCAATTATTGTGTTGTCTATTCTTTTGTACAACACGCTCCTGAGATCGGCAAACTGGTTCTTATAGAACTCGCGCAAGAATATGTAAGTATCCTGCCCTTCTTTACCAAGTCCTTTCCAATCCTCTTGCAGGAGCCGCCATACATCTGCCTTATCTGGGTCAGGGTTCTTCTCAGGCACAGCTTTTTGAACAGGCTTACCTTTGTTTATAAGCTCTACTGCTTTATCCCTTGCTACTAATGTGTCGTGAGAACTTCGTACTTCTTTAAACTCAGGGTTAGTTTCTGGAGATGCCTCTTTATTGGGATTGTAGGTAGGGTTCTTGACGTACCTAATCAACCAGAATTTAGTGTATTCTTTTATATCATCAGTAGGGTCTACACTGTTTGTAGTGCTGTCATACACGACTTTATCGAACAACTCTTTCTTCTTAGGGTTAGCCTTTAAGTACCGCGATAAACGAAGTACAGCCGCATTTACTTTGTTTTCAGCCTCGGTTAACGCCCCCCTTAACCCTGTTATAAATTCCTGCAACTTTATAGCTCCCTTGATGTCCCCATACTCAGCGGACATATCTATAACGGCTTGTAGTGGAGGTGCGCCCAACAAGAACTCGGTCACTTTCTTATAAGCATCTTTAGGTAGGTCAACCAACCTATCCATAAAGCTAGACACGTCTTTGGAGTACTTATTTAAGTTATCGTTGGGGTTAAGGTCTTTTACAGCCTTAGCTAAGGTATTCATAACAGGCACTTGTTGGCCTGTCTTTGATGCCATAAGCAAGTCCCCAGCATTACGATACTTAGGTGCGGGCGCTAGTGCTAGTTTGATGGCATCGTTGAGTTCAGTTATCTTTTTGTTAGCTGTAATCTGCATTGCTTCAGCTAAAGGTATTGTGGGCTTACCTCGTAGTTTACGAAACCAGTTCCCTATAATGTTACGAACAACCGCTGTCACGGGTACGTTTGTACCTTTGCTATAGATAGTGGCTAACTGCTGAACAAACTTAGGGTTACTAAGGAACTCTGATACAAACTCGTCTACATCAGTAGCACCGTATGAGCTACCTAACGCTTCTCTCACACTGTTAAATTCTTTGGTTAGCTTCTTGGTAAGAGGATGGCTAGGGTTAGCTAACGTAGCCGATATACCGGCATGGGTCATCTCATGTATAAGAGTGTGTACGTTTAGCCCGTCTTTGCCTAGGGTAATAGTGTTTGTTCTAGGGTTAAATTGTCCCGCTGCTGAGAGTTTATCTGATATCTTTACTACCGTAGTGCCTACTACTTTAGCAAGGGCTAAGGCGATCTCACGCAGTTCTTTAGGGCCACTCTTTGCTATCGTATCTAATGCTTCTTTCAGAGAGGCTGAATCACCATCACGAAGGATCGTAACCGTAGCACCGTCTAACGGAGAGGACGAAGCCTCCACCATAGCAGAAGGTAAAAATGATAATTCATCTCCGTCAAATGGGCTTCCCTCCCCTGCGGATGCATCAACTTCCTGTTGAAGGGCTTTTTGCGTTTCACTTGTTTCTTGGCTACTTGTTTTGGCGGCGGGAGTTCTAATCTTACTCTGTGCCGCGTCTAGGGTTTTTCTACGGACTGAATCATTACCTACGTACTCGTTTTCTAGTTGTTCTATTAGCTCTAACTTTTGCGCGTCGGTAGGTTTACCTTCTATTCCTTTGGCATCTTGTAACCCTTTAATAATATCAAATACATCGCCAATCCTTTTTTGCGTGGCGTTTGCATACGATTTAACTCTTTCTTGGTATGTTAAGGGTTTAACAGGAGGAACATTTACTTCTTGAGTAGCATCGCCTTTAGCTTTAGTAGCACCGCCTTCAGCTTCAGTAGCACCGCCTTTAGCTTCAGTAGCACCGCCTTTAGCTTCAGTAGGTAATACCCCATTTTTAACATAAGGAGTAACTGTAGACTCATTACGTAACTCTTTAATACCCTCAGTATTTAGTAACTCATCACGAAAAGCAGCTAGACGTTGTTTTTTAATTTTTGGTGAAAGTCTAGGGTTTTTAAGTACGCCTACCACACCCTCGTATTTTTTCTCTTTTTGCAAGTTAAGAGGAATAAATAAATCAACAAGACTTCCTCCCCCATCTATGTATTGAGCTACTGTAAGGTCAGCCTCATTAGTAGCAGCTAAGTTAGGGTCAACCTTATCCGCATCTTTTTTAGCCTTTATATAATTTACTACATCTTGTTTAAGAATTTTACCGTCTTTACCTGTACCAGTAACATCAGTTAACTCTATGTTATTTTTTGCGGCTAATTCACCGGCAGTGGGAGTAGCATTAACAACAGCAGTTCTAGGTTTTATATCAGCAGTATTAAGATCGTCTGGATCTACTTGTGGGGCAGTAGTAGCACCAGTAGCACCAGTAGCATCAGCAGTAGCATCAGCAGTAGCATCAGCAGTAGCATCAGCAGTAGCATCAGCAGTAGCATCAGCAGTAGCATCAGCAGTAGCATCAGCAGTAGCATCAGCAGTAGCATCAGCATCAGCATCAGCAGTAGTATCGGCAAACTCTAAGCCTAACTGTCCTTGTGCAGGGGCATCTCTTGTGCCTTCTTTTTCTTTTGTAAGGATTCGTTGCCTAAGAATTTGCTTACCTTTTGTACTTTTAAATAACTCGTTTGCAGCAGCTTTATCAGCATCACTAGGTAAGGTTTCTATAAAAGCTATAATGTCTTTCTCTGTTTTTTTCCTTCTAGCTGACGGTGTACTAGAGTCAAGAGCCTCTACATCTTGTTCTGCAATATCAAGCCCTTTCTGCCCGCTGTCTACTACAGAAGCACCATACCGTTCTCGTCGGTTTATAGCGGCTAGTTCTTCTTTTTCTGAAGTGCTGCGTAAGTCATCCGGCATAGCAGCTAATTCTTTTTTCCCTGCTTTTAATTCTTCTATCTCTAAAGGTTTACGTCTATCTTCAGGTATAGTTTCTAGCTCGCTATTACGTGCCTCTAACTCATCTCTACGAGAACTTAGTTCATTTTTGCGCGTTTCAGAGTCAATATCTGTATCACCTGCTACAAAGTTTTGTTCCTCTTTTATTAACGTTTGATATTCTTTTAGCAAAGCCTTGTCAGTTTCATTTAAACCTTTTCTAAAGTCTTTTGCAGATGATGTAGATGCGGTAAGGTCTTTTGCTAACTGTTCTGCCCGTGCTAAATCTTCAACTCTATCAGGGTTTCTAAGGCTATCAGGGGAAGCAGCAGCCTCTTTTAATTTTTTTTGTGCGGCTTCGTTCCGTACCCTTTGCTCTCTAGAGTCAGGCATATCTAACTCAGGCTGATCACGCAATGATCCTTCAGTAGCAAATCCTAACCTTTCTTTAGCCTCTTCAGATATTGCAGCGTCATCAGGGTCTTCTTCTGTTACATCGCTAGTACCCTTAGTTTTCTTGCCTCCTAATACATCAACTAGTCCTTGCAAGATAGCACCAGCACCGCCGCCGATAGCCGCTTCTTCTAGCACACCAGCATCAACCAGTTCTTTCTCAGGGTTATACCCACGCTCATTGAGGTTCTGTAGGATAGCAGCAGCACCTTCTTGCAGTCCTTCTGCAACACCTGTACCACCTGCACTTAGTATACGGTCTCCAATACTTTCTATAGACTCAGGGCCGAGCTTATCTAATACCTTATTAAGTCCGGGGATCTTGTTAAATACAGAGAATACTCTACCAAGAGGAGCTATCTCAGTAGCACCAATCAACGTACCTCTAAATGCCGCACTACTGCGTTCCGCTTCAGTAGCACCGTAATCACGGGCGCGTTCACTAGCTTCTCCTGCACCAGCACCAGCAGCTATTGCACCGGCAACAGGTAGGGCAGCGGGGCCAAGAAGTCCAGCAGGGAGGAGGGCTGCTATAGAGCCTAGCCCAGAAGATAATTTATAGGTAACAGAGTCAGGGTCGCCGCCTTCAGGACGGAACGCTTCTGCAATAGACTTAATCTTGTCACGGGCGGCTAACTCACTCTTTTCTTCAAGTGCCGCTGCCGCACCCAATGCAGAGGACTCGTACATACCAACTACACCAGCACCAAATCCCGATGCTATGTCTCCAAAGAAACTACTATCGGGTTCAGATGTTATACCTGTTGCATACTGTGGTTTGTATGTAGATACAGGAGGCGCAGCATCTGTAGGCTCCAAAAGAGATAGGTACAACGCTTTATACTTTTTAGCGCGTTCCATATCTCCTGCTTCAGCAGCTTCAATTGCAGCGTAGGCTACATCTTGTATAGTATTTTGCGCCATAACTATATTTTATATTGCCTCCAAAGCTGCTTGCTGGGCAGGATTAAGTATTGCAGTACCACTACTACCTCCACCACTAATAGCGTTTCTTCTTTCTGCTATACTTTTTTGTATTTCCGCAATGCCTAATTGTTCTTCTAAGGCTTTTTTATATGCCATTGCATCCTGCAAAAGTTCTTCTTCAGGAGACTCCGGTTTTCCCCCAGTGCGAAGTCTTTCTTTAGCAGCGTCATCAAGTTTATTTCTAGCGCTGTTTATTCTTGATGAGTTAAACTTATCATTAATTTGTGTTTGTGCGGTTTCTACAGCCTCATTTAACTGTTTCTGTACCTGAGCTAAAGCGCTTGTATTGTTAGCTTCTTTAATAAGCAGGTTCATATCCGCAGACAATTCATTAGCATATTGCTTTGCACTCATACCAGCTATCTGAACATCTCGATCAAACGCATTTTTAACATCTTGTTTAGCCGCATTTAAATCTATTGTAGACACATTTATTTGTGCGGATACAGCACTGTCTTGTTGTTGCGCTATACGATCTCCAAGCGTGGCTGCTGCTGAGGTAGAATCTTTTAGCACATTAGTTTTACGAGTTATATCTGTATCTTCTAACGCCGTTAATGCCCCAAGACCAGAACTCTTACCTTTATCTTGAGCGAGTTCATAGTTCTGAAGCCCCCGATTCATACCTCCTACAATACTTCCAAGACCTCCTTTACCCATAGAATTGTACATCGCCAGTCTTTTTAAGTAAGCCTGTCTTTCAGGACTTTCTCGTTCAGTTAGGTAATCTTGCATACGTTTTTGCTGACGTTCTCCAAGTTTACCTATACGATCCTCTGGGTTAAATCTAGCGTCAAGCCGTCCTTCTTCTTCCATCTGTCGATCCATAGGATTTACATTTGCTCGGTCTTTTATTCCTTTAAGAAGGTCGTCTCCTAACGCCTCAGACAATTGGTCATCTTCAACATTTTTCGTATAGTCTTTCTGCATCATCTGCTCTATCGTAGGTACACCAGTAGTAGTACCGGCAGGAGCACCAGCAGGGGCAGCAGGGGCAGCAGCAGGGGCAGCAGGAGGAACAACAGGGGGCCTTAGTACGCCCTGCCCCGGTACGGCAACTTGCCCCGGAGCTAAGACTCCTACCCCCGGCTTTTGTTCTGGATCTGGCCCCTGCATTTTTTGAAGTTCTTTAGTAAATGCTCCTACAGATGGCAGACCTGACATGCTTTTGTTACTGTCTACAGAAGTAACAGACGCAGAGGCACTACTTTGTTTTTCTGCATCTGTAGGGTTTAAACGCCTACGTCTTTCTTCTGACGTTGCTTCTTCAGGAGTTAGACCAGAAGCAATAAGCGCCTCTGTTCTTTCTTTAACCTCATCCATTGATTGCAATATTGGGCCTATTGCACCAAATTCAGGAGTAAACTCTTTCTTTTGTTTTGCATACTCTTGATTTAATTTAGGCTGTAAATCTTCTTTAGCTGTAGGACTTAAAGCCATATAATCTTTGTAAGTAATACCCAAAGCCTTTAATGCCCTTTCTAGTCTACTTCCTTCATCATTAATTACTTTTGTACCTGTTTTATACCCAAGAATTCCGCCGCTAGCCATGCTCTTCATAGGTGGTTTACCTGTAGCAGGTAACCCCGCGCTGGCTAGCTTGTTCATACTACGTTTACGCTTTGCAGTTTTATTTTGCAAAACTCCCGCCACGCCTTCAGCTTTATCCATAACACTAGGCATAGGATTAGTAGGAGGCATCATGCTTGCTATAGTTGACTGCCGTAAACGATCAATAATTTTTTCGTCTGTAGCTAGCTCTGGGTTTTCCAACATTAATTTTTCCCGTTGAGCAGCTTCTGCTTTAGCAGCCTGTTGTTCCGCAGCTATAGCAGCTAAAAAACTTTCATTCTTTCGCGCTTCTAATTGTTGTGGGGGTAACTTACTAAGCTGATTTAGTTGCGTCTGCATAGGCACATTAGGGTTTAACTGTGCAATACCCTGCCGAGGCGCACCCTGTGGAGGTCTACCCTGTGGAGGTCTACCCTGTGGAGACATCATAGGTTGTTGTTGCATCATTGTTTAATCTCCAATCAACTAAAATAATTTGTAGCACTATCATAAGCATCAGAAACGTAGTCAGATGCGCTATCATAAGCATCAGAAGCGTAGTCAGACGCGCTATTATAAGCATCGGAAACGTAGTCAGATGCAGTGTCAAAGTAGCTAGAGTTATCTGCAACAACTGGATTAACTGGATTAACAGTATCTCCACCACCAAACAACATATTATAAAGCCCGCTAACTCCTTGCGCTCCGCCTTCAACCCCCCCTGCACTTATCAACTGAGACAACTGACTAGGCTGAGAGTATTGCTGCGACCTTGCTGTTATAGGTAATCCTTGAAGTAGTGACTGCATGTACTGGACTTGTTTATATGGAAAGTATCGTTCCTCTTCAAACTGCGCTAAATCTGCGCTTAGTCCTTCTTGTTGTATACCGCGTTGTGCGGCTCCGGCTCTCTCTTGTCCGGCAAGTACATCAAAACCGTATTGGTTACGTGCGCCTTGTTCAGCGTTAAACTGCGCTAGTCCTTTATCATAAGCAGTTGCATAACCTTGTCCTGTTATATCTGCTATACGATCTCCTAATGCACGGTTGCCTTCGGCTTCCATAACAGCTTGCCGTGAACCCCCATAAGCCCCTGCCTTAGTTAACCGTCCTGCATCAGCTATACGTTGTATATCAGCTTGTCGTCTAGCTTGGTCTATTTGAGGGTTAAGTGAGGCCATTAGGTAAGGATTCATATACTGCTGTGCAGCATCAGCATCAAACTGATTAACCCCCATATCTGTAGGAGTCTGTAACGCGCCAATACCTTGGTATGCCTGATCTTGAAGTCCAGAAGTACCAGCAGTTAACTGCCCTTCATAAGATTCAAACGGTAGGTCTGCTAACGCACGGCCTCTACCTAGCATCTCAGTTACATACGGCCCTGCATATGGAGATAAAGATTCATAAGAGCCTGTTGTTTTACCTAAATCTAACTCGTCAACATTAGTAGGTCTTGCTTGTATAGGATCAGTTTCAGGTACATTACTTACTACTTCTCCGGTGTCTTGAAAGTTAGTTGCTGGTTTAGCATTTTTATACACAGAACCGCCATTTTGCAGGTTCATAATGCCACCCTGTGCAGCTACTTTAGGCATAAACTTGTTGGGGTTTATTTCCGTACCTTGAGATTGCTTGCCAGTACGCGCCATACGTACATTATCCATCATGCCGTGCAGTTCTTTTGCACCTGCATCAGAGTTACCGTTACCAAGATGACTTACTACATCGGCAGGTATAACAAACTCACCATCGCTTAGACGCGCTTCTTGTGTACCGTCAATACTTGCAGGTACTAGATCAGCCATACCATCAGTAGCACCACCTAGGTAGTAACCTTGGTTCATACTAGCAATCCCTCCCTGTGCCATCATAGGCATTATAGGAGTAGGTTGCATAGGAGTAGGTTGCATAGGAGTAGGTTGCGGTTGAGGGCTAGCAGGGGGCATTGCCATGCCTTTGTTACGTTTGTTTAACTCAATCTTTTGTTGTAGCGCATTAGCTCTAGCAGCCTCAATAGTAGGACTATCTGCACTAGGACGATCTGCGTATTGCATGTCAGTAAAGTACCGCTGCCCCTTACCACCAGCTTGACGATTAGGATCAAGGTCTACACGTTCTCGTACAGGAGAATAGTCAGGTATGCTACCTTGGTAACCAATGTCAAGATTTTGGGCTTGCCCAAAACTAGAGTTGTTTATCCCGTAGTTAATACCCATGTCTATTAACTTATTGCCTGTAGAACCTGTAGTAGCAAATTGAGCTAGTCCTTTGGCAGAGCTTTTTATAGCCCCATCTGACAACGGATCTGCTAACCAATCATCCCACCAATCACCTAATCCCATCAGTCTTCTCCTATCAACCTTAACAGGTCTTCATTCCTGTCTATTAATCCGCCTTGTGCAGCCGCTTTTCCGTAAGGATTACTAAACAATGCTGCCTGTTGTTGGTTTGCAAATATACTATCCCCACCAATATCGTATTGGTACTTTAACTCTGTTAACGGCGACTCATCAACAGTCACTGTTTGCCCAAAAACGTCTTCTGACCCTATTATTTGTTGAAATAAGTCAGCCGTATTACCACGTTTGCGGTTATTATCTATCTGTTGCTGTAGCTGTAAGTTTTGTTGTGTAGCTAAATCTTGCGCTGTTTGTATGTCTTGTTGCGTCTGCGCTTCTTGAGCATATAAACCTGTTGGAGCAAACTGCCCTTGCAGGGTTATATCCTGCCCTCCCAAAGATTGTTCTAGCATGGCCTGATCGTTTATGTCAACCACACCATCGTTGTTCACATCATACTGTAGTTGTTGATCAGTTGGAACTGTTTGAGCATCTTGTGCGATAAGGTAGTCAGCAACAAAATCTATATCTGCTTGAGTCACCTCTGTAGCAGGTTTACCAACGTACTCAGCTACAAGCTGAACTTCTTCGCTTATCTGCTGCTGCCCTTCACTAAGGGTACTCTCTACTTCTCCAAGCCTAGTAAGCAGGGTTTGTTCTGTTTCCCCAATACGGTTTAACAGTTCTGTTCTAGTAGTGCCTAGCTGGGTAGATACATCACCAATAGCTCTATTAAGAGCTTGATCTCGCGCTATACCAGCAGACTCAATTTGATTAGCACGGGTTAGAATAGCATCAGTAGACGCACCTATCTGTGTTCCCGTTACATCAGTAATGTCAGTTGTTTGAGTGCCTAACTGCCCTGCTGTACCTTCTAATATGTCAGTTGTTTGAGTGTCTAACTGCTTAATTAGTAAGTTCTCTACTTGGTCTTGAGTTAGGGTTGATACGTTATAATCACCAAGTGCTTCTGTTACAGCCGTAGCAACTTGCGCTGGAGTTGCACCAGCAGGAATATTTTTAAGCAAGTCATCTGCTATATCCTGTACTTCTTGCCTAGTTAGAGTGGATACATCTCCTAACGCTAACTCTAAAGCAGTAGTAAGTTGGTCTTGTGTAAGTCCTGTTTGAGGTATTGAATCAGGGGATACAAGTCCTTGAGAAGCAATTGAAGCATCTATAAGTCCTTGTATATCATCAGGAGATACATACCCCTCAAATAGAGCATCTATCTGAGCTTGTAGTGCGTCTGGTATTCCATCACCATCAGTATCAGTGGGGTTTATAAGCCCTGCGGTTGCTTCTGCTACGGCTGCATCTATAAGAGCTTGGGTAGCGTCATCTACACCAGTAGTACTACTGGTAGTACTACCAGCAGCTACAGCATTAGGATCAGTTTGAATATTAGGATCAAGTGAATTAAAGTCATCAACATCTAATACCCCATCTCCATCGTCATCAGTATCTTCAGAATCAGGTATCCCATCACCATCAGTATCTAAAGGAGCTACAGCATTAGGATCAGTTTGAATATTAGGATCAAGTGAATTAAAGTCATCAACATCTAATACCCCATCTCCATCGTCATCAGTATCTTCAGAATCAGGTATCCCATCACCATCAGTATCTAAAAGGTCTAAAGGATCTCCTGCACTAGGATCAGTTTGAATATTAGGATCAAGTGAACTAAAGTCATCAACATCTAATACCCCATCTCCATCGTCATCAGTATCTTCAGAATTAGGTATCCCATCACCATCAGTATCTAAAGGAGCTACACCATCAGTATCTTCAGAATCAGGTATATCATTATCATCAGTATCTTCAGAATCAAGATTATCATCTAGATAGTTCTGTATTCTGTCGTTATTGTCTTGAGCATCTGAATGATTACCCAGCAATGCGTCTATTTGATTTTGAGTTAAAGTAATACCTGTATTTTGGGTGTACGCATCTAACTCAGCTTGAGTGATCTGGCGAGGGTCTAAGTAATTGTAAAACTCTGTGCCACTGGTGTTTTCTAGATCCGCATCTCCAAAGTTAGACAACACAAAGTTGTCTATTTCTTCTTGGCTAGGAGTATATCCAGCATCAGCAAACGCTTGTGAGGCTTCGGCACTGCTTATATTAGCCTCGTCAAAGGCAATATCCATGAGATTAGACGTTACTAACGGGTCTGTTACTCCTAACTCTTGTAACTGCGCTGATACCGCCGCCTGATCTGTACTGCCAGAAGTTAATAAATTATTAATCTGTGGGTTGTAATTACCTATAAAATTACTTAGAAAGTCTCCTGTATCAACAGCTAACGACGTGCCTCCAGCAATACCGCCGCCAGCTATAACACCAAACATTGCTGCTGCCGTTACATTACCTGTAATATCACGAGTGGGGTCAAGTTGATACAAAGCTGACTCAGTAACAACACTAGTAATGCCTTCTTCTATTCCCTCAGTTATACCTTCTTTTAGGGTTATAGTAGCGCCTCTAGAAAAACGTTCTCCTATCTCTTCAAATACATTATTTAAAGAACCTGTAGCTTTATCGGTCAGAAATGCTTTTTCTAAAGACAAGCCCCCTGCCCCAGCAGAAAGAGCCGCTAGAGACATAGCAGTAACACCTGCTTTCTGTGCTAAATTCAAAGCATATACTTCAGCTTCAGCTTCAGGCATACCAGATTGCAACGCTACTGCTAACGCCTCCTCATATGTACCCGATGCAGTACCTCCGTAAGCCTCTGCCATATCAGACGCTAAGGCTGCACTCATACCTCCGCGTTGGGCCATAAGACTAGCGGCTTCATCTGCATATTTTAATAACCCAGCAGCGCCTTTTATACCTACACTAGCAAACCCTCCAACTAATAAAGGTACTAATTCTTGCATAGCCTCTACGCCAATGTACTCAGCAAGAAACTCTGTGGGATGATCTACAAATGCTCCAAATATAGCCTCTGCTGTAGCAGCAGCCCCTACAGCGTCTCCTATCTTCTTACTCATGGCTTCTTGAGCAGCTACATAATCTTCGGGTAAGTAAGAATCTGCAAGCTCACCTAGCTCGTTTAACCCTTTACCAAACGGAGTGGAGTTAGGGTCTATACCCATAGCTATAACCACACCATTAAAGGCGCTAAGAACTCCTTCTGTAGCACGGTAGAAGTTAGCAAGTCCTGTTATACCACTTCCTGCCTCCTCCCTGCGATCTAAAGCATCTTTAGCTTGGTCTATCCACCAACTGCTTTCTCCCGTTGCCCGTGCAGCCTCTTCCTCTAACGCAGCAAGCTGTGCAAGGTATAGCTCTGGAGAGTTTTCTTTTAGCCAGCCAAATCCATCGTTAAAACGGGTAACTAATATAACAGACTCTAACTCATTTCCGTCGAGGTCATAAACATTCCTAAACCCACCAATAGTTCTTACTTGGACAAACTTGTCCCGCTCACTATCCCACTCAACTACACCAGTAAGTTCTATATTGTCCCACTGCAACAGTCCGGTATTTGGGTTAGGTATTAACTTCGCAGTGCCGTTAGCAATGTCCATATCAGTAACTCCTTCTGCCCTAGCTATTTCTTCAGAAGGATCGTTACTGTTAATGTTATTGGTTACTAATACTTGTTTAGACTCATCAGATAGTTCAGTACCTAGTTCTTGGGTAGGTAACCCAGCGGCCTCTAATAGATCATTTGTTGCTTCGTTTACTGTGGTAGGTATGCTGGCAGACTCTGCTAATGCGGAGTTTAACAACCCTAAAAAGTTAGTCATAACATCTGAGTTAGGGTTAGCTATAAACTCTTTTAATGCATCTATATTATCGCCAAACTCACCAGCTAATTTTTTAGCTATAACCTTAACATTTTCACCGCTTAACAAAGCTGGGTTTAACCCAGCCGCAGCTATGGTAGTCAATAGGGCTGTGTTTTTAGTATTTGTTAATGCTTGGTTATATTCAGTAGAGTTGGTGTATAATTTTTGTTGCAACCCCATATTTAAATAATGCTCGTAAGCATCTGTCCCTTCAGGCAGATTGTTATGCTCGGCATAAAACTCCGCATTAAAATTAGGGTTTAACTCCGATACTACTCCTTCGTTTATGTTGTTATATAAAGGCTGTAACTCTTTGTCTAGAGCTTCTGTACCTGAGACAAGTGTACCTAAAGAGTCCGCATATTCTTTATATAACCCAGTAGCAGGTTGTTGTCGGTCTACCGGCCCAAACTGAGTATATTCAGTTACTGTACGAGCAGGTTGTCCAACAGCAGTTATGGTCTCATTTATAGTGTCATTTAACTCAACAAGTCTTGGGTTGTATACATTCTCTACATCATCTCTAAACGTAGTAAGAGCCGCGTCATAGGCGTTTTTAGCTTCCGCTGAAGCTATACTAAGGTCTCCTATAAGTGCTGTCTGTTCACCTTCAGAAAGGCCGAGCCTTGTTAAGTTATTTGGATCAAAAGGATCTCCTACAATTTTACTAAGTGCTTGTTCCGCTGCTATCCTTGCATCATCTAACCTTTTAAGTTCTGTGGCTTCTTCTCCAATGGTGGTAACAAGTTCATTATATTCCCCCACTGCCTCTGCGTTTGCTAGTACATTCTTATCTATAGCCTCAGCAGCTAACCTAACGTCAGTGTAGTTACCTGATACTCTATCGAATAACTCTGATGCGTCATCTAGTAATCCTTGGAACCCACCCTCAGTTAAAGAGCCTTTAATTGCATTAGCAGTGTACGCAGCTATTGACTGCCCAAATGCTTCGCTACCACTACCCCCCGACAGTGCCGCAGATACAGTGTTTTGTATAGTTCCTGTTATAGCAGTTAGAGTGCGGCTTCTTAGATTTGGTAGTGTAGACTCGTCTA
>Ga0208545_1000683_pt1 | contig 15548 bp, 19 predicted proteins | sample DEB08_DNA_12_FD_185498 | JGI IMG/M metagenome (GOLD analysis project Ga0208545, IMG submission 185498) | Aqueous microbial communities from the Delaware River and Bay under freshwater to marine salinity gradient to study organic matter... | ecosystem: Environmental > Aquatic > Marine > Coastal ... | reverse complement strand
CTACCACCAGTAAACCCTAGAAAGCCGCCGCCCCAGAATAAACCGGCATCTGTATCGTTTGATGCTGTTATTGAAGGTGCACTGGCGCTTCCTGCTCCAACAATAGCTTTGCCTGATAGGTAGAGGTCTTTGAAGCGTAAGCCGCTTAACCCCAAATCTAATAAGCCATCACTAGAAGCGCCAGCAACACCACAAGGAATAATGCAATTTGACCCGCCTGAGAATCTAAGACCTGCATCATCGTTTGCAATGTAAAGACTGTTGCCACCTTCACTACCAATACTACCTACGGTTGTGCTGTCTTTTCTGAATGTAGCTATCGCCCCATCGCTTGATAGGCGGTTGAGAAGTAACGGGAAGTCATTTGCAACTACATGAGATACAAAGCCGCCCGTAGTGAGCCTGTGTCCTGCTGTAGTATTGTCGTTAGCCGTCTTACCCACCAAAACATTACCACTGGAGTGTATGCGCATGCGTTCTGTGTTGCCAGTTCGGATATTTAGGTTGTTAGAATTATCAAAGAATATGGCGCCCGCTTTAGTCGAGCCTTTATAAAACTCTAACTCACCGCCTGAGTCAGATGCGCCTTCTAGTCGCATAGTTGCCCAACCAGAAGAATATTTTAGATGTAAGGGTTTACTGGGCGAACATCCAATACCCACGTTGCCGCTGGAGTCTATGCGCATGCTCTCCGTCATAGACCCAGTTGCGGCTCCGCGATAGAACTGCAAAGCACCACCAGAAGCGCCTATTTCTTGCCGACCACCAGAGCCTGAAAGACCTTCTAAAACAATAGAGCAGTCGTTACCTGTTCCTCCTTTTAAATGCAAAATACCGCTAGAGCCAAAACCTGTTGGACTTGCGGGGCTAGAAGTACCAATACCCACGTTCCCTGCTTCTGCAATAGTAAACAAAGGTGTTGAGTTGTTTGCTTTAACCTGAAATACACGGCTTGTTTGGTTATTGTCTGAATCAATATCAAAAACTATAGACTCTAGTGCGTTAATCTCTACGCCGTCAGAGATATCAAAATTAAGACCATATGCTGTAATTGTGCCGTCAACATCTAGCCCATCCATCGTGGCTGTGCCAGTAACTGTTAAATTTGATGGAGTAACTAAATCCCCAGATAACTTAGCCGACGTAATAGTCCCATCAACAGGCACGTTAACTTCAGTCTGCGTCATGGTCATTACTTCTACAGCACTGCCAGTTGGGGGCGCAGTAGAGAATGTTAATGTAGTGCCGGAGATGCTGTAGGTATCTTTATTCTGGTAAACGCCATCAATAAATACTTGCGTGTTGTTTTCGCTTACAGGCGCAATACTCAACGCTAAAGTAACGCCACTTCCGTCACCCGTCATAGAGTCAGTATTTAAGTTACTACCCGAAACAGCACTAGCAACAGAGTAGACAATAATCTCTCTGGTGTTTGCAGGCGCAGTAGAAAAAGTTAGCGTAGTAGTGCCTGAGGCAGTAGCAATGCTATAAGCACTCTGCTGCTGGAATACTCCGTCAATAAACACCAGCAAGTTGTTTTCAGAGTTAATAACCTGAGACAGTGCATAAGCCGTTGTAGACCCGTCAGCTGTAAAGGTATCAGCGGTAAATGTATTGCTACCGCCACCGCCTCCAATAGCTCCCCAGTCGCCGCTCTGGTATCCCTCGAATTGTTGGTTGCTAGAGTTGTAACGGAACATGCCGTTAACAGGGCTGCCGTCACGCTGGGCTGTAGTGCCGCTAGGTACTTTTACAGAACCTGTGCCGCTAAGTGTAAGGTTTACAAATGAAGGGCTGTCGGTAGTTGCTACGCCTTGGTCCAATCCTTTAACGGAAGCAATGGCTGTTAGCTCGCTGTCCATCAAGGCACCGGCGGCTGTCACGTTAGCTGTGTCTGTTACGTCTGCGGAGGCTTCGATACCATCTAACTTAGTACCGTCTGTAGCAACATCGCGCCCATCAATAGTACTGTTGGTAGTTATAGCCCCAGTAAAAGCCGCGCCCGATAAAGCCGCCTTAGTCCCAATTGAATTAGCTGTGGTTGTCGCAAAGTTAGGGTCATCTCCCAAAGCAGCCGCTAGTTCATTTAGTGTATTCAGCGTGGCAGGCGAGGAATCAACGAGGTTAGTTACTTGAGTATTTACATAGTTCTCTGTCGCGTAACCGCTTGGCAAGACGTAATTGTTAGCGTTCGCAGCTATACCATTAAGCTTACTGTGGTCAGCATCGGTGAAAGCATTAGTGTCTGAATTGCTTTCGTAAGCTGTTTTAATTTCAGCGGCAGTCTGGTCAGCAGTCGCGCCTGACTCAATGGCATCAAGTTTACTGTGGTCAGCATCAGTAAACGCATTAGAGTCACTGGCAGCTTCTACGGCTGCACGAATCTCTGCGTTTGTTTGATCTGCTGTAGCATTAGCTTCAATGCCGTCTAGCTTCGTACCATCAGCAGCAACATCACGACCATCAAAGGTGCTGTTGGTTGTAATAGCACCAGTCATAGCGCCGCCAGACTTGGGTAGTGCATCGTCTGCTGTAGTGCCTTGAGCTGCTGTAGCGTAATCTGAAGAATCAAAAGCCTTAACCTGCGTAAGGTTAGTTACTTCAGAATCCATTAGTGCGCCAGCGGCTGTAACGTTGGTGGTATCAGTTACGTCGGCTGAAGCCTCGATTCCGCTCAACTTAGATTCGGCAGCATCTGTAAACGCATTTGTGTCTGAGTTGCTTTCGTAAGCTGCTTTAATCTCAGAAGCAGTCTGGTCTGCGGTAGCACCAGATTCGATGCCGCCCAGCTTAGACTCGTCAGCATCAGTGAAAGCGTTTGTATCTGAGTTGCTTTCGTAAGCTGCTTTAATCTCAGAAGCAGTCTGGTCTGCGGTAGCACCAGATTCAATCCCATCCAACTTAGTTCCGTCAGTAGCAACGTCACGACCATCAATAGTTCCGCTAGTAGTCGTGTTTCCTGTGATATCTAAAGCAGGAACTGTAAGCGCGCCTGTCATTGTGTCTCCAGCAATGGAGACTGACTCTGTATCGGCTTGAGTGCTTAGATCATTAAGAGAGGCTGCGGTTACTCTAAGAGCAAACTCAACGCCTGAAGCGTGGCTTATAGCTGTGGTGTCGTCTTGCCCCCTAACCACCGTTAGAGTGGTGCCGGTCAAGGCGGTCACTTTTACTATTTCTGATCCCGAACCTCTTCCTATAGACGCATAGAAATAATCACTACCCCCAAGAGAGGGGAATGAAGATGCACTGGTGACACTGAGAGACGTTGCCGTATCGGAAACGCCACTAGCCAGCGTAGTGCTAGCTAGGTTCGAAAACTTAATCGCCATTTATGGCTCCTAGCTAGCTGAGACGGTCCAAGTGATACTGAGGCTGTCTGTTGGGGCTTTGGATATTACGCTGAATACGGTCCTGCAAAGCATGGTGCCTCCGGACGATCCATTTAGAATAGCCGCTTCGACAATAGATTCTGCGCTGGAAGGAGTTCCTACCGGAAAACTACCGACGTATACCACGTCGTTGTTAGAAGCAGTTGTGCTTGTCAGTGCAACCCTAGCCACTTCAGCTCCCAGAGCTGTATCGCTTGCAGCGGCGGCTGCGGATGAGGTTCCGATAGCCATGTGAGACATCACGCCTGCTGAGGCGCCAGCCATGCGAGAAGCAACGAAGGTCTTTCCGGTAGTTACTACCAGATTGGGAATTTCTTGTGTTTCTTTGATGGTTCCGTCTTCTGCGATCAGGTCAACAGTAAGCCGTCCATTTAACTTTAGATCATCAACGATCATGGGTAAGTCTCCGAATTAATCAGCGTTCAATTTCAAAATTGACGATCAATAAATGATTTCGAAGAGCTTTCTGAATCGAGGCTCTAAATCAAAAAATCGACAATAATTAACTGTCCGATTTTCCGGTCCATGAAGACAGTGGCGTTGCGTCGTAAAACGTGTTTGTAACTTCTTCCGGTCTTGACGCTTAAAAGACCGATAGATTTAATCTGTATTATAGAGGGTCATACATGTTTTGACAAAGCAAAAAAAATCTGCTTGCCCCTACCCATTAAGGACCATCGCGCCAACTAAAGACTGATTTAATAGTGATCCAGTGACGTAATGATCAAACGCCAGCGACTCGGTCATGGTGACAATATTGGACTTCACTCCGTCTACAGACTTATCGACCTGAGCAAAGTCATCCAAAGTGTAACCATCTTGCAGGGCGATAGATGCACTGAAACTCAGGGGCTCCTCCGCCATTGCAAAAGAGTCATCTGGTTCTCCGGTTACAGTAGCCACCCCATTCAATGCATTGATTACGAAATTGTATGGCTGTCTGGTTACGCTCAATAAATCAACACCAAACACCGAATCCTGATGAGACAATCCCGAGCTAAAGGCTGTGCTATCTGACATCGGAGCTGTATCTGACAGACCTTTACTCGGCTCAAGGCTGGCTAGATCAGAGAACTGAAAAAAATCATCTAGAGACTTATCTGACTCCACCGACAGGGCATCTATCATGACGTGAGAATCGTTACCCGCCGATGTAAAGGTTCTTATAAAGGTGAGCAGGGTGTCGACATTTTCAACAAACCCAATCGAGTCGAATCTTCCCGCTACTGGAGAGAACGCCATTGCCTCAGATAGGTTTACTGGATCGTTTACACCTTTGTTTAGGTGCTGCGATGTAGAGTCAACTACGTTTACTGAGTCCGAAAGATTTTTGCCGACAGTAAACAATGGCTCAACAGAGAGGAATCCAAGGCTATCGCTTAATCCCTTATTAGACAGAAATATCGCACTGTCAGAGAACCCAAACTCACTATCGAATACGTAAACGGTTCTCTCTGCATTGACATGAACGTCATGCAGGTAAAGATTCTTCCAGTTGACTACGCCAGTTACCTTCCGGAAAGATATCTGGTTTTCGACCGTAAGCGATCTGACCTTTACTATAGCCGCTATAGACATGGGTTAACCGAACTGTGATCGTACTTTGAACTTGAGTAGGTCCATTACTGTCTGTGTACGAGAATCCTGATCAGTAAACTCTATCTCAGCTTCAAGAACACCGCTTGACGCCAACGTGTCACTGTCAAATACGAACGTAACCTTTCCATCTGTCGGTGCAGTAACAGTACCCACCAGAGTATCAATAAGTGCGGTCTGCCCAACAGCTCTAACTCGCATTCGCACAGACCCACCTGTCAGGTCTAATGCAGCAAACGTAGCTGGATCGTCAGTATCAAGGACTGCACCAGCAGCGGCTGTGTTGCTATCCTTCAGAGTAATCTCGATCTCGGGAAGCTGATCTCCCTGAACAAGATCAATGGTCGTTAAATATGCCATTAGATAAATTCCCTCGATTTGCAGGTTAATGAGCCACCGCTGAAACCGTACTTGACTTGTCGTATCACTCGACCCAAGCCCCGCTCAAAAAGCTGCTTGTTTACGGAGGCTGCGTTAGGATTCGCCCAAGGCTGAGATGCCATCATCTGTAGCCTATACAACGCCCCGTGAGTAATAACTTCTCGATACTCTTTGCCAATAGTGTCTGGAATGCTGGAGCTTGTGGATGTCGGCTTGACCGAATACATAACCCGCAGGGTCACAGGGGCTGCCGGTATCGGAGCAATATAGAAGTCTGTGTTATCCCTCTGCGAGTAGTAAGAGGGGGAACCCCTTGTAGTCTCATCACCCAACCGCTGTAACAGCTCACTGTAGCTAATAGGCTTTAGGGGCGTGGTCTTGTCGAATATATCAATTATGTGGTTAAGCTCTGTACCGGTAGGTAAAGAAACAGCGTACTCATTTACACCAGAAATTGCCGTCATGAATTCTGGCTCTGGCATGTACGCATCTGACCTGCCGCAAAACTCTATCGCGGAATCACGTACCGCCCTTTCAATCACAAAGTCAGGAGCGCCCTGTGCTTCAGGTCGTATATAGAGGTTCAGGTCAGAATACTTCATTAGGCAGTACCGCCCGCACCAGCCATGGCGGGTACTGGAGTAGTTGCGCCATCAGCTTGAGTCTTTACACCCAGCGCATTAGCAAAGCTCTGATAGTGCATCATTGCTCGCTGTGCGTTACCAGCAAACTCGGAGTCTTTCTGGTAAGAACGATACAGCACATAGTCCAAGATGCAGTTTGCATAGACATCATCAAGACTAATTACTTGAGTGTCCCCCGTAAAGTCAGACACGGCTATTTCCGGAGGAGATGAGCTATAAACAATCTCTAGAGAATGAGTGCCACTTGCGCCCTTAGGGTATACGTAAAAATTCTTGGGGTCGGCTGGGTCGTAAACAAAGTGTTCAATCTTGTTTGTGCCAGCTGTGGTCTCGTGCCAGTTAGGTAGCGTCTCATCTAAGATGCGCTTCTGCACTTGAGTAATGGCTCGACCGCCCACGTTTCTTACTACTTCAATCAATCGTAACGCTGCACTTGGAAGTGTCTGCTTGCTACCATCAATGCAGGAATAGGTGGTGTTTACCATCTTTGCATCAGGGCGGTGCAGCACTACTTCTTTCTGCGCGTCATTAAAGAACTTTAAAAGTTCAGTGCTTGGAAACCGGACGTTTGTATTATCCTGAAGGATAATTGCAGCCCGATCTAAAATATCTATTACCTTTGTGTCAGCCATTGTCAGTCTCCCATTCGATTACTAATAAATCGGGGTTGTTTTTAAAAATCGGGTTGTAGTCGAACTCATTGCCTGTAATGACGTTTCTGACTCGCTTGGGAACCAACTCTTTCTCAACAGGCTTGGGGTTGGCTTTATCTTCCGCCAATCGCTGCACCTGTTCTTCTAGTTGAGCAAGGGTCAATCGTCGATCTAACTTGACGTTATAGTCTTCCTTGGCTTGCAGAAAAATTTCGTCTTTCTTTGTGTTCGATTTTTTAGTCATGAATAACTCGCTAAAAAGGGGGAGGTTTCCCTCCCCCAATTATTAGGCGGTATCTTAGGTCCACTTGCCAACGCACAATGCGTTAGGAACAATAACCTTAGAACCGTACACCTTCAGACCACGAACCTGATCGCCAAAAGTGCTTTCCATGCGAACAGTTTCAGTGTTAGTGAACTGTGACGCGAAGGACAACGCTTTAGGGTGACCAGCCAATACGTGGGTATAACCGGCGTCGCCGCCAGAAGCTGGGGTGTAAACCATGTTGCTCTGGAAAACCTTAAAGCGGTCAACCATTCCAACCAAACCGTTGCGGAGAGGTGAAGTGGCATCGCCAGTCAGGTAAGCCTGACGCAGCTCAGACTGCTTGAGCATAGAGATGAACTCAGGAGAAAGAACGATGAATCGACCTTCTTCTGGAATGTTCAGCTCATCAAGAGTCTTAGACAGAGTCAGAATTTCTTCCAAGATGTTGGATGAAGTGATCGTGGTCTGAGCGCCGATAGTAGTCGCACCAGTTACAGCGCTAGACAGTACGTCGGTCTCAACAGCGATACGCATACCTTCAGAAGCATCAGTAGATGCAGCTTCTAGCATGTTGATATCTGCCTGAGCAGACAGCACATCATCGACCTTAAAGCTGTAGTACTTAGCCTTATCGATGTTCATCTCTACCTTGGCAGTAGTCAGCTCTTGAGTAGTGATAGTACCCGCGTAATCGTTGATGGTTACGGCAGGAACTGTGCGTACAGTTACCTTGTCGCCTTGACCTGAGATTTCACCCTCGTAGTCGGTGTTGCTGATTTCGGGCAGGATTGATTTGCTGTAGAACTTAGCCTGAAGGAGTTTGGAAAACACCTCTGGGATAAAGTTTACTTCAGATGTAGCACCCGTTGAAAATTGTGAAAAAGACATTTTATTACCTCACAAGAGATTAGCGGCGTATCGATCCACTTTCCATCGCTTTGAGTATTTCCGATTGATGCTTTTCAAACGTCTTGTTTGGCATCCTCATGATCTCATCGACAGTCCAGTATTTCTTATCGCCTTTAATTTGTGACTTCCGAGCCTTGGGCATCTTCGGTTCTGCAACCGTCTTCGCCCGCTCGAGAGCCTGCTCTTGCAGCGTGGGAGCTGGTTGTCCCATGTCAGCCTTAAACCTACTAAGAACCATGTTCACATCATTTGACGAACCCTCTTGTATCCAAGTCTTCGTCTGAGAATCTGCGTCTTCTAACCAGTTCAACCAGTCTGCCGTATCAATTAATTGATCAACATCAGGGTGTACCGCTCGTATTCGCTCAAAGTGCTCGGCTTGCGCCTGCTCTTGAATCTCTTGATATTTACTTTGTTCCTGCTCGGCTAAAGCCTCTTTGGCTTTACCAACTTCATCCTGCGTTCTCTTCAGTTCATCTAGCAGTGGTCCAGCAAGATCGGGGTAATCCTCTCTTATCTGTGCCAGCTTGCTGTCATCTTTAGAAGATTCCACAAGTTGACCTTTTAACTCGGTGATGCTTCTGATCAGGTCGGCATTTTGCCGCTTCAAGTCAGCCGCTTCTTGAGTCGCTTTGGTCATTCTCGCCTGTGCGCCTTTCATTGCTTTCTCGGCTTTTTCTAAAGCCAACTTCAGTTCCGAGTCCTCGCTGCGTTCTGACTCTTCTACTGTGTCCTCATCCGCTTGAACTTCAGCCATATCCGTGGGATCGGGGGCTTCTACTTGCAACGCCTCGGGCTCTTCTGGGGTATCCTCTTGAGGTTGATCTGCCTCAGGGGTCTCAGTCCTACCTTTAGTCATTTGGTCGTACAGTTCTTTAGCTTCAGCTTCCAGTCGCGCTGGGTCATTTCTCTTTGACATTTTTACTTCCTTCGAGTCCCACATCGGGATATTCGTTAGTCTATTGCGGTTATCCTTTTAGGGGACCGCGCTTTGTCTAGAACGGCTTTTGCCGCGTGCTCAAGCTCAAGCATGAAACGAAGCTCTAATAGCCTGCCCTGCTCAAACCTAAAATTTGTCTCTTCTGCTCTTTCTAACGCTGATTGAGCGCTCTCAAATCGGGCTTCAATTAAACCCGACAGGAGCTCCCATTCCGGCATCGCCCTGAGGCGGAGGACCGCCTGCGCTTGCTGCCTGTTGCATTTGAGCTTGGAGTAACTGTTGTTGCTGCTGTTGTTGCTGCTGCTGTTCAAGAGCCATCTGCTCCTCAGTCTTCATTATTTTGTTGGGGTCTATATCCATGCTTGAGGCGATCTCGCGCAACAGGTCGTTCTGCTTAACGACTCCGCCTGCGTTGTCGCCAACAATGGATAGGAACTGAAGCAGTCTCTGGCTTTGAATCTCTTTCTGAACAAGAGACGTACTGCCTCGCGCAACAATTCGCAGGTCACCCTTTGACTTCTCGTTGGTTCCAAACTCCATATTGAAGTGGAACAGGCTCTCAATCATGGGCTCGATCAAGAAGTCGTCGATGTTTTTGATTGTGCTTTTCAGTGCAATGTTTGCCGCACCCATAAGCATCGACATACCAGTCGCTGTCTTGTTAAGACCTGAAGTCTGCTCGCCGTGGGTGTAGCTCGGGAGCGACGTGGTCTCATCAGCAAAGCGTCGGAATATCTCTACAATCTGGTTCAGTCCGTTAGCATTCGCTACTGGCTGATACCATCTGACGGCAGGCATAGAACCGTCTCCACCCTCTCGGAGAAATACTCGCCAAGGATGGATGTCTGTCGGGTCTTCTCCTGCTGCAAGCAAGTCTGTGTTTACCTCAACCATTGGACCTGAAGACAACGCCATGTTGTCCAGCCAGATTCTGGTTGCGGTGTTCATCGTTCCTTGAGAGTCGCGCATCATGCGAGGTACGCCTGTACCCCAGAACTGGTGCGGGCTGCGCTCATAAGGGAAGATGTGGTAAGGCATCTTGTATCCAGCGATAGGATTCAACATGACCTTTAATACTTTGCCGTCACACAGCCACACACAAGCCGAGTAGTCGTCTGACAAGTCAGCGTCTTCGTCTAGCTCTATGCCGTGCTCCTCAAGCTCGTATCCGTCTACAGTTCCCCAGTACTCCATAACAACGAAGCGGTTTGATTCTGAGTTCTCATGGATTCCAGCAATTCTTCTGCGGGTGGTCTCATGATCCTCTTCAGTATGGTTGCCGCTGCGGTGAATCTTGAGTAGGTACTTCACCATCTCGCCATCAAATTGAGGCAGGTCGGCGAGGTCTCGCATCTGTCGCCTAGTCAGAACATGACGGCGGAACAGTCCGTCGCAATCATCTAGCGTCGTACAGTATGGGTCTGGGTAAAGGTCAAAGATGCTTACGCTCTCTACCTCAGGAGCAACAGTCTCAACTATACTAAGAGCATAGGCTTGCTCACCCGTCTGAGGGTCAAGCATCTTGGAGTAAGACTGCTTCTTGTCAATTCTTACGGTGCCAGATTTAACTGCACCCGAGCCAAAGATACACGCCTCTAGCATGCTTTCTTTGAGCTTCATCTCGGCGTTGGTCTCAATCAACTGATCTTCAATATCAGTCGTCATTGATTCCGCAGCCTGCTTCGCCACTTCCCGCTCAAGCTCTACGAACTCCCCCTCAAGCTCCTGCATCCGAGCAGCAACCAAGTCCTGATTCATCATCGGGTCTTGTCCGCTAGCTTGCATGATCTGATCCATAGCCATCTGGCGCATTTGCATCGCCTTCAAGGGATCAATCTGGGGGATTGGGGTTGGGTCTACAGAGAAGAATATGTCGCCATGCTGAAACAACAGGTCGATAATTCTCGAATATGCCGCCATAACCTTGGTGCGTGTTAAGCCGACAAACACTTTTGATCGGGATCCAGATGCCGCATTTAGACGTGCGAGTACGTCAGGCTCATAGATACCCTGATACTGGCGCAAGTCTTTTAGCCACTCGTTTTCTGTTTCTTTACGAGCGTCTTTGTATTCTTGAAAAGTTCCGGCGAGGCGAGACCCCAGACTCTGCATGCTCTGGGCTTGCGTACCGTCTGATTCCTTCTCAACTACCTCGTCTTCTGCTTCATCAAATTCAGCATCATGCATAGATTAATAACCCGTCACAGGATCAAGCGATTTAAATCGTTTTTGTATTGTCCGGTGCCGAGGTCTCGGCATAGAAGCAAGTCCATGCAAGGCAATAGCATAAGCCATCACCCTGTCATCATAGCATCCATTCTGAGAATTGTAACTCCCTTTATCATCAATGATATACGTTCGCAACTCATTTAATAACTCGATATCTGCCACGCCACTTTCACCCTGTCTTAAAAGGGCTGCAAGGTTGTCCACAATCAGCGGCTTGGTTTTACTGGTCGTTAAGAAGCCGCCTCGCTTTGTCAGGCGATCTCCATATGCACCATCGACAGAACTCTCTACGAACAGGTTGGAGTACCCCAAGTCCTGTATCTTACGCAGCGTACCCAGACCATGGTTGTTTCGCTCAACCACTATATATGCAGTGTTATATCGCTTTCCCAGCATTGCAACTAGGGCGCCGTAGTCGAATGGATCGATGTGTCCGTGCCAGCACGCTACCTGATTGCCAAGAGAATCAAGGACTTGGGCACAGCTATAGTCGCCGTAGGCGAGACCCTCCGCAACATCCACACCGATGACATAGTTCTCTTCTCGAGACGGTGGATACCACTCCTGATAGTTGCCATGCTCACGTTCGATCAATGTCCCATCGACGATGTCTCCCTTGAAGTCTGCGGTGTAGCAATTAGTTTCACATTGGGATATTGCGCTCTCTTCAACAAAGCACCGACCAGAGGTTAGGAATGCCTCGAGCGGAGTGCTTGGATACTCCTGACGAAACAGGTCTGTACCGCCCAGCTCGTCTAGCTTTGCGCGTCTGAACGAAAGTTGGGCATCGTCCAATCCATACTTTTGAGCCAGCTCATACTCTTCTGGTGTGGCTACGAAGTATGGTGAAACTTTTTTTCTGTACTCGGGCATCCAGAACCATGGGATGAAACAGGTGATCCACTCAGACTCCCCCCGAAGAGACTTCATGACCTGATCGTAGAACCAGCCACCAGCACCGTTAGCCGTGCTCTCCAGAATTACCTCAGTGTTCTTTCCGCCGACGGTCTGCAAGAGACCCGCGACTATGTCTGATCCTTGTGGGTAGAAGGCAACCTCTGATCCATGGACGAATCTGTTGGTTTGTCCTCGTCCGGTTTGGGTGGACCGTGCGGTTCCCACCCTGTACCGCGAATTGATTTCGTCAAATACCAGAGTTGACGCCGACTGAGAAGCGAGCGGCGGTTTAAATGCCTGATGCGGGACATTGTCATAAAAGTAGCGGACCATATTAAAGATAGCGTTGGTAGACTCTGCAAGGTGCGAAAGCACAAACGCGTTAGCGTTTCGATTTTGCGTGACTTTCCAGAAGTTTCTGCCCTGTGTGTATGTAGATATTCCGGTTTGGCGGGCTTTCAGCACCAATGCGCGGATGTTTCCCTGATCTTTTAGCTGCTGCTCAAGCATTTTATGGACGTGCAATTGGGCGGCATTCAACACAAATGGGCGGCTTTCACCCTCTTTTGTTACAATTTTCAGCATGTTCTTGGCGTATAGAGGGAAATTACCCTTTAATTTTCGTGCTACCTCTTCAATTTCCACTGCTGTTCACCATAGCTCGGCACCACCACAAGAAATCATGGTCGTCCAAAGTGCTTCTCATTAAGTTTATGCGGGCACAAACAAGCCTCAGATTGCCCTCGACATAGCCTTGCGCTATATCGATTCTGTCCACACTGACAGAAAGGTCAGACTGATCTGTTGTTATGTGCATAGGGAGGTTAGAAATGGCGCAAATACCTCGTTGCTGCTCATATAAGCCAATTAAGTACTCAAGTGATACTGTAGTACCTTCATATTCTTTTTGCCTGTGGCGCTGTTTACAGGACGTTAATCGCATCTGTAGAAATCCTTCCAGACTCCCACTAGCCCTCACCCTGCTCTTCAAATGCTTGCAGGTATGACAGACGGTCCTTCGCCCATTAAAATTCTTTAAGGGTTTTTCATCGCCGCATACTGAGCATTTTTTACTATCAGGCGCCACTCTATGTCCCTCGTAATCTCCTCAAATCTAGCCACCGCTTTGCGGCTATTGCTTACGGCGATACGGTCCCCCATTAGCCCCGTGCCCAAACCAATACATCCCTGAACATCTTTAGGGAAGTTGGCTGCATGTATAAGGATGTAGGTTCTGTCCTGCACCTCTTGCACATGCCAAGTCTCACCAAACCTTGGAGAGTCACGCCACCCCATGTCGTAGTTCCCTAAAGGGATACAAGACACGTTGGGTGCGTTATCAAGCCAAGGGCGCTCGATGGAGTAGAAAGTCTCTCCGGCAAGCTCAATCACGCCCAGAGTTCCTTCGGGGTGATAACAAAATCTTTTAAGCTCAACCTCAATCATTATGGTTCGCGCCTCGCTTTTGAGCCCTAACAACTCGTCTATCGTCCCGTTTTGCCTTCTTGGATTTGTCTCCAAAAATTCTGTCGAAGCCTTCATTAAACTTAGTAGTGTTTTCAGGACGACGGTTATCGCCCTTGCCATATAGTGTTTCACGCGAATTTTTCATTTCCTGTGCCTTGCTGTCTTCTTTGCTATCTTCTTGGGCTGGGCGCTGTGCTGCTTACCCGCCGCCGTGTCGGCGCGTTTTTTCTTGCTGGTAGCCGCGTATTCCTTCTTGCTCAAAGCCTCGCGGGCAGCCTTGGGCAAATATCTTTCGCCGGTCGCCTTCTTTCCCTGAGTAGAGTTCTTCCCGCTCTTGGTGCCCCACTTCTCGCCGGTCCACTTCTTTAGGCTCTTTTGCGATTTTTTTAACGGCATCAGTCTCTATAGCCTCCACCCGCTGCTTTGTATTCTTTGGCTAGCATCTGCGCTTTACGCGCACTCCACTGCCCCGCTGAACCACCCTTACTGCCAGCCTTGATCTTGTTAAACAGACGCTTACGCATCGCTGGCTTGGTGTAATTGCCCGCTTTGTTAACGGTAGATTTTTTCTTGGCTGGCATAAGGCGGCTCCGATCTACTTATTAGACACAGGCATCGTGGTCATGAACCGCAGAACCACAATTCCAGCGGCTATACCGCAGCCCAACACAGCCTGAATCGCTGGATTGGTAGGCAGAAAACCGACAAAGCCCTGCAATACGGACAGGACGGCTATCGCTACACCATACTGGACGGTCTTAGACTTAAATGCTTGCTTCAGCTGTGCAGGCATCATGGCTATTTCCTCGCCTTTGGCTTGGCTTTAGGCTTCGATTTCATCTTGACGCCTGCTGTCTTAGCCGCTTTCTTGGCTTTTGCGATACCCGCAGGGGTGTATGCGTACTTCTTACCGTTTACGTTTGGCATAACTAGCTTCCTTTTTTCCACTTGGTTGATGATGACTTGGTTTTAGAGGGCGCCCATTTAGTTTTCGCTGCCCAGTAGGCTGCACTCATCTTGCCCTTGCTTATATTCTTGGCATGACGGCTTTCAAATGCCTTTCGCTGACCCACGGTCTGGTTCGTTTTAACGCCCTGCTGACCGAATCTGATGGTTTTAACTTTGTCGCCCTCTTTGGCTACGACTACATGGCTCTTGGTGGGGTGGCTAGGGGTACGCTTGGGTTTGTTGTACCCACTGACGCCCGCATTTTTCAGTTTTGAATCTTTGCTCTCAGCCATCTCGCAATATTCCTGTATATATTTGAATGTATATTTGAATGGGTACTCTCATAAGGACCGCCCCCCCTAATCGACGAGGTGCAGATGCACTTCAGTGTCCCCAGAAGCCTCTATAAGCGTGTATACCGCGTCCTCTAACTGGGCGGATAAGTAGTACAGCTGGTCCCCGAATCGCAGGGAGGTGACGATTGGGACGATATAAGCCTCAAAGGTGAACTCATCCATGTCCAAGTAGTTACATGCCGTAACACGATGCATTAATAGTTGCTTCATTTTTTGCCTCGGTACTCTCATAAGACCCGTCGGGGGTCAAAATACGGTGCTGGTTACTGATATCACCCCCATGGAACCACACCTCAGATCGTCGCCAGCAGCCAGAAACTACCCCCCCCCACCACCTACCTTTTATGGCGGATTTGACCCTGCCAGACCTTCGATATGGGTCAATTGCTCCATGAGCACTTGGTCAGGCTAGTGTAAGTCGCTGATCTCGCTGCCTTTATCGTCCAGCAATTCCTCAATATCCCCCTCCTCAAGGTCTAAGTCCGCCAAGAAAGAGCCAGAAAACTGCACTATCTCCTGCTTCTCTGGAGCAATCCAGCCCTCAGCTTTGAACAGCTGCTCGATGGCTCGTAAGCGGTCAGAATCCTTCTCTGCCGCCGTTCCGAGAACCTCCAGCCGACTCACCCACTTAGCCCTTCTATCCTCTGTATCCTTGCTCATATGCTCTCTAATCGCCTCAATTGATGCCTTTACACTAATATTCTCTAACAATCTGAACGCCTGAACATTGGGATGGCGATACCCTGCCGCCTCTGCCGCTCTGGTTGCATTGCCTGATGTCACGTAATAGTCGACGAACTTCTGCTGCCGCATGTTCAATGGTTTGACTGTTTCGGTTGTCTTGCTCTCTATGTGCATCTGTTACATC
>Ga0208545_1000681_pt1 | contig 15592 bp, 24 predicted proteins | sample DEB08_DNA_12_FD_185498 | JGI IMG/M metagenome (GOLD analysis project Ga0208545, IMG submission 185498) | Aqueous microbial communities from the Delaware River and Bay under freshwater to marine salinity gradient to study organic matter... | ecosystem: Environmental > Aquatic > Marine > Coastal ... | reverse complement strand
GTTTTCCGCGAGGCCGCTTCAACTCAACAAAGATGATCTTGCCGTTCGGCATAGTAACCACCCTATCTGGGACACTTCTGCGACCTGGGCTGGTGAACTTCTCACATAGACCGCCCAAAGCCTTAACTCGGCGCACCAGAGCCGCCTCTACGTCTTTCTCAAGGGTCATCTCGGTGTCTCACCATGCTCAAATCGCGCTGAACGGGACATCGTAAGAGCGTCGTTTACGCGGGACTGAAATTCGTGACTATCGAATATATCACTGACGTACCTTTTCCTAAGTTCAACATCATCCTTACCTCTACAACCCTCAAACCAAAACCAAAAATCTTCATCGTTAAATCCTAAGTATCCCTCTTTGTGTATAGGACTAGATTTAAAATGTTGCCAAGATTCTGGAATATCTCCAAACAAAATAGCCCCATAGCAAGTATGTGCTTCACACACTTCTGCTAATTTTTCGCAATCAGTTATGCTTGGTTCTTTACCTTTTATCTCAATAAAAAAGTGAGACCTCGATCTTCCCATTGTTTCTTCCGTAGGAATACAACTAGGATTTGACCCATCGCCACTTATTACAAAGTCAGGTAAATACCAACCTAATCTCCCAAGATCAAAGCCTTGAGGTTCATAAGACCAATCTAAATTCATTTTGTCAAAAAACACAGCCCAGCGGGCTTCAAGTCTGCTACGAAAACGGTATCCCCTATAACGTGTCTGAATCGCCTTAATCATAGCCCAAAGTCCTTCAAACACTGACGCGCCATATACACGTACCTCTGCCTGTCCAAATCCTCAGGAACCTTATCTGAAAGTTGCATCATCGGTCTTGACGCATCAGACATTGGAACCTTGTTCCCATTCTTAACATACCGAATGCAGTCATCATCACCGAGGTCTTTCGAATAATAGAACCGCACAGCCTTTCCAAGATAGTCTTCACCCCAGATGGCTCCACCAGTAACGCTACGAACCATCAGGAACTTCGACACATCAGAGCAAGCATTGATCGTTTGTGAAATGGGCGTTCCTTTGTTGAGATAAGCATATAGCGCCTCGTTGATGATAACGAACTGCGGATTCTTCGCTAGGTTGGGCGGAGAGAACGCCCCTTTACCTTTGACAGAACCGTCAGGCTTAACTGCGATATAGCTGTTCACGTCACGGCTATGTAGCGCTCTGTATCGGGTCTCTTCTAACTCAAGACCAGTCTGCATTTCCCAGTCAAAACAAGCCTCTTCAAGGTCAGCGTAACGATCCTTTGGGCATAGGCTAACCACGCCATCCGTGTTGGCGCTCACCACCTTTGCCCCGACAGCCTCGGTGCGCTCGATCAGCATCAACAGGGCCAGTTGTCCAGTGATTGTCACTTGGATCATCAACTCAGGTGAGTAGAGATAGGCGTGTTTGCTCCCAAATAGACCAAACGATGAGTTGATGACCAGCTTGAGCGAATCTGACGTGGACTTATCCCCCTCATGCTTCGCCTTCAATCGTCTCTCGACGATGCCTTGATACACATTCAAAAACTCTGGGCCGAGCATCTTCGGGTACATGCCTTGCCCAAGAATGATGTTCGGATACATACTCGCAACGTCGCGTTCAGCTAGAATATGATCGTCATCTGAAACCACGCTCTGGCGCTTTTCTTGGCTATGCAAGCCACCGATACCAAACTTGTACTTACCACCCTTAAACTCAATCGCCTCATCAAGGCTTTCCGGCAACTGGACCTGACCGTTCTCACGAACTTTGAAGTTGGCGTCTTTCACACGCTGAAACGCATCTTTCAGGATCGGAGATTCAAACTCGATAAAGTTGGGGTCTTGATATTTGAAGACTTCACCAACGCGGCTTCTTGGTTTTTTGATGACCACACCACAATCTTGCAGTTCTTTTTGTAGAACCGCCTTGGCGACTTGCGCACCACCTTTTGAGCGAAGATCCATACCGTACTGCTTGCTCATGTCCACGCGCAGTTTAATCTCTTTGCGTAGCGCTTGATATAAAATCTCTGTCGTCTCCAAATCGTTCAGGCAATACGTCCAGAGTTCTTTGCGTTGCTTTGCTGAGATCATAGCGCTAGGCTCAATCGGCAAATCCTGCATTTTCGGTGCGTTCAATCGACCACCGTAAATCTTGAGAGACGCTCGACCTACTGCGACCTCGATCAGGTCAACATGGTTCCAACGCAATTGGCCGTGAGCATTGCGCGGGATTTCAACATCAACCTTGTTCGCAACCATCCATGATGGCTTATCGCTATTGATAATGTTGTCGCTCAAGTCTTTTAGCTGCTGATTATCGAAACCTTGCAATGCAGCTTCGATTATAAATAGATCGTAGTAATTACCGTTGAAACTAACAGTCGTGTTGTTTCGCATTAAGTCGGACAACGCTGGGAGATCAGGCTCACACCCATCGTACATTTCGAAGGTGTGCGTTTCGTCAGAGCCGATCTTTTTGAATAGAACAAGCCAATAATTCGTATAGGTCTCAACATCCAAGACGTATGCCATGAGGGGTATCCTCCGTTGCTGGCGTATAAATGTAAAAGAACAGGGCCACATGGCCCTGTTCAGTAGATCATATGACCTTAGATTTCGAAGTCGTCACCGATTTCAAATTCATCAAAGTCATCGTCAGCGGCGGTTGATCCAGTCTCGAATGGCTCACCATCCTTATAGAACTGTACGCCGAGAAGGTTGAAGTTCACCCGCTTGCCGTATGCGTTCGACTGATACCAAGGATCGACAACAGCGTTCACATAACAACCAGAGTAAAGGCGCTCATCATCTTCTGTGAGAGGTGACTTGTCACGATCAATGACCTTTGGGCGCTTACCGTTCGCTGCCTTTAGAGTGAAGTGACCCGCATACTCATCGCGACCCGCATCATCACCGTCCTTCAGGGCGATCTTATCTGCTGCGACTTTCGCCCCTTTCAGGTTAGCTGCGATGCCTTCTTTGATTTGCTTTTGAATTGCTGCAATCACGTCCGCATGTTGCTCTTTGTCCAACATGAAAGTGGCTTCGTACTTCGTCTCAGTACCTTCAAACACTGCCTTACGGAACAGCGACGGGAATGAAAGACGAACATTGTGAAGTTTAATTTTAGCCATCGGTATTTTCTCCTTTTGAGACCTTATATTGCGCTAACTGCGCTCGAACTTGTTAATGCAACGATAACTTGAGGTCAAGCACAAACGTCAAAATCCTCATCAGTTATGTTCAGCGGCGGTCTTTTGTCGCTTTCAGCTACGAGCGTAGGCTTACCTGCTGGTTTAACCACAAGACCATCCAGCACTGCCCGTTGGTCTTTCTTCAGTGCCTTTTCGGCCTGCGTTGGTGACACCATCTTCTTAGTGTAAAGATTGTCACCCAAGACCTTTGCCAGCACCTCTTCAGCCGCACTCTCGTTATCCCAGCGTCGGATTGACCGCCCCTCAACCAGCTTGAAGCCTTCAAAGCCTTGCCCAGCCTCAAGGCGTTCACGCACGACCGTTTCAACGCTTGTCAGCCAACCTTCGATCAGCCCCTTATGCTCCAAGACCTTACGCAATTGCTCTTGTGTTAGCGTGTCCGGTGAAGGCATGTCGTCGAGATCATCAAAGTCAGCCATGATGATGTCTTCGGTGTACTTCATCAGCGCAGGACATGTGCCTTTTGCCTTACAGAAACGACATTGCTTCTCGCCTGGAACGCGCTCGGCATCGTCAGATAAGGCGATCTCGGCCCGCTGGCTCACCCACTCGGCCCATTTCAACAGGTCTTTGGTGCTGATCGACCACTCGCTGACGTGGTCCAGACGTGGTTGGATGATAGCGATGTCCACATAGTCGAAGTCACTGATCCAAGAGAACTCGGCATATGTACCAAGACCATAGAGCATGGCTTGCGGGTTGTTCTCAGCATCGACCTGAACCCCCTTACCGTACTTCAGATCGGCGATCTTGATGCGCTTATCCTTCAAGAACAATGCGCCAAAGTCATTGGTGCCGAATCCCTCCGGCACCCAGTCGTTATAGCTGACCCGCTGTTCGATAAAGACCTCATCAGCGTCTTTGGAGATAGCCCTACAATAGTCCGTGTAGACTTGGACGTAGTTCGCCATCTCTTCGTCAACGATCCAATCAGGGTTCTCGACAAGCGGTTTGCCGATCCAGTCTTGAGGCTCTTTGTCGTTGAACAACGCCAGTTCGCTAAGTTCGTGAGCGCACGTACCCTCATAAGCAAAAGGCGATGACTGATCTTTGAAGCCCTGTTCGGCCTTAACCGACCCGCCACAATGAAGCCATCGATGGGCGTTCGATGCACCTAGCTTTGCGTGTGCAATGCTCATGCGCCAATTCCCTCCCAATCAGTACCGAGGTCATGCCAACCGAAGCACCTTGGGTCAACTGAACTAGACGCTCTCCATCCGTCATTAGGCCCATCAAGTTGAATCTTACCATCTTCACGCATAAGGGCTTTAACGCCCTTATGCAGTGTCGGGTGGTTCCCAATATATTTCACATGCTTCATGCGCCAATTTCCTCTTTCAAAGCAGTTATCCATTCCCCTACGGCCTGTATCCCATCGCCTTTCAGGTCAGCGGCTACTCGCGCATCATGCTCGGCCAGCTTCGCCTTGATGTCCTTCTGCTTGGATCGATCCTTGCGGCTAATCGCCAACGCCAATGACTTGATGTCATCGACGCTATAGCCCCGCTCATTTTCCACTTCGGGGGCGGGTTCTGCTTTAATTTCCACTTCGGGGGTGGGCGCAGGTTTCGGTGCTACTTCAACCTTTGGCGCAGGTTTCGGTGCTACTTCAACCTTTGGCGCAGGTTTTGTTGTGACTTCTGGCGACTTCGCCATCTCAGCCATAGCCTCAAGCAGTTTGTTGAGGTGCTGGATATTATCAGACAGTCGTTTGATTTCAGTCTCAAGCATGTCGGTGCCTTTCATTTTGGTTGACATAGATCGTTTTTGTACGTTATGACACGATCTATGTCAATAAGGAGATGTAATTATGCTTCGATCATCGGAACTTGCGCGGGAAGTCGGGCTGTCTAAAGTCACGGTCCTGCGCCTCGCTAACAATGGGGCCATACCTTCTGTGCGTTTACCATCAGGTCATTATCGATTTGATCTCGAAGAGGTCAAGGCCGCATTGCGGGTTGGAGGTGGTGAGTAATGGGATACCCCGACGAAATTCGTTTTGCTTATGGCAAGACGCTCAGTGGTGTCATCACGAAAACCGAATCGTGGGACAAAATACGTGGCGTATTCACAAAGCCGCATCGCGTCTTCAAAGATAAGACTGAATCCACCAACTCACCAAACATCCTTGGTGGACCAACAGACAATCGCGGCAAAGAACTAGGTAACATCCTTGGTCGTTCGCTCATCACGCTTGATTATGACGATATCGAGGGTGTCGAGGTCGAGGACTTTGACTTCGCCCTTGATATGCTTGGCTACGCTGCTGTTGCTTACACGACGTTCAGCCACAAGACTGATCGGGCGAATGGTGAGGCGCGTGTGCGCGTTATCGTGCCTCTGTCCGAAGAGGTCAGCGTCTCGGCCTACCCGATGGCGGCTCGCGCTCTGGCCGATGAGATTGGCTTCCCTTGTGCCAAGGAATCGTTCAACGCCGCCTGCGTTATGTTCCTGCCATCGTGCATGGGAGGTTTTGAAGATCAGGCGTGGTCCAAGGCCTATGACGGCGAACCCTACTCTGTCCAAGAAATCTGGTCCGAAGAGACCGACGATGTCGATCAGGATCTCGATGGCGGTCTCGGCGACGATCTGATGCTCAGTGTCGCCTACGAGCCTATGGATTTGATTGGCGCAGAGGTGGACAAGGCGCTTGAAATGCTACCTGCCGAGGGCTTGGAGTATGACGAGTGGGTGCAGGTCGGATTGGCTTTGTGGCATCAGTACCAAGGCTCGACTGGTGACGATGGTTTCGGTCGATGGGTTGAATGGTCCAAGAAAGATGCGGCTCGCTTCAATGGTTCAGAGATGCGCAAGAAGTGGAAGTCAGGTGGTGGTCGATCTAACCCTGTCACAATGGCCTCTGTCTTCGCCAAGGTCGGTGGGCTGTCTGTTGTGCGTGAGGCGCTGTTCGAAGAAGACACCGATAATGCGATTGCCATCATCGATGACGACACAGAACAGAATAGCGATGAACCTAAAGGCGCTCTGGCGCTCGTTGAGCGCTTCTCTCAGGCCGCTAACAACATCGAAGGTCTGTCTGACTACGAAAAGCTCAAGCAGGCTCTCCTGCGCGTCCCTGAGCGCCGATTGGGTCCAGATTATCGCGGTATGATTGCCGAAGAGGTCTACAGCGGGTGGGGTAAAGGCGCTGGTCTGACAAAAACAGACATCAAAAAGTCGTTCATGCCTGAAAAGAAGCGCAAGGTACACAGCGTTGGATCATCGCAGGGTGATGAAAACGCAGTTGAGCGTAGGGCTGTGAGCGAGGCTGATTGCTGGGACGAAGAGAAGCCGGAGTGGTTGCGCGGCTGGGTCTTCGATGAGACCGATGTTGAGTTCGTACAAATTGATAGCGGTCATGCGATTAAGCGCGAATCTTTTCGCATGAAGTTCGACCGTGAAGATGACTGCGAAGAGCATGAGACTGATGCAGTTTCTCTCAGCAGTAAGATATACCCTATTCCCACAGTCTCTAGTCGCATGTACTGGCCGGGAAATGGGCGGTTGTTCCAGAGTGAAGGCAGTGGTTTGTCCTATCTGAACACATGGCTCGGCGGCGGTGGTGTTCAGGCTGCGCCAGAAGGATCTTTCGAGATCGGAGATGACTCGCTTGAAGGTCAGGCTGCTGCGGTATTCCTACGCCACATGGAACTGACTGTGCGCGATGAGCGTGAGCGTAATTTGATGATGGACTGGATGGCTTGGGTCTATAACAATCCCGGATCGCGTGTCCGCTGGGCCTTATTACTATGGGGTATCGAGGGGAACGGTAAAAGCTATTTCCACCGTATCCTCACGCGCCTGATGGGTCGGGATAGCCGCACTGTTGCTGCGTCCACCATCGAAGAGCGCTTTACGGACTGGGCGGAAGGCTGTCGGCTTATCGGCATTGAAGAGATCAGGGTCTCAGGCACGAACAAGTGGCGGACGCTGGACAAGATGAAGCCGTTCATCTCGAACGACGAGATACAGGTCGAGGGTAAGGGTAAGACGGCAAAGGTCGTGCCTAATTTCGCTTCCTACATGCTCTTCACCAACCACGCTGACGCCATTCCCGTTGGGGACGGGGATCGACGCTATTTCGTTGTCTTCACGCGCCACAGAACAAAGGCTGATCTGCTTGAACAGCATGAGGGTGAGGAGGGTGTCGGTCGGTACTTCCAAACGCTCTTCGATGTTTCGCTGGCGGGTATCGCTGGTATCGGTCGCCTATTGGCGTCTCACCAGTATAGCAGTGAGTTCGATCCAAACGGTCGCGCACCTGACAGTAGTGGTCGCGATGAAATGCGGATGCTCCACATCTCAGATGAAGATGAGGCGTTGGCAGATGCGCTTGAGACGTTCAGAGGTCCGTTCATCAACGATACGATCATCGACCTGACGCAGCTTCAAGATGAGGCTGATAACGATGGTGACATCGAACTGCCGAAGACCAAGGCGCTGTCGCATAAGCTGATCGAGCTTGGATACAGAAAGGGTTCTCGCGTCAGGGCTAGGAAGAAGCAACGCAGGTTCTGGTATCAGCCAAACAAGATCAGTTTGGAAGATGCCGAAAAGGCGATGAGGTCGGGGATAGACCAATACGATCCAGACGTACCATTCTAAATTAAGGGGGCTTCGGCCTCCTTTTTTTATGCGCTTGTAATCTGATTGCAGTTGATGTAATCTGATTGCATCAACACGAAAGGAACCGAATCAATGGCAAAAGCTGGTCAGATCACCGCCGTAAGCGCAGGTACACTTCAGCAGGTTTTCCGCCCGCAAATTCGCGTTTATTATCATAACGAGCGTTACGGAGTATTGTGCGAAACGCTGACAAAGCCTTTGCGCTGCCGCTCTCGCAAGCGCGCTGTTGAGTTAGCTAAGTTGTGGATCAAGTCAGACGATGGTCAGCGCGCAATCAAACAAAAGCAATACGAGATTGCTGCAAATCCTGAAAACCGCATCGCATAATCAACACGAAAGGAAACGAACCAATGGCATACCTCACAGAATCACAAATTCATGAAATGGCTGATGCGGCACTGACTGCTTATGAGGTCACAGGCGAAAAGAGCCGTATGGGTGAAGTCGCAGCGGAATACGCTGCTGATGAGTTCGGCGTATCCGCAACAAAGTCTCAGGTTGGATACGCTGTTAAACTGGCTTTGACGGGATGGGAGGGAATTAAGATGGCAGTCAAAGCCTCAGTAGACGCAGAGTTCGTATAACCACCACACAAGGAGAAAGACAATGACAATCAAGACAACAATCATAGCGGCAGTCGTCGCAATCATGCCAATGGCTGTACAGGCGCAGAACAGTGTTGTCTGTGCGATCGTTGGCGATCTGGCGGAGGTCATCATGGCAAACCGTCAGGTTGGCGTTAGGGTGTCTGATATGATGGGCATAGCCGACAATGACCCTTTGGTCGAAGCGTTGGTGCTGGAAGCATATAAAATTCCGCGATACTCCAGTGATGAGATGCAGAGGCGCTCAGTTGAGAACTTCCGAAATGAAGTCGAGACCATTTGCTACAGCAGGAGTCGCGATCAAGGCGCGTAAGTAGGGTTGCAATCAGCTTACAGCTTATGTAAGCTGATTGCATCAACACGAAAGGAACCGAATCAATGTTTAGAACACACGCAGAAAACGCCCCGCACATGACCCGACAGCACCACGAAAACGGTTTGCTGGCGGTCGCCGCGCTTCGTCGCATGGGCCACATCGCTTCAGCAAAGGCCACGTTAGCGATTGTCACGCGCAGTCGTTTGGCTTTCGGCCATCTTTGGCTAAATCATGGATTGGGGTCGTAGATGTTCTTGGTATTGGAGGGCGGAAACGTCCACGACATTAACTTGTTGCGGGATAGGCCCGCCCTTATGCTTCACCTTCACGCTAGGATGATTGCAGGTGTAGACGTTGATAGCGAAATTGACGTTTACATTGTTGACCTAGCGTCACGCATAGTGACATCGGCAAACATCGTGCTGCACGAAGTGACATAAGCAGGAATCGCGATCAAGGCGCGTAAGCAGTATTGCAATCAGCTTACAATTTATGTAAGCTGATTGCATCAACACGAAAGGAACCGAATCAATGACACTTACAGTAAGCAAAGACGCAAACAACAACGGCAAGTTTTCATTTGAGGTCTACAACGGCTTTGACCTTGTGGAATTTGGCGGAAACTATCCAACATTCAAGGAAGCTGAGCAATCTGGTCAGTTCGCATATCGTTCGTTGCACATGAATAACTTTTCGCACAGCGGGCCAGCGATGCAAAACGATTACATGACCCTCGATGACATCATGGCAGAACTCGAAGAATAATGATCTCAAAGGCAAAAGGAGAAAAGCAATGAACAGCTTCACAAACACAGAGACGGGCGTGACCTTCCAGTACGAGCGTTGCGATCACGGTGAGAGCGTCCTTGCTCCACCACCGCACGGCGGGCGTAACATGGTCTACGGCCACAAGGTCTATGTCGGTGACACGATTGGCTTCGGATGGCGGCACGCTGTCGTCCTCGCAGGTGTTGTCTACATCATCACGGACGAACGCGAAGAAGATGGTCGCACATGGTTCGTATCCGAAAAGTGGAAGATCAAGAACCACATCGCGGAGGTGGTAGCATGAAGCAGCAGTACACAAAGGGGCCTTGGGCGGTTGAACAAGAAGCCAACGCCCGCCTTATCGCAGCAGCGCCAGAGTTGCTGGAGGCTTTGGATGGGGCAAGGGATAGCCTGTCATTTGCTATTGAAGAAATGACCGTGCGTGAAATTGTACCGTTTGGGGATATTGAATTGATGAAAAACAGACTTCACAAAGCCCGCGCCGCAATCGCAAAAGCAAAAGGTGAACCACAATGAAGATGACACCAACACAGCGATCACGCGCAGCGAAGAAGGCTGGTCTGGCACAGGCACCTCGCGGGTTCGTGACCGAAGAACAGGCCAAAGTCATCCAGATGTGGATCGATGAGGGCGATGTGATGATTGGTGATGAGAAATGAACCCATATAAACTACCAGAAGGCAACGTGCAGGTCGCGTTTAGCGGCGGTCGTACATCCGCTTACATGCTGCACCACATCCTTGAGGCCAACGGCGACCTGCCAGAACGCTGCGTTGTTTCGTTCCAAAACACAGGTCGCGAGATGTCGGAGACCCTGGATTTCGTGCAGGAAGTCGGATCTCGCTGGGGGGTCGATATTGTTTGGCTTGAGTATCGTGGAAGTAAGCCTTGGTTCGAGCGGGTGTCGCACAACAGCGCAAGTCGCAATGGCGAACCTTTCGATACGCTCATTTCAAAGCGCAAGATGCTGCCCAACACAGCCATGCGGTTCTGCACTGTCGAGATGAAGGTCAAGACAGCCCGCAGATATTGCCGTGGCTTGGGGTGGGCGCACTGGTCAACGGCCCGTGGTATCAGGCACGATGAAAAGCACCGAGCAAAGCCGTCGCAGGATAAGGTGATCTCAAATTGGCATCCGCTGGTGGACGCTGGTGTGACAAAGCATGACATTGCTGCATTCTGGCGCAGTCAACCGTTTGGTCTGAGACTGCCGAGCCTTGAGCATGGAAACCCATTTGGGAATTGCGATGGGTGCTTTTTGAAAAGCGAGGCATCGAAGGCCCAACTGATACGCCAGTTTCCAGAACGAGCGAAGTGGTGGGCCGACCATGAAGAAAAGATCGGCGCGACATTCAGAGACAAGATGAATCTCACACAACTTGCCAATTTCGTAGAACGTCAGGGCGATTGGCTATTCGATATGGAGGGGGCGCTTTGTCAGGCTGATGACGGCGAGTGTACAGGCTGATAACATAAGAGGGCTTCGGCCCTTTTTTTGTGTGCCGAATAAGGGTTTGGAAAATGATTTGGAACGGATTTGGCACAGGATTTGGCACAGGCAAATTTCTCTTTATTTACAATACTCTATTCTCTCTTTCTCTCTCTCTGTTCCAAATAAATTAAAAAAAGAGAAATAAGAGCTAGAGTAAAAAAGGCTGTATATTTTGAGGGTATAGAGGGACGCACTTATATACGTGCTACTGGCGACGGGGGAACTCAAAAGATTTGGCACATGGCACAGAAGCGCTGAAACCCCTTATTTATAAGGCTAAAAAGTGTTCCGAATGATTTTTGTTATTTGGCACACTATGAAAAAAGCCACCAGCTTTCGCTGATGGCTCTGATTTCCACTGTCGGGGGTCTCTAATTTCCACTGCTGGGGGGTGGGGCCGAAGCCCCTGTTTTTAGACTTTGGCTCAGTGCGTTCCACTGCGCCGCGACCCATGTGGCCTCCTCCTGAGGAACTCCTCCTGCAAGCATCTGTTCTAAGCGGCGCAGTAGGCACTGCGCTTCTTCTTGGCTTAGGTTCGCGTAGTTGCTTCGCGCCTGTTCAGTCATGGTTTCAAGGTTGGTCATTTGTGCTTTCCGTTTGGTTGGGTGGGGCCAGGATTTGCTGGTGGTTTGTAGTAGGCGCAGCTTTGGCTGTAGTCAGAAAGGGCGAGGGGTAGGCCGTATGCCTTCGCGCCCATTTTGTCTTGGGGGGATAGGAAGCGGTGGCACTTCGCATCAGTGCAGTCGCTGTCGCAGAATGTCTTGTCCTTGTAGCAAATCAAAACGGGGGTTCCTCTTCTGGATATGTTGGTCGCCACGCGGCCAGTTCTTGTGGCTTGGTTCTCTTGGCGGGTTCTGGTGGTGGTAGGACGCCCAGAAGGTTCAAGGCGTCCTGTAGAGATCGAGGGAGGGTGTCAGCCCCACTGATTTGCCATTGCATCCGCAATCCCCTGATAGGTGGTACTGCGGATTTTCCAGCGGTCAGGCGATGGCGGGAGGTAGTGGAGGCGTTCGCGCACGTTCTTTGGCAACAGCATCATTTCGTCATAGACGTTGTTGGTTGGTGTGAGCGGTTCGAGACCGTGCAGGAACAGACCTGTCTTTTTCTGTTCCATGTGACCGAACTGATATGGCTGGACGTAATGTGGCTTTGTCATCCCGCCGAGACGCGGCAGGACACCCACAGGGTTCTCGAAGCAGACGCGCGGTGACACAGCCTTGCAGGCCTCCCACAGAGCAACGGTCCACTGTACCGACGCGAGGCGTTCAGCATACTTTGGTTGGCCTTCACCGTAAGTGCTGTTCCCAGCGACTGTGAGGGCTGTGCAGGGCGGGTGAGCGATGATCAAGTCCCACTGCTGGTCCAGCATGTCGTAGACATCACCCTGATGGTGTGGACCATCAACGTCGGTTGGCAAGATGTCACATGACATCGCATCATGACCCAAGGCTCTGAACGCATCACGGACGCGCCCAGAGTATTCGCAAGCAATAAGTATCTTCATTTCAATTCCTCTCGTTTTCGTTGCAGGGGTCTTTGGCTGAGATCATTTGATCTCAACCACCCTGTCCTCTGCGAACATCCCCCATTTCCCTTCGGAGGGGGAGTAGATCGCGATGAAACCCGCTGGCGTACCGCGACCCGTGCCTTTGATGTGGGACAGAGGCTTGAAGAGGCCGTTCTTTGTGCGGATGGAACCATCCTTCTTTTCGAAGGTCACTGTCGCGAACTTAGTGCCTTTGGCTTTGACGGTTTCGCGCACGTCTGTTGCTTTGATAAATGTCATGTTCATTTCCTTTCGGGGTGTGGGTTTAGGATCAGGGCTGTCACGCAGCCCATCACCAAAGCTCACACGCTCTTTTCAGCTTCCACTGCGGGGGTGTCGGCGATCTCATCCCACGTGGCAACGAACTCTGACAACCACTCCCGCTGTTCCTGCGTCAGGTCAGAACCCATCAGATGTTCGAGGGCGCAACCCTTCTCAAGGCCATTGGCGGTGAGGTATTCGTTGCAGAACGCTGTGAGGTGGTCGAGGGTCAGTTCTTGGCATTCCCACACATGGTGTTCGAAATACAGCTTTGAGACAATGTAATCGAAGTCGCTCGAAACCCATGATTTGTGTTGAACCCACAGGCCGTATTGACCGTCTGATTGTTGACTGAAAAAGCAGTCTCCATCGAAAATGAACATGGCGATGTCATTTTCGAAGGTCTCTACGGGTATGCGCAGTTGGCGCGCACCCTCAACGATGTTGGTCTCGATGCAGGTGTCGGTGAACTCTTCGAGGGTCAGCATAAAACGAATCCTTTTGACTAGATGTGTTAATGTGATCTTAACAGTTTGGGGTTGGGATTGTCAAACAATATTTGACTTCGATCATGTTTGGCTGTTATCTTAAACGGTGGTTTCAATTAACTGACTGAAAAGAAAGAATCTTATTTTGGGCAAGGTGTCTTCGACAAATACTGGTGAGGTCAAACGAGCTTTGGAAACGGCTACGAAAAAACGTGGCAAACCGAAGGGGCCGACTGGACCTCAAACGATCACGCGCAGGAATGTTATGCATGCGCAGAAACTGTTTCAGCAATATGCCGAAGAGGCTATGCTGACAATGGTGGAGATCATGCGCGATGCAGATGCGGATCACGCTGTGAGGCTTAAAGCGGCCAACGATATCCAGAACAGAGCGTATGGCACACCTGTATCAACGCAGGTACAGCATAAGATCGTTGAGTCCGAGACGGGGTCTCCTGTGAACCTGTCGGCCATTTCCGCTGCGGGTACGAGCGAATTGCTTAGTTTGGCAAAGGCTTTGAGCCGATATGTCGAAGATAAAGAGAATATTGTGGATGTCACGCCCGAAATGCCGGAGAATTATCCGACTGATGGCGGAAAAAACTGAGCGAGATCAGCGAATTAATTTCCACTGCGGGGGTAAATTAATTTCCACTGTGGGGGTTCTGGCCCTTAATTTCCACTGCGGGGGTCACTCTTAATTTCCACTGTGGGGGTCAGGCGTTTTGGCTTGAACGGCGTTCGTGAATGCTGTTCACAATCCCGGCTTTGAACCCTGTTCATGAATGCCGTTCATGAATGCCGTTCATGAATGCCGTTCACGATTCCGCGCCAGAGCGCAACGCGGCAACGCGCAACGCGGCAACGCGGCAACGCGCAACGCGCAAAGCGGCAACGCGCAAAGCGGCAACGCGCAAAGCGGCAACGCGCAAAGCGGCAACGCGCAAAGCGGCAACGCGCAAAGCGGCAACGCGCAAAGCGGCAACGCGCAACGCGTTTTATGTTACGCGCATTACGTTATATTTGATTCCGTGATCTAGCATTGACGCGGCAAACGCGGACTCGCTTGACCATTCTATGTCGCCGTCCGTTATTGTGCCGCAATGCATTTCCGCGATTGTATAACCGTCGTCAGTCTTAAAAAGCCGCGCGCCTAGTACGTTGCCGCGCATTGTCTCGGCAATGGCAAACGCGTTTGCGCTATCTGCTAGTTGATCTAGATCAACGCCGTCGGTATCAATTCCGGCGTCGCTTGCAAGCTCGCTCGCATAGGCCGAGTCTATCAATCCGCCCTCGCATGCATGATATTGCAGTAATTCGATTAATGTCATTTTATCTTTCCCCGAAAAAATGCCGCGCTTGATTGCGCGACATATCAATAGGGAAAGCCGCGCCACATTACTGCAGCGCGGCTATAGGTCTTTTACGCCCTTGCGACGTAAAATTGAGATTCTTGGCCGTTCAATGTGATACCGTTCGAATGGGTTAACCCAAAGCAAAAGCCGTTCGGCTTGTATTTAATAAGATATTGGCCAAGCGAGTCTTGGATAACGTCGTACCCGTCGTTTGACCATTTAACCGATAGGCCAAGCGCGATTGCGCCTTTGATCTGATTTAATGTCATTTATCTTTCCCCTAAACAATGCCGCGCTTGATTGCGCGGCATAGCAAAGCGGAAAGCCGCGTCTATAAATAGACGCGGCAAAGCTTTGTTGCGCTATTTGATCACCAAATCACGCGCGAGTCGTCGCAAGCGATAACAAAGCCGGACTCAATCCCGTTGGCGATTTGATCAACGCGCGGTTCCGCATCGCGAGTCGTTTTGAATTTATAGCGCAATCCAGCAATACATCCGCGTGGATCAAGAAAGCGCGCGTCGTGATCATCCGCGTCGTGTATCGGGATGACGTATCCGCCAAGCTTGAAAGCGCGCGGCAAATCTTTGTTGCGCCGTACGTCAAATACAATGGCGATATTCATGCCGGATTCGTACGCGGCAAGCGCGCGCAATTCATCGCCAAGATAGCTAAATGTTAGATCATAATATTCCGGCACGCGGCGGTTTGAATGTTTGGTGTAATCGTAAATATTCGCGCCGCTTGCGTGGATGTATTCCGCAACGGATTGCCCATTCTCAAAGCGCGCGCCTTCAAAGCGAATGTCGCTTGTGCCGTTCAAACGGAAAGCGCAATCCATGTTTGCGCGCTTTGCTTTCTTGATTGCCGAATCAATCTCAATTTTCAACAACGCCAAGAAAAGCTTACGCG
>Ga0208545_1000680_pt1 | contig 15594 bp, 18 predicted proteins | sample DEB08_DNA_12_FD_185498 | JGI IMG/M metagenome (GOLD analysis project Ga0208545, IMG submission 185498) | Aqueous microbial communities from the Delaware River and Bay under freshwater to marine salinity gradient to study organic matter... | ecosystem: Environmental > Aquatic > Marine > Coastal ... | reverse complement strand
CTTAACAGATTTCTTTTCTCCATTTATGGTTGTAGCAAGAGATCCTAGACAATTAGCAGATCCTGTGGTGCAAGTTAAGAAAACAGATTTTAGATTCAATGTTTTAAACCCCCAAAGAGATTGGGCACGCCAGCTGAACAAACTTTGCAGTAATAAAGATTACCTGAAAACTATAGCAAATTATGCTAAAAGTCAAATTGCTACAGGACGTTGTCCACTTATACTAGCTGAGCGTGTACAAATGTTAAAAGATTTACAACTACTAATACCTGAAAGTGTATGTTTAATAGGAGAATCCAATGAATCAGTTAGAGAAGACGTTCTTCAAAATGTGGGAGGAAAGTACAAAGCGGTATTATCTACAAGACTATTTGATGAGGGTATTAGTTGTCATAGGCTTGACACTCTTTATCTTACTTGTCCTGGCAATAATCCTATAAAACTAGAACAACGTATTGGAAGAATTATAAGAGAGCATGAAGATAAACAAATACCTATGATTGTAGATTTTTGGCTATCAGGAGCTATAGTAGCAAGACAACAAAAAACTAGACTCGATTGGTATAAACAACGTGGATACTACATTCTTTAACTGGTATGAAATAAAATTAAGGGCAAGAAGAGATAAATCAGCTATATTGATATTGACTTTTGCCCAAACTCCGTTATATAATACAAGAACAACTAAAGGATTAATGAAAGTACTAAAAATTAATCATATTCCAATTCACCTGTTTGTGTCAGGCATTTTGGAACAGAAGACTGAGAAACTAGTATGTCATTATAAAACCAGAGAACCTATGAGCTATATAAAGAATCCATATTTTTTAACTCATAATATATCTGTAGATAAGAAAATAGAATACTTGCAACTTCTAGCAATGCGAAGAATTAGTGAGAAACAGAATTACATAGCAAAAAATTATGTAATAAAAGATATTGTAAATCCTTATATAAAATATGAGGATGATAAAATATCTTTTCCACAAGAGTTCTCGGTTTCGAGAACGTCCTACACATAAGAACCAACGTTCAACATAGGAGAAAACAATGGTAGCTTGGGATAAAGCAAAAGGTAAACAGTCTACAGGTAGTGGACAAAGAAGAGAAATCCAACGACTCACAATGAGTATTGGTGATACTAAATTAAGATTAGTAGGCGACGTAATGCCGCGTTACTGCTACTGGGTAGTAACAACAGAGGGTAAAAAAATGCCTGTAGAGTGTCTACAATTTAGCCGCGAAACAGAGTCATTTGATAATAGCGCACAAGATCCTTTTAAAGAAATTGATGATGCTATTTATGCAGATAAACCACAATTTTCATATGTTTGTAATGTAATTGATAGAGCAGATGGACAGATTAAACTGTTTGATCTTCGTTCTACTATTTACTCACAAATTGTAGATTATGCTACTAATCCTGATTATGGAAATCCCTCAGACGATGATAGTGGGTATGATCTTACTATTAAGAAAGAAAAAACAGGCCCACTTCCTCAAAATGTTAAATACACTTGTATTCCTGCACGTAACAATGCAGCACTAACAGATGCGGAAAAAGGTTTAGAATTATTTGATCTTAGTAAGATTTATAAACGCCAAACATATGAGGAGCAAAAAGAATGGCTTCTTAAAAATACTGCTTACTTTGCCGGAGATGTCTCCGATGAATTTAAACCACAAGAGGATGTGGATGACCTAGCATGAAGAAATCACTAGCGGATATGGGATCTATTAATACAGATTCTAATCCTACAGAAAAAGCACCAACTAAAACATTTGGTGCTTTTAAAGCTGTAGAAGGTGATCAAGCTACTATTGATCTGAATGAACTTAGAAAGATGAATATCTTTTTTGCTACTCCATGTTACGGAGGAATGGTTACAGATCAATTCTTTTTATCAATGTTTAGAACTTCTCAGACATTTATGCAGCATGGTATTAATTTTAGAATTACTACACTACGTAACGAATCATTAATTACTCGTGGACGTAATATTCTAACTGCTATGTTTTTAGAAAGTGATTGTTCTCATTTAATGTTTATTGATGCAGACATTGAGTTTCAAGCAGATGATTTACTTAGAATGATGGCTTATGATAAACCTATTATGGCAGCAGCTTATCCTAAAAAAGCTCTACCAATTCAATATGCGATTAATTTTAAATTTATCAATCAAGAAAAGAAACAAATTAGAATTGAGAATGGTGCAGTTGAAGTACTGGACGCATCTACGGGATTCTTCTTAGTTAAGCGTGAAGTAGTTGAGAAAATGATACAAGCCTATCCAGAACTACATTATCGTAATGATTCTAATATTGATGAAAAGTTTAATAAGTATTGTTATTCATTTTTTGATACGATACATGATCCAGAAGATAATAGATATTTATCTGAAGACTATACATTCTGTAGAAGATGGCAAAAACTTGGTGGTGAAATCTGGTTAGATCCTAATACCAAACTTAACCATGTAGGCACTCACTCTTTTGAGGGTGATATTACTAAAATTATATCACAAAAATCTAGTACATAATTAAATCTGGCTCCTGATACTAATTAGGAGCCAGTTACTATCAGGTGTATCATGAAAATATATGCTAGAGAACTTAAATCATATAGTCTACATATGGATGTGTCTTTAAAAGAGGCGCATTTTATGCATTGGTGTGTTAAAGGACATTTAATACCAGATGAATGGCCAGATCATGACATAGTAAAAATGTATGACAGCTATTTTAAAAGAATATGGGGAAATCATGAAATACAAGTATACTCTAAAGAATCATTTGAAGAAGCATGGCTCTTAAAAATAGACGTAGATATAGCCAGCAAATAAACTATATGGAACTACGTTCCCCGCTGTGGCACTACGTGCCAACGCAACATCATATAGGCGACGCGTGTTCAATAGCTTTTCACCTGCGGTGTAACTTTGTTCACTTGCTAGACAACTAAATTAGCATACTTTTCTACGAAAGGCAATATTCAATGACTAAAATTTTGTGCTCTGCAGATTGGCATATCCTACTACACAAGAAAAAAGTACCATACACTTGGCAAATGTCAAGATTCAAAAGCATGTTTGCTAAACTGTTAGAACTTGAACATGACTGTGATGTTCATATTATAGCTGGTGACATATTTGATAAAAAACCAGAACCAGATGAAATCTGTTTGTTTCTAAGCTATATCAATTCAGTCACTATTCCCACCTACATCATTCCTGGCAATCATGAAGCCACTAGAAAAGGAGAATCTTTCTTTGAACATTTTACCGAAAGAAATGCTATTAAAAATGAGAACGTACATGTTTTTACGAAGAATGGACGCGCAACTGTGGGTAAAACATCATTCTGCTTTTTCCCGTATGGTGAGATGCAGATCAACAATTTACCAACATATATCGAAGATGATATTTTGGTTACGCATATCAGGGGTGAAGTGCCTCCACACATTACACCGGAATATGACTTTTCCTTACTCTCCCCTTGGGGCTTATGTTTACTTGGTGATTTACACTTTAATCATCGTTATGGTGACAGCAACTGTTACTATCCTGGCTCTCCGTTGAACACTACGTTTGACAGAGATGATAAGCGTGAGTATGGAGTAGATATTTATGATGTGGTTGATTCTCACAATTATACACGCACATTTCATAATCTAGATTTACCTAAGTTGCTACGTCGTAAGATTACAGTAGGTGAAGATATGAAGACAGATGCTAGACATCATGTAATATATGAAATTACAGGATCGCTAGATGAACTAGCTTCTATAGCCAATTCAGATCTATTAGATAAGAAGATGGTAGAAAAACCTGCAGAAGATTCTACACTTGATCTTAAGAATAAAACAATACACGAAGAGTTAGAAATATATCTAGATCATATTAAGGTAGCAGATACTGACAAAGTGTTAACGGAGTTTAAGAGTATATATGCAAATTGACTTATCACTTAATAGAGTATATTGGGAATATATACAAACTAAAACACATCTACGACCAGAATTTGACTATCAATGTTCTTCATTTATACCTAGTATGGGTTGTAGAGTAACTGCACCTGAGTATAGACGTAGAGGAGAATCTTTTAAACAAGATTTAGACTCACTAGTAGCTATGTTTGCTAAAAAATATAGTGATTATAAGTTTGTGTTAGCACTAAGCGGAGGTATAGATTCAGAAGTAACAGCTGAATCTTTTTATACACAAGGCATACCTTTTAGAGCTGTTTCTCAAAGATTGTTTGAAGGTGTAAATGATTATGATATTGGATATGCTGCTAAGTATTGTAAAGAACGATCTATTGACTATAGCATAGTAAATCTATCTGTAGATAAAATGATGAGTTATACAATACCTGATGCAGTAAAACATGGACAATTTACACATTCTTATTCTCAAGTAGCACTAACTAATTTATATGAAGATGTTAAAGAAAATGAGATTATTGTATTTTCTGGTCATAATCCTGATTTTCATAGAAAGATAGGTATAGGATGGTGGGAAGACTCTCCTAATATAATTAAGTATGCTATTGCTAAAAAGCATAAGTTCTTTACCTTTACATCACTAGAGCCTATATTTTGTCACTATGCAGCCGCCTTTGACGACACACAACCAGGTGACAAGAATAATGACTTTATTTACGAAGCATACCCCCAACTAGAACGTAGAATCAAAATGACAGGTTGGGAAAAAAGTGCTAATATTATACCTATACTAGAAGATAGATTATTTTCAGTACACAATAACCGTAGGCAAACATTTATTACGTGGGATAAGTTTACTCTAAGATATTTAAGAGAGTTATTTAGTAAACAAGCATTTAAGGACACATACTATGAGTAGTATAGTTTTAAAACAATTAAAGTTTTCAAATATGTTTTCCTATGGAGAAAACAATATAATTAATTTAGATACAAGTCGTATTACACAGCTTACTGCCCCTAATGGTAGTGGTAAGTCTTCTATTGCTATGATTATACAAGAGATACTATTCAATAAAAATGTAAAAGGAATCAAGAAAACTGATATTCTTAATCGTTGGGTTAAGGGTAAATCTTGGAACGCTGCACTAACTTTTATGTGTGACTCTAGTGATTGTGAAGTTATAGTTACTAGATCAGGAGCGCAAACTAAAGTTAAGTTTGTAAAAGATGGAGTAGATGAATCAGAGCATAAAGTATTAGATACTTATAAAAAAATATCGCAAGTTGTAGGTACAGATTTTGAAGTATTTTCTCAGCTAACTTATCAATCATCTACTGATTTATTAGACTTTCTTAAAGCTACAGACACAAATCGTAAAAAGTTCTTAATCAATTTATTCAATCTAGAAAAGTATATTACCATAGGTGATAAGATTAAAGCTAAAACATCTGCTACAGAAAAAGATAATATTAAGTTACAAGGTGAACTTAAATCAGTAGAAGATTTTCTTAATAGCACTTCTATTCCTGATAAAAAAGTGTCTGTAACTATACCTGAAGTAGAATCTTATTTACAACAAGAAATTGGTGTTTTACAGCAGGAAATTAAAAATTATAATGATATTTGTAAAAAAATAGATAAAAATAATTTGTATATACAAGAATTTGAATCTATCAAGTTTGATGGAGCAATAACTAAACCAGAACTTTTTATGTACTATGATGAATACCAAACTCTTAAGCATGATTTGGCAGTTCTTAATTCAGAAATATCTGCCCATAAAAAAGAGCTAGAAAACTTAGATCTAACTTCTCACTGTACTATGTGTGGACAAGCTATAGATACTACACATATTGAATCTATGGCCACAGAGCTTAGTAAACAGATAGTAGATAAGTCGTCAGTACATACAGAAGCTATGAAAAAAGCTAAAGTATGGTCACAGGAAATTAAAAGTATAGAAACAGATACAAAAGAATGGGAGATCAACCAAACTAATATAGCGCGTTGGGAAACTTTACACAGTGTTATAGATAGCAATTTAACTACTGAGTATCCAGACGTAGACACAAGTAAGGAACGTATTAGAGAACTAACAGTAGAGTATAATCTACAGACTAATAACAATAATAAAGCACAGGCTCATAATGAATCTGTAGCAGCACATAATGCTAAAGTAGATGCTCTTATAGAGCAAAAAAAGGATTTTACAAATAGACAGACTGCTTTAAAAGATGATATATTAGTTAAATCAGACCAGATCAATGCGTTAAACATTCTGAAAAAAGCGTTTAGCACATCTGGTATTGTAGCCTTTAAACTAGAAAATCTAACAAAAGAACTAGAAATTGCAATTAATCATTATCTATCTTTGTTAAGTGATGGACAATTCCAAGTAGAATTTAAATTAGACAAAGAAAAGTTAAATATTGCAGTAATTAATAATGGAGCTTCAACTCCTATTGAAACGGTATCTGGAGGAGAATTTTCTAGAATCCAAACATCCATTCTATTAGCTATTAGAACTCTGCTTTCTAAACTTGGAGGCAGTAGTATAAATCTTTTGTTCTTAGATGAAATTACTGGTGTGTTAGACGATGAAGGCAAAGACAAATTGATTGAGGTATTACAACAAGAGCATGATCTAAATGTGTTTTTAATATCTCATGATTTTACCCACCCCCTGATAGACAAAATCTCTATCATTAAAGAAGAAAATATATCAAGCATACAGTAATCTCAATCCGTTGTTATTACTGTTCTAAATGCGTTTAGGAGAATAAAATGATTGCACCTGGAAAATTTCCAATTAAATTCGCTTTTAAGAAAGAATTTAAAGAACAACTAAAAAACAGATCGGTAAATTGGGGCTTTGGTGGCCTATCAGAATTTACATACTATCGTACGTACGCTCGCAAGATGGAAGACACTGGTAATCTTGAGACATGGGCAGATTGCGTAATTAGAGTTATGGAAGGATCGTTCTCGATTCTTAAAACTAACTCAGTATCCTCGTATATTACATGGGATGAGAAGCGAGCGCACAAACTCGCAGAAGAAGCAGCAGAGAGATTATTCGAATTTAAATGGATGCCTCCTGGTCGTGGATTGTGGATGATGGGTACTCCTTTCATCTGGGATAAAGGCGGAGCAGCTCTTAATAATTGTGCATTTGTATCAACAGAAAATATCGACGCTGAAATGTCTAAATCATTTGCTTTCCTTATGGATATGTCTATGGTTGGCGTTGGTGTAGGTTTTGATACTAAAGGTGCAGGAAAGATTGCATCGCATGTTCCAGAAGGATCACCAGAGCTAGTAAAAGTAGAAGATTCTCGCGAAGGATGGGTTGAAGCTATTTCTTGCTTAATTGATTCGTATATGGACGAAGGATCAGCACCAGTACAGATTGATACCAGTGAAGTAAGAGCCTATGGAGAACCTATTGTTGGGTTTGGTGGTGTAGCTTCTGGTCCAGAGCCACTGATTCAAGGCTTTAACGGTATCAAAGGTATTTTAGAAGCCAGAGCACGCTCTAATAATCCATTAATTACTTCTGTGGATATTACTGATATTATGAATATGATTGGTAAAATTGTAGTAGCTGGTAATGTGCGTAGAACTGCTGAGATTGCATTTGGTGAACCAGATGATACAGCATTTATGCGTATGAAAGATTGGCAACAAGCTGGTGTAGAAACTGGCTCAATAGCTCCACTAGAACTCAAAGACATAAGTGAAGAAGATTATGATACATACAATAATGACTGGGATGCAAGAGGTAAAATTGCAAAACAGTATGAACACTATGAATGGTCATATAAGTTTGGTGGATGGCGTTGGGCGTCTAATAATTCTATCTTTGCAGAAGTAGGTCAAGACTATACAGAAGCAGCTAAATCTATTGCTATTTCTGGAGAGCCAGGATTTGCTTGGTTAGAGAATATGCAGAAGTATAGCCGTATGAAAGATCCTGCAGACTGGAAAGATAGACGAGTCCAAGGCGGTAATCCATGTCTTGAACAATCTCTTGAATCATATGAACTATGTTGCTTAGTAGAAACTTTTCCTGCTAAACATGAAGATTACTGGGATTATCAACGCACACTGAAGTTTGCTTATTTATATGCTAAAACAGTTACTCTTATGTCTACTCATTGGCAAGATACAAATGATGTCATCAAGCGTAATCGTCGTATTGGTGCATCACAAAGTGGTATTCAAGAAGCAATTCTTAAATTTGGTCGCCGTAAATACTTAGATGAATTTTGTGATCAAGCATTTGACTATATTCAGTATGTTGATAAAAAATATTCGGAATGGATGGGTGTACCTTTATCCGTTAAATCTACATCAGTTAAACCATCAGGAACTGTATCACTAGTAGCTGGAGCACTTCCAGGTATTCACTATGCAGAATCAGAGTCTTATTATCGTACAATTAGACTTGCTACCATCTCTCCATTAGTAGAGATTCTTGCTAATGCAGGATATAGAATTGAACCAGCAGTTAGCGATCCTGTCCGCACTGTTGTAGTATATTTTCCAGTTCTACATGAAGTTGGAACAGTAGCTAAAACATCTGTATCCATCTGGGAACAGTTTGCTAATGCTGTAGATTTACAGCATTACTGGGCTGATAATCAAGTATCTATTACTATTACATTTAAACAAGATGAAGCTGATCAAATTGCTCGTGCGTTGTCTTGTTATGATTCTCGTCTTAAAGGTGTATCTTTATTACCTTTATCTGAGCATGGATATGCACAAGCACCGTATACTCCTGCATCTAGAGAAGAAATTACCACATACGCAGAATCATTAGGAGCTCTTGACTTTACCTTACTAAATCATGAAGGTGATAATCAAGATGCTAACAAGTTCTGTGATGGTGATGCTTGTCTAGTATAACTTCTCCATGTCAAAAAGTGTGTACTCTCGTAAAGGGAGTATGCACTGGCTGTGGAAGAACTCAAGACGAAATTAGAGAGTGGTTTATAGCCACAGATAATAGAAAATTAGAAATATTAGATAGGATAAAAAATGTATAAAGTATCAGCATACTTTAAAGATTATAAGGTTGTAGAAAAGTTTTATAACTTATATGATGCAATAGATTTTAGAGATAGTGCTGATGCTAACTATCCTAGTAAAGTAACATTTGAAAAGGTAAAAGATATGAGAGAACATATTTATGACACTTGGAATAGCGTTATGGACGCTAATATCAATCCATTAAGAAATATCCCTAATCTACAGGTTAGACATTTAATTATGCAGATTCTTGCTTGGATGTGGGTAAGCGTATGCTCAATGTATTTAGGTAGTATCATGTTTTGGGGTATTAATGCGATTGCGCATACACTACTACTTGCGGCAATTGTAATTACTGTGGGTACATTTGATACTGCACAGCGTAATCCAAAGCTTTTTAACAAAATTAAAAGAATTGACGGCTATAATGGTCGGAGGTTGAATGGCGAGCATGATTGATCTAAATAAATATAAAGAGTTTGTAGACGGTGTAACATCAGAAACATCTAAGTCATTAAATGATACAAGAGATAGACTCACTGAATTAGAAGATATGGGACTTCCACATCCTTCTAGAATTTTAACTGGTGCTATCGGAATTAGTGGAGAAGTCGGTGAGTATAATGAATTAGTTAAAAAACTAATGTTTCATGGTAAGCCGTATAATCAAGATTTTAAAGATCGACTAGAAAGTGAACTAGGAGACATTATGTGGTATTGGATTCAAAACTGTTTAGCATTACACTTAGATCCTAATGAAGTGATAGCAAAAAACTTTGAAAAATTAAAAGACCGTCATCCTGATGGAGAGTTTAATCCCCGATATGTGTCCGATTCAGGAGTTAGTATAAGTGGAATATAATTCATTTGAAGAAGTTATGAAATTGATTGATAAAGGTACAAAATAATGAAAGCAACTATTTGGAGTACACCAACTTGTAATTTCTGTGTTAAAGCTAAAACAACTCTAAACATACTTAAAATTGATTACGAAGAAAAGATAATTGGAAAAGAGTATACCAAAGAGCAATTTTTAGAAGCAGTGCCCAATGCCCGTACTGTTCCACAAATTTTTATTGATGATAAGTATGTAGGAGGCTATAATGAGTTATTAGATTTTTTAGAATCTGATACTAATTAAAGGAGACTCACTACTTGGGTAACGGAAATAATAACGGAAATAACGGCAAGACACAGCCACTTAAAAAGGTGAGAATAGACGATTTACTGACATTCTCACCTATTACAGATAATCAAAGAAAAACTTATGAAGCATATAGAGCAAATCAACACCTACTACTTCATGGCATAGCAGGAACTGGTAAAACATTTTTATCTCTATATTTAGCCCTAGAAGAAGTACTAGACCCTTCATCAGATTATAATGATATATTTATAGTAAGATCAGTAGTATCTACTAGAGATATAGGTTTTCTACCTGGTGATGAACAAGAAAAGGTATCCTTATACGAAGCTCCTTACAGATCTGTCTGTGGGGAGCTTTTTGGTATAAAGGATGCTTATGATGCACTAAAACAACAGAACAATGTAAAGTTTATGAGCACATCTTTTATCAGGGGCATAACTATAAATGATGCTGTAGTGATTGTGGATGAATGTCAGAACTTGAATTTTCATGAACTTGATAGTATAATTACAAGAATAGGTAAAAATAGTAAAATTATATTTTCTGGAGATTACACCCAATCTGATCTTACTAAAGAAAATGATAAAAAAGGTATTCAACACTTTATGAGAATACTTAAGTGTCTAAAAGAATTTACTGCTATTGAATTTGGAATAGAAGATATAGTAAGAAGTGATTTTCTTAAACAATATATCATAGCAAAGTATAATATGCAATCTAATGGAAACTATTAATAAAAAGCTATAAACCTATTGATAGACATTATAGATCTTTAAAAAGAAAGAGAGCCTCATAATAGATGGCATACAATAAAAGTAAAGCTAAAGGTTCAGCATATGAACAAAAAATAGCTAACTTATTAAGTAAAGAGTTTGATGTAGAGTTTAGAAGAGTTCCATTATCTGGAGCCATAGATTATCTAAAAGGAGATATATGGACTCCCCATGATACCGCATGGTGGCCATATTGTATTGAGTGTAAGCATTATAAAGAGATTCAATGGAATAACTTACTAACCGCTAAGACTACTAACATATTTGGATTTTGGGAACAAGCAGTGCGTGAAGCAGAAGTAATGAAAAAGAAACCTCTACTACTATTTAGATGGGATAGATCTAAAGATTTTGCAGCATATGATGATGATACAGAAGTTGATGACTATATTGAAATTTCATCTTTTGGACACAAGTTTAAAATATCTAGATTAGATGACTGGATTAAAGCAGTAAAGAAAGCTGATAAGTTACCTAAGTATAGGGAAGAGAAGTGACATAGCTATTGCTAACTTGTTTTATATTTGTTATATTTATTTATAAACACAGGAGATAAATATGACTAAATCATGGAATGATCTTGCAGATGTGCAAGAAACTGACTACTCAGACCACAACAATCTACTAATTATTGATGCAAATAATCTATCATATCGTTGGCTTCGCAGACCGAATCATGCATCTTTTGCAGATGACTTTATTCGTACTATAGAATCATTAGCAAAGTCGTATCAAGCTAAACGTACTATTGTATGTTTTGACTTTGGTAAAAGCTATTATCGCATGGAAATGCTAGAAGACTATAAAGGAACTCGTACAAAATCTGATGATCCTGACGAAGTAAAACGTTTTGAAGAGTTCTTTGCAGTACTTAATTCTCTCCCAGATGAAATTCATGATGAGGTAGTAAAGTTTCGAGGTGTCGAAGCTGACGATACTCTTGCGTGGATTACACAGAATCTATCACAGAACTACAATCATACTTGGGTTGTATCCTCAGATAAAGATTTACTTCAACTAATTAAAGAAGACGTATCAGTATTCAATATATTCGGACGTAAAGAGGTAACACTAGATAGTTTACAAGAAGATCTAGAACTTACACCTGCCCAGTTTATGATGTCTAGGATTATTGAAGGAGATAAAGGCGACAATATTATAGGTATTGAAGGTATCGGACCTAAACGCGCGCAAGGGTTAGCTAAAGAGTATAAAACTTTAGATAATTTATTAGCAGCTTTACCACTAAAAGGTCGTGCTAAATATATACAAAATCTAAATGCAGGTAAAGAAAGATTAATTAGAAATGAGAATCTAATTAATCTAAAATACTGTGAAGACGCAATTCTAGCAGGTAAAGAAGGAGAAGAAGCTCTTGACCGATTATCAAATCTGTGAAATTGATATTGAAAAAAGTACTACAGCAAAACACTTAGAACAGATATATAGTTGCGAATGGGGATTTAATCAAAATTCTACTATAGATCCTTTTTTTGTGTTAAGAGCTTGTATAACTAAATCTGTGTCTTTTCCTGTAGGAAAGATGATTCCTATCCCTACAGGAATATATCCTCAAATAAAAAATCCTAATTTTAGTATAGAAATTACATCATTTAGTGATTTAGTTTATGAACAGGGTATTACATTAGCTGATGGAATATCTACCTGTGAGTATACATTTAGGAATGAGATATGGTTGTTACTTCAAAATAATTCAGAACAAGTACAAACCCTACAGCCAACTCAAAAAGTTGCAACTTTTTCTGTAAATTATAGGCCACGAATGGTAATAAATTACGTTGAGCAGATAGAAGATATTGCTTGGAAAAATTCATCAGCTAAAAATTATATTCAAAAAATTAAAAAGAAAATTAGTCCTGAGATATATGATCTAACTCGTAATAAACCACCTTTAGAAGATATGAACTATAGTAGAGAAACTGTAGAACTATATAAAAATGGAGGAATAGGTACTGTAGGATTAGACAAAAATGTTACAATGATAGATTTAGTACAAGAAGATGAGATAGAAGAAGTAATAGGAGTAAAACCAAGTGAAAGTTAAATTAATGGGTTATACCCAGACAGTGCCCGAAACCTTTATTGGTATTGATAATCTACAGGATTTTGTAGCATATTGTGCAAGAGTATCGAATCCAGCTAATCAGATGAGTAGCGCAACAGCTGAAAAATTAATTAAATATTTAATTAAACATAAGCATTGGTCTCCTCTTGAAATGGTATCTGCTACAATGGAGATTGAGACTACACGAGATATTGCTCGTCAACTTCTTCGTCACCGTTCATTTTCTTTTCAAGAATTTTCTCAAAGATACGCTGATCCTGCAGATATGGATGGCGTATTTGAAACATCAGAAGCAAGATTACAAGACACAAAGAATCGTCAAAATTCTATTGAAACTGATGATGCTGAACTACAAGCACAATGGAATATTGTACAAGAAGCTGTTATACAAGAAGCAGAAGAAGCGTATGAGTGGGCTATTGAAAATGGTATTGCTAAAGAACAAGCTAGAAAAGTATTACCAGAGGGATTAACTTTATCCAGATTATATGTAAATGGTACACTTCGTTCATGGGTTCATTATATTGAGCTACGTAGTGCTAATGGTACACAAAAAGAACATATGGAATTAGCTAAAGCATGTGGACAGGCTATAGCAAAAGTATTTCCACTAGTTAAAGATCTTTAATGTCAGTAGGTTTTCTTACTCAATACTATAGAGGACTAGGACACTCTCAGCGTATAAAATTTATTGCTGAGAAAACGGCTGAGTATACTGATGTAGTTATTATGGATCAATTATTTAGACCTCCCATTGAGTATTCAGTACCTCATATAGCTTTTTTAGGAGACTATACTTTACCTGATATTAATAAAGTTTTTCAATTTATACAACAACCAGCTATGATTAATTTTAGGATTCGACAGTTTATAGAAACTATTGAAAAACATAAAGTAAAGGTACTAGTATGTGAAGGCTTCCCTTTCTGTAGACAACAATTTGCGCATGAATATTTTAGATACTTAGAAGAATGTAAAAAACGAGGTATAAAAATTGTTATATCTGTAAGGGATTTTCCTTGGGACGAGCCTCATCATAATCAACTGCAAGACTGGGTATTATATACTCAAAATATAGTATGTAAATATTATGCTGATTCTTTACTCGTACACGGAGACAAAAGAATACTACCTCTTATAAGTGATAGAACTAGACAAGCTAATTCTGTACAAATTATAAAAGATATTGAACATTTAGTTAAATATACAGGATACGTGTGCGATGAAAACCAACCTGCACATAGCCAAAAAGATAATAATATATATGTTAGTACAGGCTTAAATAAAGATGAGGCTGTAAGTGTATTTAAGAAAATAGCTGAGATAGCACATCACTACCCTGATCATAAATTTATTATGCCTATTGCTAATAAGTATAATAGTATGGGAGGTAGAAAAAATAAAAATATCTATTTAGTTGAATATGTACCTGAATTAAGAAAAAAATTAACAACTTGTGCAGCATATATAACGTATGGAGGTTATAATGCAACAGTTGAAATACTAAAAGGACAAATTCCCTCTATAGTGGTACCAAGACAGAGTGGTAAAAAAATGGAACAGTTTATACGGGCTTTTACATTTGAGCCTTATGATTTTTACAAAGTTCTTACTCTACAAGAGTTTAATAATATTAAATCAACATTAGATAAGATACTAAACGGATATAAACCTAAACCTTTTGAATTTAATTTAAACGGGGCATCTAATACTGCAAAATTCTTATCGGAAATGCACAATGGACTTTGAATACCTTAAAAAACAAGAAGAAGTATGGAAAGATATAGTTATTAAAGGTGAGATGTTAAACATAAAACTTTTAACAGAGGAAGCCAAACAAGATCTGCAAAAACGAATAGCAGACTTTTTAGTAATAAGAAAAAAATCTATTGAATTAGGATTATCTACTTTTGAGTTTAGAGAAAAAGAATATAGTACTAATGAAGAAACTAGAAATAGAGCTATGAATAGCTGGTCTAATGCTCAAAATATAAATAAAAGAAGAGCATTATTAGCCTATAGAAAAGCAGAAACAAATGCTTGGATATATAAAACACTTCTTGATAAAAAGAAAACAGGAATGTTTAAAGAATGTAAAAAACTAATACTAATAGGGGCAGGTATGTATCCATATTCTATGTTTGATATACATAAGAAATATAAACATATACAACAAGTAGGTATTGAAATTGATAATAGTAGAGGAATTATTGGTAGAGATTTAGTAGCTAAGTCACCTGCTAAAGATCATATAGAAATTGTAATACAGGACGGGTGTGACTATGATTATACAGATTTAGCAGAAGATGATTTAGTTTTTATATCTTGCGACGTAGATAGCAAAAAAATTATGAATAAAGTAATAAAAACGTGTAAGGCGCACATTTTTATATGTGCGCCTTATGAAAAAACTTGGCTAAGATCTTTAATACAAAATGTAAAAGTAACTAAACATACTGGAGTTACTTCTTATTCTGAGTAGTTTTACTTTTACGTTTTTTAACCTTACGTTTTTTTAGTTTAATAGGTTTTGGTTTTTTAGATGTCTGAAAAACTTCAGGTACGATTGGCATTTGCTTTAACTGTCTTTACCGTTTGAGTAAGGGGATT
>Ga0208545_1000679_pt1 | contig 15632 bp, 17 predicted proteins | sample DEB08_DNA_12_FD_185498 | JGI IMG/M metagenome (GOLD analysis project Ga0208545, IMG submission 185498) | Aqueous microbial communities from the Delaware River and Bay under freshwater to marine salinity gradient to study organic matter... | ecosystem: Environmental > Aquatic > Marine > Coastal ... | reverse complement strand
TATGACGATGATTACAAGGAGCACAATGGCTCCCTGTATCATCAAGACTGCTGTTGACCTTCTCATGATTGCTCAAGGTTTTCGTTAGTCTCATGTCCAGCTATATACTCCTCATTAAGACAATTATTACAGTACTCATCTTCATAGTGAAGTTCACCACACCGACGGCACTCATCTTGCATGCGCTCAGGTATAGTTGCATCCTCATCAGCTGCATCATTGTCTTCATCAAAATAGCCAATGTTCTGCTCAATAAGGCTCTGAGTGTCACCCCAATTACGGTCGACAGAACTCTTAATGCTACTGACACCATCCATGATGTGTCTCTTTGCACTCAAGTACTTGTCCTCATCTAAGCCATGCTTATCGACATACTCAAGGAGACAGATATCTTTCTTGATATCTGCAAGGCGTTTAAGAGTATTTCCGAGAATGCTTCTCGTCTTACCCGCTTTGTCAAATGTGAGTTGGTCAAAGTATGGACATCTTGCCATCAGTTCTCCAAGCTGTTTTTGTCCTTCCTGCATGAGGTCAGTAGAAACCTGCAGGTCTTTAAGGGATGCATCTATGTGTGGCATACTATTAATCATTTGTAATAGGTTCAGTGATATTCATATATACTACTTTCGAACCTGTCATTTCAAGCTGGTTTGTGACTACTTCCAGTGAGTAATGAGATTCGAACGTGTCTTCATCTTGTTGACTGCTTTTGTTGTAGTTAACTGAAGCTATGCAGTATCCATTACAAAAGACTTGAACACGAACGTTGTTGTCTATGAAGTACTCATTGACAATAGTTATCTGAGAGTGGTCTTGAACTTTGCTGTATAACAACTCAAGAAGGTTGCAAAGTATCTGAACTGTCATGATTGGTCAGTTTTGTATGAAGAATACTCATGTTCAACATAGAGTGCGAGCCACAATCCTACAACAGTAAACATTCCAATGACTCCGATAGTCGCTACTATGTCTTGGTCTAGGTTGTAGTTCTGTGGCTCACTGAGTCCAATGAATAGACCCATGAGAGCTGAGTAACATGCTGTGATGATAGCGATGGCTATCGTAGGGAGGAAAGAATTGTTCATCGTTGTGTAATACAATTGAATGTGTAACATGTTGGTTACTTGTGATTTGCTGCTGGTTGAGTGGTGTGATGGCACCTTGCCATACACACACACTCTTAACCAATAACAAAGCGGCTTCGCCGCCCACAAGGGGTTGCTTAGAAAGCAACCTCTTGGGTTTGGAAGCGTGAGTAGCCGCGGACAAAGGCCCAAGTGGAACGAAAAGGCTTGCCCTTTTTGTCCACGCAGTCTTTGGCGTGGAACTCAAGAGTCTGCTTGAGTTCTGGATTGAGCTGGATTGCTTCGTAAGAGGCAATACTAAGGTCAAAGGCAGTGGGCAGCGTAGCGCCGGCCTCTGTTGCCATGAGCTGGTATTTCGACAGCTTGCCTGTCGTGATATCAGTGCATGCGTGACAGCTTGCGACGAGCAAGTTGGGCAGCCGCGTAGCTGCTGTAGCTACCGTAGCTTGCGAAGGTTGCGTAGGTTGCGGAGTGGGTTGTGCGTATTGCATGAGGGGTAGGTTAAAATGCGCAGTAAAGCAGGGGTCGTTGTCTGTGTAGGTTCCCACTCTCAAAAAATTTCAAAAAAAATTTCTATTTTAGAAGCATGAAAACCACAGACACATTTCAGCCTAAAGACAAAGTCAATCGTCCAGGCATCCACGCTAAGACAAAGACATCTAAGAACAAGAAGTCTAAGCTGTACAAGAAAACTTATAAGGGTCAGGGTAGATAAAAAAAGAGCTAGCCTTTCAGCTAGCCCCCTTTTTCCCATGATAGCGAAACTCAGCACTTAGTCCGTGTAACGCATTTCGAATATACGTCTTATATTTGTAATCAGAGACCTCAATGGAGATCGGCCCTGAGGTAAACAAAGTAGGGGCCTAGACATCGGGTTTGAGTAGGGTATCACCATAGGTATCTGAAAGTCGTCCCCGGTAGTCTCGAAAAGTACGCTGATATAAAACTCGGGTGGGAACAAGGCTATAGGCTGACAGAAAATGCCCCCACGTAGGCTAAACACGGCGAGTGGAAATTCAGTGTTAGACAAGTAAACTCAAGGGGGAAAATTGTATAGTCATGAGAGAGATTAACCGCATTATCATTCATTGTTCAGCTACCCCAGAAGGTAGACATGTAACTGCTGACACTATTCGTGACTGGCACATGAAAAAGGGATGGAGCGATATCGGGTATCACTATGTGATAGACCTCGAAGGCTGTATAGAAGCTGGAAGACCGATAGACAGATCTGGGGCTCACGTGCGTGGGCATAACAAAGACTCTATCGGGATATGCTACATTGGGGGATTAGCCAAAGAGAAGAACGACAAAGATCAATGGGTTGCTAAAGACACAATGACTGATCAGCAAGAGCACGCTACGCGAGAGCTGATATACTCCTTGCGTATGGTGGCAGACAAGCAGTTGACACTGCATGGGCATAACGAGTTCTCAAAGAAAGCATGCCCTAGCTTCAAAGTATCAGAGAAATTCAAAGACATACTATAAGTATTTCTTTTATATTTGCCGTAAACCAAGCATTATGGCAAAGAATAATTTCCCATTCCTCCCAACGCGCGATTGGGTGGTACTCCCTATTCAGAATCAAAACGAAACTGAGTCTGGGATACTCCTTACAGGAGGAGCAGAACGTGCCTTGCGTAAGAACGTAATGGAAGTAGTTGCTGTCGGACCTAGCTGTGAGAACATCAAGAAAGGGGACACAGTAATGATACATCCTACAACTGAGGGTCTAGTCATTGACGTACAAGGCAAAGACTATGTAATGGTCAATGAATTCCAAATCTGCGGTAAGTTCGTATGACTGGGACAGTTACTGTCTCGCTCAAAGACTTTGATGAACTACGTGAGGCCAAGGATAAAGCTGATGAAACTCTTACTAGGGTAACCCGCGCTGCTAAGGAGCTCGAGGTATTCCTATCCTTTATTGTTAGCCGGGACAATATTACCGAGTACATAGAGGAGTTCAACAGACAATCACAGAAATCAAAAATCTCCGTCATAGACGGGAGAGCAAAGATTGCATTCAATGACACGAAGAATTAAAATCCAACCTACGACTACATATCAGTTCTTGCAGGTCTTCAACGGTATACTGGAGTTGACAGACAAAGAGCTAGAGATATTGTCCCTGTTCATAGACAACAGCGATACAGTCAACCTATGCTCATCTGAAACCAAAAAGAAGGTTGCAAAGAAGCTAGACATAGATAACTCCAACACCTTGAACATATACGTCAAGCGTCTTAAGGACAAAAACGCTATATTAAAAACAAAGGATGGGTACAAAGTATCTAAGCTCCTAGAACGAAACCAGCAAGTCATCATAGAAATTAATTCGTAATGCCATCTATATACAAAATGGTGAAAGGCTTCATAGAAGAAGCAGTAGAGTACGCTAAACAAGGTGCCCCCCACGTAACTGCAAAGCAGTACGAGGATAGACTCAAGGCATGTTACAGCTGCGAGCACTTTAAGAAAGACGTAGAGAGATGTGGGCTATGCGGATGCTTAATTGAGCATAAAGCAAAGTGGGCTACATCAAACTGTCCAGACGACCCCAAAAGATGGGAGAAGCTGAGAGTCGGGTCCGGGGGGAAGAAAATCAAGCTGAAGAATGGACCAAAAAATAATACTGCAGAGACTAGCGACGAAGTACGATCTCCCGATACAGAAGATTGAGGAAGCAGTCTACTACCAATTCAGGTATGTATCTCAAGTAATTAAGAAAGGGGGATTTGAGTCTATTAGACTCCCATACTTAGGTAAGTTCCATGTACTCCCTGGAAGACTAAAACACCTTAACGATGCGAGAACTCATAATAGTAAGTAACAACGTAGCAGTCCCGTCTCCATACGCTCTGACCATCAGTGAATTCAAAGCTCTGAAGGGTCAAGAACTTGGGGCTGTATACTTTTTCGCTGACCACAACTCCCCCTACGCTGCTTACGATATTGAGGAAAGGGAAGTAAAAATACAGCAAGACCTGAAGATTAAGTTTAGTACTAAGGTGTTTGCAGCTATAGATAAATATAACGAACTCTCTGAGACTCATGCAGTTAAACTACTCAAGGCAGCTCGTCATTCTATCAACAAACTGGAGGAGTACTTCCGTACTATAGACTTAACTGCGATAGACGATCACGGTAAACCTATATACTCAGCAAAAGACCTCATCACTAACCTAGAGAAGATGGGTAAAGTAGTAGAAGGTTTGGATAAGCTAGAGGAGCTGGTTAAAAAGCAGCAGGCTAAGAATAACCCTAACCGTGGTGGGGTTGTAACAAACAAGTACTCTAACTGATGTTTAAGAATAGTCTAAAGTATTCCCCTGCAGCTGAGCACTACCTGGATAAAGGTTTCTACACAGATGCTATACCCGGGACTAAAGAATACTACGACTATTGGGATCAGCAAAAGAATAGGTGTCTAACAGGGTACTTGGACATTACTGGGTATCACTACTTCTACTTAAACTTCTGCCCTATCGACAGAGTCATAGATGACTTCCTTCCTGACGGTACTAAGATTGCACGTAGGGACCGCACATTCCCTGCATTCTATGATGGGGACTATGAGTACTTCCACTCTATAGACAGAGCACGAAAAGAGAACAAGCACATAGTAGTACTAAAAGCTAGACGTAAAGGCTTCTCCTACAAAGCAGGGGCTATGTTAGCACGCAACTACTTCCTAATGCGTAACTCTAAGAACTACGTATTCGCATCTCAAAAAGAATACCTCATCGGAGATGGACTTCTATCCAAAGCATGGGACTTCCTTTCTTTCATAGATGATAACACTGCATGGACACAGCCACGTCTGCGTGACCGTGAGATGCACAAACAGTCAGGATATAAGAAGAATGTTAACGGTGCTGACGTAGAGCTTGGGATGAAATCCCAGATAATAGGGGTCTCACTTAAAGACAATCCTGATAAAGTACGTGGTAAAGCAGGGGACCTCATATTCTTTGAGGAAGCAGGCTCTTTTGGGGGATTGCTTAAAGCATGGGAAGTGGCTATGCCTACTATGCGTCAAGGCTCTAAGACTCTGGGAACTATGGTAGCATTCGGTACAGGTGGAGAAGAAGGAGTTGGGTTTGACGGTATGGAAGAACTATTCTATCACCCTGACTCTTATGATTGCTTAGCCTTTGATAATGAGTGGGATGCAGGAGCTATGGGAACTAAGTGTGGGTACTTTGTTCCTATATATAACAACCTAGATGGGTTTATAGACGACGATGGTAACTCGCAGGTACAAGAAGCTAGAGAGCACGAAGAAGCACAGAGAGAGAAGAAGAAAGGGGCGAACGACCCTAAGGCTCTTGATCAGTATACAGCTGAGCATCCGTTCACTCCTCAAGAAGCTACTCTGCAAGTAACAGCTAACTTGTTTGATGTCACCTCACTCAAAGAGCAGTACAACAAGATTAAAGTTCATGATTTGCAGAACGAGGGTACAGCGGGGGTATTGTACTACAACAAAGACAAAGCCATAGCCTTTCGCCCATCCCCAGATGTAACCCCAGTATACAAGTTCCCGCACAGGAAAGGAGATAAAACAGAAGGGGCAGTAGTTATGTACGAGTCTCCGTATACAACCAAAGAAGGGGAAGTACCACACAACTTATACTTCCTGTGTCATGACCCGTACGCGCAAGAGAAGTCTGGATCTAATGAATCACTCGGGGCAGCTTTTGTAATGAAGCGCCCTAACAATCTATCTAAACCTGACGACATAATAGTAGCAAGCTATGTTGGAAGACCCCAAACACAAGACGAGTACAACCGCAATCTATTTATGCTGGCTGAATACTACAACGCCAAGATTGGGTTCGAGAATGACCGTGGAGAGATCATTGCTTACGCCAAGAGATATCGCAAACTTCATAAACTACAGGAGGAGTTTGAGATGCTGGATAAGAAAGAGCTGAAATCTAAGAACGTTAGACGTCAGTATGGGATGCATATGACCGAGCAACGTAAGCGTCAAGGTGAGCTATATATAAGAGACTGGTTAATAACACCACGGCATACCGACGAAGACGGGAATACAACACTAAATTTGCACAGAATCTACGACCCAGCTCTACTTCAAGAGCTCATAAAGTTTAACCATAAAGGAAACTTTGATAGGGTCATGGCTTTCATGGTTGGAATGTACCATACCAGAGAGCTATATAATAAAGAGGTCGTTGAAATCCTCCAAGACGGTGCCGGTGATGAGTGGTTTGACCGTATATATCAATAATTTTGCAACACATGTATGGACAAGCTAATCTCCCTAAACAGCGTATCCCAAAGTCTCAGAAGACTAAGAAATGGAGGGAAGAGTGCGTTGAAGCATATATAGACCTGTCTAAGTTCGGGGTCAGTGAGCGCCGATCATACTTGAAGTCGCTGTATGATTACTACAACGGTGTCATCGACGAGCAAGACTACCGGTACGTGCTTAAGCCATACGGTAAGACAAGGAATAACTTCCCATCTAAGCTACGTAACTACCCTATCATCAAGCCTATCATAGACTTGCTGTTAGGAGAGAAAGCTAAGAGACCTCTCAACTATACTGTTACAGTAACTAACGCTGACAGTACATCCATCAAAGAGCAGGAAAAGCATGCTATGCTTATGCAGATGGCTAACCAGATGTTTGAGCAAAAGGTAGCTCCCCAAGAAGGAGTAGAGAAACCACCGATTCCTCAGCAAATAATGGAGGAGTTTGAGCGTACATATGTAGACAGCCGTGCACTGAAAGGTCAAGCTGCTATCAACTACATAATGCAGCAGCAGGAGATAAAGGATAAGTTGCACAAAGGGTTCTTCCACTACCTAGTAACAGGGGAAGTATACTCTCACAAAGGTGTGGTCAGGAATGAGACGTTCTATGATATCCTCAATCCTTTGGACATAGATTACGACAAAGACCCAGACCTAGAGTTCGTTGAAGATGGGGACTGGGCTATGGTACGTAAGTACGCTCACGCATCTACAGTCGTAGACATCTTCGGAGAGTCTTTGACTGATGAGCAGATACTAGAGCTTGAGAATCCACAGCAGACATCAGCTGACTCATACCTGTTGTACAGAGCTGAAGCCAACGGTAGTGATGAAAACATCTATCGTAATAGACTCATAGAGTGCATTACTGTATACTGGAAAAGCCGTAAGCGCATAGGTTTTGTAAGCTACCCAGACCCTATGACAGGGGTAACAGAAGAGATGGTGGTTGAAGAAGGGTTCAAGCTTCCTAAAGAGATGAAGGAGATGGGGGCTAAGATTAGATACGAGTGGGTTAATGAAGTGTGGGAAGGAACTCGGTTAGACGGGAGATTCTACATAGACATAAACCCTGTAGCTAATCAGCGCACATCCTTGGATAACCCGTCTAAGTGCAAGCTCCCGATCAATGGGCGTAAATACTCAGACATAAACTCTGACAACATCTCTCTTGTAAGTCTTGGGATCCCGTACCAGCTGAACTACAACATCTTCAAGTATCGTATGGAACTTGCTATAGCAAGATCTAAGGATATCATAGCTCAGTTTGACATCAACATGATTCCCAAGAAGTGGGACATGGATAAGTTTATGTACTTCGTAGAGGGTACAGGCATAGCATGGGTTGACTACAACAAGGAAGGTATACAGCTATCTCCTCAGCATCAGTCAGTTATGGATATGTCTATCAAGACTATAGGCCAATACTTACAGCTTCTTGAGTCCATACAGATGGAGTGGGAAAAGATATCTGGGGTAAACAGACAACGTCAAGGTGGGATAGGACCATACGAAGGCAAAGCTGCATCACAGCAAGCTATCGTACAGTCTAGCCACATCACTGAAGACCTGTTCCGCAAGTTCACAAGGTTTGAGCAACGTGAGATGCAAGGCTTACTTGACTACTCAAAAGAAGCTTGGGTTAATGGTAAGAAAGGCATGTATGTAATGCCTGACTCTACGATACAAATGTTTGACATATCATCCATGGAAATGATGGAGTCAGAGTTTGGGATCTTTATGTCTGACTCTGGGAGAGACCAAGACAAGCTCGAGCAGGCAAGAGCTATGGGTCAACAGATGGTACAGAACGGAGTACCTGCCTCTGCAGTACTGGATATGTTTGATACTGAGAACTTTATCGGACTTAAGGATAAGATTCAGAAAGCAGAGAAAGCTCAACAAGAGCTGCAACAAGCTCAGCAAGAAGCTCAAGAAAAGCAGCAGCAACAGCAGATGCAGATGGAGCAGCAGAAAATGCAGCAGGAAGAGCTTAGTAAAGACAAAGACCGTCAGGTTGAGATAGAGAAAGCTCTCATTAATGCAGAGTCTAAAGATCAAACTGGTAAGATGCAGCTTGATATGGAGAAGATGCTAAGAGACTTTGATATAAAAGAGCAAGAGCTAAAGCTCAAAGAGAAAGCGTTGTACAAGGAAGGTGATACTATTCCCAACGGAGAATGAATAACGAAAACCGTAGACGTATAATTAATAAGGCTAAAGCTGAGGGATATCAAGGCAGCTACGTAGACTTGTTTAAACAAGCTGCTCAAGACCCTACACTGATTGCTCAGACTCCAGAAGAAAAACAAGCTGGGCTAAGACCGCAACATGAAGCCGGGAGGACTGATGCATCTATGGCATTCACCGATGTCCCTCCTAATACCCCATTCAATACGGTCGGTATGAAAGCTCCGATTGATATCAAAAAGTATGACGAGCAGGGACACTTAGTCAAGTCATATGAAAATGTACCTCCCGGCCTCACTAATATAGATTCTGGTCCTAGGAACGGTACAGTACTTGAGTCTCCCGCGCGTATGCAGGAGGGTGGGTTTGCGTCAGACAACACTCGTGTATCTATGCCTAGACCTCCTGAGATGTATCTCAATGAGGCCTCGCCTAAACCCACACAAACATTTCTAGGACCACAACCTGACATCAGTGAAAGGGAGAAAAAAGGTCTAGATAAAATGTTTGAGGCCGACCAAAAAAGAAGAGAGCAAATAGCCAAAGGTGTCAACCCCAATACTGCTTTCATGACTCCCCCAGGTCTTGGGGCTGACAATGAAGCTAGAGCAGCTTATGAATATGATAACCCTAGTACTTCTAACATAGGTCAAATAGCAGGAGGTATAGGCTTCTTACCTATAGACAGAGGACTAGACATAGCCCTAACAGCAGCAGCTAGATCTGTAGGTAAGGGAATACAGGCACGCAGGTACAAAAAGTTTAAGTCTGAGGTAGACTGGGCAAAGTGGAACCCTGATACTCCTAACCATCCTAGCTTGATGGATGAGTACAAGCAGATAGAATTCCAAACTAAGAAAAGTGGGACTTGGATGAAGAATGCTGATGGATCAGCATACAAAGGTAGTCCTGCGCAATTCATACAAGAAAATAGCTCACACTTTAAAAAGGCTTTCCCAGAAGGGGCTAATAAGCTTTATAGAGGTGTGTCATCGATGACGCCCATAGAGTCAGATATTGGGGGAGGAGCTGTATTTACAGCAGATGAAAACTTAGCTAGAAACTACACTGGTCTACCATCTCCTGAGAACGTAACACCTGGCACAGTAAACAAATTTGATGTACCACTAGTTAGGCCGCAGAGTACTGGAGAAGTTATTGATGGTACAGGTGTATATAGAGGTGCAATGAATTTGTTGCAGCCTAAGTCAAAAAATAAGTACTCTATAGTAAGTGAAGGTGACTTTTGGGGCAGTGTAGAAATTGGGGGTAAAAGCAAAGATTGGTTGGCTAAACAAGCCAAGTTCAAAAGAGAGACTGTAATACCTCAAATAAAAGAAAAAGAATTTGGTGACAAATTTAAAGCAGCAACGATAGCAAAGGAAAAGGCAAGAGCTGACAGGTTCGATTATTGGGGGAAATGGTTTGACAAGATAACACACAGAAAACCATCAGGTGCCCCAGACTTTGAAGATGTTCTGAGGACACACCAAGGAGCTCATATACCGAAATACGGCCCAAAGACCAAACACATAATGACGGATGACATAGGAAGCGCTTTGGTAGACAAAGACGTAAACTATGGAATAATGTATGGACTAGATGACGGGGGCATGTCTAAATACGTCAACATACACAACAATAAGCCTGGGAATTATCTGAAGTCTAGAGTAGGTAATGTGGGATTCTTTGACATGAGCAGTTCCGACATATTTAAAGGCTTAGCTCCATTAGGAGTAGGAGCAGGCTTAATGAATAAAAGACAGGAAGGAGGATTTGCCCAAAAAAGAAGATCTGCCCAAAAAGGAAGTGTAGTAGACTATTTACTCCCTGCTCTAGAATCTAACAATCCTACACAGTTTGCTGATACTCAATTATCTAACCAAACTGAGAATATTAAAATACAGCAGGACAATCTTAGAGCTGAAGAACAAAGAGTTCAAGATGTGAGAAATAACGTTATCCCTACAGCTCAAAACCTTGCGGCTCTAAACAAAGATATTAAGGATGCTGGTTATTTCAGTGACTATTCGCCGCATAAAAAGCATTTCAACAAAATGCGGGACCCTGACACAAGTCCAAAAGAGTACAAACAGTTAGAGAAAGAAGCACAAGAAAAATACCCAGAACTGATAGAAGCTATTCCCGAGAATAATGTTATGATGATGAACAATCAGAAGTATGATGCAGACGATGAGCTGTACTGTACTCCTTATGGATGTTACACATATAAAAAAGCAGGTGCTAAAGATGTGCCAGAATATTCAGGGAACTTTGGATTTGTAGGAGGAGCAAATAAAGGAGAGAATCCTTTCCAGAAAATATCCGCAGATAAGGCGGTTTCAGGTGATGTAGGAATTATGTACGAGCATGTAGTAAATGACTACCGAGATGAAAGCAAAGGCATGTCACTTAGACCTCATCACACAGCTATACTAAGTGAGAAAACTGACGATCCTCAATTAATAAAAGCATATTCGGCTGTAAACGGAGAGCGGTTGAACTTCATGGAGGGGATGCTTAAAGCAGAAGACATAAAGGATAAAGCAGGTGATACCAAAGAAGGTAGATGGGATTACTACAGATATATAGGACAAACTCCTAGAATGCAGAGAAACCTTTCTGATTCAAAGCATAATCAAAAACAAGCTGACTTAGTGTCGAAGGCTTTGCAGAAGCAAGCTGAACTATCAGCAAACATGCCTAAAACGGAAAATATAAGTATGATTGACCGCAGAAGGGCTAGTAAAATAGAGTCAGAAAATAACAGTCAGGACATAGTAAAAAGCTTTGAAACTATTCCTGAAGTAAAGAAATCTAACAAGCAGAAAGTAGAACAGGCTGCTAATTCTGTGAAAGGAAAAATAGAAACTGCTAAACAAAGAAAAGCGAGAGTTAACGCAGTTCGCAAAAAAGCTAGAGCTCAAACAAAAGCAGTACGAAAAGGTCAGTGACATATAATAATGGACACTGTAAAAAATAATTTAATAAATGCAAACCCACTAACACTAAATACCTTTGTAAAATGGCAGACCCAAATGACAAACTAGACTTTGGCTCGATATCGTTTGACGACGTTATCGGCGACGGGGCCCCGGGCCTTGACGTAGCTGAAGAAACACCCCCTCAAGAAGTTGAGGAAAAAGAACCACTAAACTCAGAGTTAGAAGAAGACGTTAGAAAGTATGGAGATGAAGATGCTGATGATACAGATGATTATCAGCGCGAAGAAGAAGAGACGTACGTAGAAGATCAGCACGAAGACGGTGAAGACTTTGACGACGCTCCTATCTCCAGCCAAATATCCGAAGTATTAGGATATGAGCTTGAAAACGAATACGACGATACTGTCGAAGGTCTAACTGAGTATGTGAGAGATATATCACAGGAAGTTGCAGAGAATCAGATACAAGAACTGTTCGAGCAATTCCCTGAGGTTCAAAAGCATTTAGACTTTGTACTCGCAGGAGGAGAGTCTAACCAGTTCTTTGAAGCACACAACCCTCAGAACGACTTCAGTAACCTGGAGCTGAGTGAGAAGGATACCATGACCCAAAAGGCTGTACTGTCTCAGTACTTCCAATACAAAGGGCATGACCAAGCTTTCATTCAGGATATGCTCGATGACTACGAAGACAGCGGTAAGCTTTTTGATAAAGCTAACCTTGCAAAGTCATCTCTTGCTGAAGTTCAAGATCAACAACGTCAAGAGCTGTATCAACAGCAACTTGCAGAGTTTGAGGAGAGAGAAGCTGCGCAAGCAGAGTTCTGGGATGGAGTAGCTGATACACTAGAGCAAGGACGTGAATTTGCAGGGATTAAGATTCCTGACAGAGACAAGTCTACTTTCTTTGATTACATCTCTGCTCCTGTAGACGAAACTGGAAGAACCCAAAGAGATGCTGATTATTCAGAAGCTCCTATGGATATCAAGCTTGCACTGGATTACCTCATGTTCAGCGGGTTTCAACTAGAAGATATTATTTCTACGAAAGCTAAGACTGAAAGCGCACGCAATCTGCGTGAACGTATTGTCTCTAACCAAGAGAAAGTACGTAATGCTAAAGGTCAAAGCAGACGTAAACAAACAGCATTTGATCCAGACGATCTGGACATAAACGCGCTTTTTTAAGCAATCTTAATTTTAAATATAAACAATCATGGCTTTGATGCAAGTACTGAAAACGTACTATAACGATTCGCAGATGACCGACACTAACTCGTTGGTTAATGCGTTGATGGAGAAACCAGAAGAACTCTCCCCAATTATTACGCACTTGGCTGGACGTGAAGAAAAGAAGTTTCCACTTTCTTTTCTGACCGAAGGAGTTGGTAACACACGCTCGATTAATCGTTTTGAGTACGAGTACCGTGTTAAGACTCATGAAGTCAACGTTCGCCCTATTGTGTCCGTAAAAGGTTCCGGAACTAACGTGGGTGCTAATGGCACTACGTTTAAGGTGACCTTCCCTGACAAATGGTTCATTTTCCCATACACGCTTGTTTCCCAATCTGGTGAGCTCGCGCGTATCATGAAAGACCCTGAGCCTACTGGTGATGGATATGAATATACCTTGCAATTGGTTCGTCCCGGCTCTGCTGGAATGAGCGCTAGTGCTGGAGGCGATCTCGCTGCTGGTGCACTCTGGGGTATGTTGTATGCTAACGTTGGAATCGACTTCTCTAGAGGTAATGCTTCCAACTGGTCATCACCTGGCCTCGTTCGCTCCAAGATTGGAACGATCCGTAAGTCTTACCAGTTCTCTGGTAACGCTAAGGACTACGTTGCTGAGTTTAACCTCCCAACTAAGGAAGGCAGCTCTACCAAGCTTTGGATGGACTACGAAGAGTACCGTCACATGCTCAAGTTTAAAGAGGAGTGTGAGATGTACTATTGGTATGGACAGCGTACACACGATGACGCAGGTCGTACACAAATGACTGACGAGAATGGTCAGCCTGTTGTTTCCGGTCCTGGTTTGCTTGAGCAGATCATTAACAAGGATACTTATTCTACTCTCACTCAGAAGAAGATTGAGAATGTGATTGGTGACTTGTTCTACGGTATGACTGATGCTACTGATAAGCAGGTTACTCTGTATACAGGTGTTGGTGGTGCACGTGAGTTCGATAAGGCTCTGCGTAACTACTACGCTAACGGTGTTAGCTCTACTGCTATTACTAATAGCGGTACTAACTCTTACCTCAGAACTACTGAGTCTAAGTTTATTACTGGAAGCGGTCGTAGCCTTGGTATCACTGGTTACTTCACTAGCTATGACCACGTTGATGGTCACACGGTAAACGTGGTGAAGTCTCCATTGTTTGACCATGGTCCTGTTGCTCAAGCGTCTAAGAAGCACCCTGAAAGTGGTCTCCCATTGGAGAGCTATCGCATGGTGTTTGTTGACCAGTCTAACTATGACGGTGAGAACAACCTTCAGATGATTAATAAGAAGGGTCGTGAGATGCTTCGTTGGGCTGTTGCTGGTTCTGTTGTACCCAAAGGGTTCAAGGAGTCAGACACACGCGCAAGTGATATAGACGGTGCTAGCGTGCACATGTTGAAGACAGCTGGTATCCTGCTCCGCAGATTCGATACTTCGCTCGATTTGACTTGCACTGCATCGTAATTTGGTGTTTGGTTTGCATAGGGGGAGGCTGCGACGTGTAGCTTCCCCCGTTGCACCAAATACAAAGAAGTTATTCTTAAACTAAAAAGAACATGCAAAACAAAAAAGTGTACATCAGACGTAAGGAGCTTAACGGCTACTTACCAAAAGACATCCTCGCAGGAGCTAGGATTTCTATCGGTTCAATTTATGTGGGCAGGCAACCTCTCAAAGGGTTCGAAGACGAAGAGTCTAAAAAGCATCTTAGAAGAATACTAGATGTTCCACCTGACCACCCAAACTGGGCTGGGGCCGAAAAAGAGTTTTGGTGCAATATGAGTCTTAAAGTTCCATTTGAAGGCGTAGAGCTTGATATCTCTATGGACGATAATGATGATGCTGTTAATCCTCAGGATTACGCAACTTTCCGTTGGTGCCAACGTCATAGACAAGTAGGTACTAGTAAGACTGACATGGAAACTTCACCTGGTAAGAAGTTCTACATCTATGATCCAGAAGAGGATTTGATTAAGTCTAACAACAAGATCAAGCTTAAGAAGGATGCAGACAAAGAGTTCATTAAGATCTCTTCTAATGTAGATAAGATGAAGAGAGTCTTGCGGGTACTCACAAAGCAGAACACGGACAAGCTTACACCTATGGAAATAGAAAATAGCTTGTATGGGGAAAAGGATAGAAACCCTGGAGTGTTTTTGAAAGTATCACTAGATAAGAATCTAGATGTGAGAGCTGAGATTGAGGAGCTCGTTGAGAAAGGAGTTCTTAGAAAGATCGGTAATCAGATTATCCACGAAGACGAAACAATTGGGTCAGATATGACTGATGCAATCGTATATTTTAATAACAAGAAAAACTCTGGGGCATTGAATGCCATGAGAGCTAAGCTTAAAACACTAGCATGACAGTAGAGGAGATGCACATAGCAGTAAACTTGGGGGTGCAAAAGATTGCATCATTCCAAGCAGATAACATGCTCGCAGAAGAAATTGACTACGAGCTTAACACTGCTGTGCGCAGACTTATCTCCCAACGCTACAACATGCAAGGCAATAAGTATAGGCGGGGGTTTGAACAGTCTCAGAAGAGACTCGATGACCTCCGCCATCTTGTTGAAGACTATACTACACAGAACTCCAGCTATATGGGGATAGGGTATACGTCTAGAACTAATGGAAACATTGACATCTACAGATACAAGTTTCCGAACGACTACATGTTCCTTGTGAATGTGTTGTCAGAAGTAACCTACGATTGTAGGAAAGATCCTGTGCAAGTAGCTCAAGGTTACGTGTACAAAGATTATTTAAAGATATCCCTGACTGCTCCACAACCTGGGTACATGCTGCAAAGCATTGCTATACCTAATACGCAAGGAGTGCCAGAGATAGTCATATACGGCCAAGAAGGTTTGAGCTATGACTATTTGATAGGTCCG
>Ga0208545_1000663_pt1 | contig 15787 bp, 10 predicted proteins | sample DEB08_DNA_12_FD_185498 | JGI IMG/M metagenome (GOLD analysis project Ga0208545, IMG submission 185498) | Aqueous microbial communities from the Delaware River and Bay under freshwater to marine salinity gradient to study organic matter... | ecosystem: Environmental > Aquatic > Marine > Coastal ... | reverse complement strand
CTTGCGTATGGTACTTAATCCATTTAAACCTGCTACCATTCCTTACATGGCTGCGCCATATGAATTAAACCCTTACTCATTTTTTGGTGTAGGTATTGCGGAAAACATGGACGATACTCAGACACTTATGAATGGGTTTATGCGTATGGCTGTAGACAATGCTGTACTCAGTGGCAACTTACTTATAGAAGTTGATGAGACTAACTTAGTGCCGGGTCAAGACTTATCTGTGTATCCGGGCAAAGTATTTAGACGACAAGGTGGCGCACCCGGACAGGCGGTATTTGGTACAAAGTTTCCAAATGTAGCAGGAGAGAACCTACAGCTATTTGATAAGGCACGTGTACTAGCAGACGAGAGTACGGGTATGCCATCATTCTCACATGGACAGACAGGTGTATCTGGTGTAGGTAGAACTGCGTCAGGTATTTCTATGTTAATGGGTGCTGCTGCAGGTGGCATTAAAAATGTTATTAAGAATGTAGATGACTATTTACTACGTCCGTTAGGTGAAGGACTGTTTAGATTTAATATGCAGTTTGACTTTGACCCAGCTATACGTGGAGACTTAGAAGTAAAGGCACGTGGTACAGAAAGCCTTATGGCTAATGAAGTACGTAGCCAAAGACTAATGCAATTTATGCAAGTATCTTCTAGCCCAGCACTTGCACCATTTGCTAAGTTTCAATACATTATTAGAGAGATTGCTAAGTCTCTTGATCTAGACCCTGATAAAGTAACAAACAATATGGATGAAGCAGCTATACAAGCTGAGTTAATGAAGCAGTTCCAACAACCTGCTCCAACTCCACAAGAAGGGGGCGCACCAGCAGGTGCAAACCCAATGGACCCATCAGGAGCAGGGGGTGGTACAATAGGCACAGGCCAAGTACCATTACCACAGGAACAAGGATTTAGTGCTAATGGACAAGGAAATATACCACAAGCTCAAGGGGATGGTCAACAACCCCAAGCAATGGACCCACTTCAATAACTACTTAGAAGAACTAATTAAACAACAACACCGTTTAATGGAGCAGACAGAAGATGTAGCCCCGTTACACAGAGCGCAAGGCGCAATACATATGCTACGTAATATACAACGATTACGGGATAATGTGATAGCAAACAATTAAAGGTAATTTCTCATGATGAATCGACAAGCAGAACTTTTTGAAGATGGTGGTCTTAAAGATGAAGGTGGTATGATAGATGCAGAATCAGGTAATAAAGTTCCTGTTGGAAGTACACGTGAAGAAGTAAGAGATGACATTCCTGCTAAACTTAGTGAGGGTGAATTTGTTATGCCAGCAGACGTTGTAAGATATCATGGGTTAGATAAAATGATGGGGCTAAGAGATGAAGCTAAAATGGGATTACAAAAAATGGAAGCTATGGGTCAGATGGGGAACTCAGAGGAAGCAACGCTACCAGACGAAATGCCATTTGGTATGGGCGATTTAATTGTAGTTGCTGGAGATGGTAGAGAAGTTGAAATGGCTGAAGGTGGTTATGTAACAATGGCAGAGGGTGGAGCAACACGAGCATTGGGTGCAACCTATACACCACCTACAAGTCAACCTTTAGACTTTACCACAGTAATGGGTGAAGGAAAAATATCCTACAAAGAATATAGAAATGCAGAAGGTAAAAATATGCTTGTGTCATTTATTGGTGGCATTCCTGTGTACCCTATCCCTGAAGGATATACTGAGTATACGCCCGGAGCAGATGAACCTGTAACACCTATACAAGAAGTAGTACAAGCAGGTCCACCTACTCCTGAACTTAATGATGAAGACAGACAACGAGCAGGTTATGAAGTAGGCTATTCTATTGGCTATGAAAACATGACACCTATACAGTTGTTACGTGAATCAAAAAGAATGAATAGTGTATTTGGTAAAATTGCATTTGCTATTCCTATGTTGATTAATCCTGTGGTTGGTATAGCAGCTTATACTGCATTAGGTGATAAGTATCCACAACTTGATGCAGAAATTAATAAACAATTAAAACTTGATCCAAAAAATAAATCTTTACTAGCAGCGGCAGAACTATCAACAAATAATAAAAAAGGACAACTAGCTGGTAAAGCTGTTACTACAATTAAAAACTTTGTAGGTGACAAAATAACACAGTTTTTTGGAGAAGATACTTTAACAAAAGTTATAGAGTTATCTGGTGTAAAAACAAATACTTCAGAAAATATTGAAACCGTAAGTAAAGAAGTAAACAATAAAAAAACAAACGTACCAGTAACTGTAGATAAAAGAGGATCTACTGTTACAAATGTACAACCAAAAAACCAACAAGGTCCAAACTTTACTCCTCAATCAGATACAGAAACATTAGAAGCTTTAGGTAGAGTACCAGCAACAGGTTATGATTTTGCGGCATTTGAACCAGAAAGCCCTGCTGTAGGACTTGGACAACAAGATACAAATGCTAGATTAAATTTACGTCCTGTAGAAATGGATCAAAGTCCTTCAAGAGGTGCAGATACATCTATTCCCCAAGCGGTACTTGATGATCAAAGACGAGATCTTATTAGAGGAAGTGCAGGTAATGTTGACGCTGCAAATCAACAAAGAGGATTAATAGATAGAGGCCCAACTCTTCAAGGTAATATTCCCTTTGGACAATTTCAAGGAGAAAACGTAACAAATAATTTTGAATACGGTGTTAATAAATCAAGAGAAATAGCAGACGGACCCGGATTTGTTGAGTCTATGCGTGATAGAAATAGAGCAACGGTAGATAGAAAAACTGAGGAACGTAGAGCAGAACGAGATCTTAATAGAGGTGACTATGGATTTAATAAAATATATGATGGATCAGAAGTATATCAACAACCTAGAACATCTTTAATAGATCAAATTAGAACGGGTAGAACTGATACACCTGATTTAACTGATGCACTTGCAGCAGGGTTAGGCTATGTATACGATGGTACAGTAAATGGATATGTAGGTAAAGGAGCAGTAATTGCTAACGATTATTTACGAAGTTTACCTAGTGCAGTTTATGATCTGTTAGGTATGTCCTTTAAACCAGCAGGTGCAGCTACAATGGATTCTGTAGCAGGGCAAGCTTTATCTGTAAACGACATGAAAACTGTTATAGAAAATAATTCTGTTAGTGATGACATTAGTTCTGCATTACGTGGTGGATTTGACAGTTCTAAACTAGAAAGAGAACGGGGTATATTACCCTCTGGGTCTCAAGTAGCAGATTTAGGTCCAGTTACTAATGAACAACTACGTCAATATAATCAAGGCTTCATAACTGCTGGTGATCGTTACGCAATGACAATGGGTGGTCGTGGCCTTAGAGGAACTAGACCTGAAGGTTTTGGTGATCAGAACTTAGGTTTTGTAGCACAAGATGCACCAGAGCAATATGCACTTAGACGTAGTGCGCCAGATATGGAACAATACACACCCCCATTTGAACCTAACATGCGTGATAGAAACATGAGACCTCCGGGCATGAGAAATCCATCAATGGGTCAAGAAGAGTTTTCAGAACTACAAAGATCTCCCGTTATGGTAGATCCAAGAGACCCTAATTTCCGTGGAAGTTACCAAGGTAATGTTCCCCCTAGTAACATGCAAGGGCCAAACTTTACGCCAGATAGTATAGATCCAAGAGGCCCAAGCCAGATTCCAGATGCCAGAAGACCATTTCCTACACCACAACTAGATTCTGTAGCAGGGCCATTTGCACCTAATGTAGGTGGCACAAGTGGTAGACTACAAGACTTTAGAGGCGGTGATCCATTCAAACCATTGCGAGGTGCAGGTATTGGTGGATCTAATATGGGTACACCAGACAATGTAACAGATATTGCTACACGAGCAAGCACACAGTTAACAGGACCAACAACAGATAATTACGGAACACGAGATTTTAATGCATTTGGTGAAGGTGTAACTCCGGGTTTACGACAAGGAGATGTAATTCCTTATAGCCCTAACATGCGTGATAGAAACATAACAACTCCGGGTATGACAGCCCCTACAAATTTAGAGCTTAAAGATCCTTTGAATAGATTTGAGGGTCCAAAACAAGAGGAGATTCTTAGACAAGCACAAATTTTAAAAGATCGTGGTATAGGAGCAGTACCAACTAGCCCTCTTGTAGGTGGTGGTATTTCTCCTCAAATTCCAGCAACACAAACACCCGGATACTTAGATAGTGGACAAGCTAATATATCAGCAATACAAACTCCGGGTTATTTAGATAGTGGTGGACCAATGCCACAAAGATCTGCGATAGAAACACCCGGATATTTAGATAGTGGTCAAGCAAATATATCAGCAAGAGATGTTCCTTCGTTTGGTGATACAGATCCAATTAATGTAGTTCCTGCAAATGAGTTTCAACTAGGTGCTGCAGATGCAGCCCGTGAAAATAATTTACGCGCGCAAGAAGCAGAAGAAACTTTTTATGATCAACAAGGGCTTCCATCACAGGTAGATGCCACTCGAATGATGGGTATCAATGACCCACAAGGTGGTTTAGATGCAGCTCGTGCAAGAGAATCTGCTGCATACGGAGCAGCTTTAGGAAATTATATGAGAGATAATATGGGTGTTAGTGCTACAAACCCTGATGGAATTACACCAAGTTTTTATAATAAGTATCCTGAACAAAATCTTTTTCCCTATGAACGAGCAGTCGATTTAGGTAGAGAAATGCAAAACAAATTTTCTAATCAATCTACAAATGTATACCCACAATTAGAAGGAGTTTCTCAAAACGCAGAAGCAAATAGAGAAGCTTCTCTTGGTGGTGCTGATGCCAGACCAAGAACACGTGCAACTATAACAGACTCTTTGTTAGACTCTGGTATGGGTGGAGCTATACAATCTGGACGATCTCCAGTATCACTAAATGCACCTTCAATGGATAGGAGTTTTGATCCTACTAGACAAGAGTTTAGTTCTAACATGCGCGACAGAAACATGCGAACTCCGGGCATGGCTCAATTAGATGATTCTGGTATGGGTGCAGCTATAAGTGATGCTACAGTAGATACAAAAACTTCAGTTCCAAAAAAACAAACACAACAAACTTTACAAACAATAAAAAAACGAGATAATGATTATTTATCACGTAGACAAGAAGTTATATCTAGGTCTGCAGGTAATAGAACTTTATTACGTAGTGGTAAAGAAACTGAACAAAATTCTCCCCAAGCTATGTACAATAGAGAACAAGAAAGCACAGGTTATATTGGCACAGACTCTGAAGGTTATGGTGTAGGCATGATAGCTGGTCCGGGTCAAGCAGGTGTTGTTGTTGATGAAAATGGGAAAGCACTTAAAGATGGTCCGGGTGGCGTTACAGGAAAAACTATATACCAAGATTCAACAGGTGTGCAATATACTAAGAGTACATTTGGTAAAAAAGAAACACTAGATGGGAAAAAATATACACCTGCAAAGGGTGCAAAAAAAGGTGATGGTGCAGATAGAGACAATGATAATGAAGCAGATAGTGGCAAAATTATTTGTACAGCTATGAATGCTTCTTATGGATTTGGTTCTTACCGTCAAGCAATTTGGTTAAACTACTCAAATAAACACTTGACAAAGGCACACGAAGTAGGTTACCATACACTGTTCCTTCCTTTAGTATACTTAGCATATACAAAAGATATAAAGTTTATACGTACTTTACTAGAACATGGTACACGTAGACGTACTGCAGATTTAAGAGCAGAGTTAAAAGGAACTAAACGAAATACTTTAGGACGTTTCTATCGCTCTATATTTGAACCCCTCTGTTATACAGTAGGTAAAATAAAAATAGCATTAGGAAATTAATATGGAACCAACACTTCAAGAATATAAACAAACAGTACTGACTAGATTTAAAGAACTAGAAGAGTCTGAACGTGCTACGTTACAGGGTCTTAGAGGTACACCTGAAGGACGGGTGCTAGGTAAAGTTTTAGGTGGGGAGTTAGAAGACTTAGTATTTATGCTAGGCAGACAACCTGCATCTACTGCTGCACCAAAACGTGGATTAGCTACACGATAAAACAGTTTATATGCTGGCTACTCATCCCCCTACCAACATAGGCTACGGTGGCCCCAGTTAGGAAATACAATGGCAGAAACAGAAATGGCCTCAGAGCCACAATCAGAAAACAAAGTTGCATTTGCAACACGTAAGTACTCAAACGATGATAAACGAAAAGCAGAACAAGAAGAGTTAGAACAATTAATTGCAGAGAATAAAGGTGAAGTTGCTGAAGAAGTAGAAGCAGAGCCAGAAGGTGCAGAAGAAAAAACTTTTAAGAAACGGTATGGTGACTTACGTAAGCACTCGCAAGAAACTAAACAATCTTTAGAAAAACAAGTTAATGAGTTACGTAAACAACTTGACAAAAGTACTAAACAAGAAATTAAACTACCAAAGTCAGATGACGATATTGAAGCATGGGCAGCTAGATACCCTGACGTAGCAGCAATAGTAGAAACAATTGCAATTAAAAAAGCACGTGAACAATCAAAAGATTTAGAAGACCGTGTAAAAGAAATTGATGCAATGAGAGAATCTGCTAGTAAAGAAAAAGCTGAAGTAGAACTTATGAAAATACACCCTGACTTTGGGGAAATAAGAGACAGTGATAGTTTTCACGATTGGGCAACAGAACAACCTAAATGGGTTCAAGATGCTCTATACGAAAATGACAATGACGCAAGGTCTGCAGCAAGAGCAATAGATCTATATAAGATAGATAATAATATATCTACTAAAAAGTCATCAAACAATAAAGACGCTGCACGTTCTGTAAGTAATAAACAGACACGTAATGCACCAGAGACAGATAAAACTGGTGGCAGCTTTAAGGAATCTCAAGTGGCGAAAATGACACCACAAGAGTACGAGAGAAACTCAGATGTTATAATGGAAGCTATCCGTTCAGGACGTTTTGTTTATGATGTATCTGGTAATGCTCGTTAAAAGGTATTGACATATAGAAAAAAATAGATATAACTATAGTCATACTTCTACGGTAGCCCCATTTTTAAAATGGTTACCTACCATACTAAATCGCAAACCATACAAAGTCTTAAAGACTACCTGATAAACATGGCCTATTAACTACATAGTTGCGCGACTGTGTCTGTAATACACCCTACGTAAGTCAGCCCGTTAAAACATTTGATTGATTTGCATCTGTAATATATGCTATAAATAGGAGATTATACAATGGCATTTAGTTCCGCAGCAGGTTATGGTAACCTGCCTAACGGTAATTTTAGCCCAATCATCTACAGCAAACAGGTGCAACTTGCATTCCGCAAGGCATCTGTTGTAGAAGCAGTTACCAATAATGATTACTTTGGTGAAATTGCTAACATGGGCGATACCGTTAAAATAATAAAAGAACCAGAGATTACAGTCAAAGAGTATACTCGTGGTACAACTATTCTACCACAAGACCTTGATGACGAAGATTTCTCGTTAACAATTGATAAGTCTAACTACTATGCGTTTAAGATTGACGACATAGAAGACGCACATAGCCACATAAACTTTATGAGCCTTGCTTCTGATAGAGCAGCTTATAGATTGGCTGACCAGTTTGACCAAGACGTACTTGGTTACCTATCAGGTTTCAAACAATCCTCTCTTCACGGATCACCAGACACAGTTAACGCAACTGTAAATGGTACTGTGGCGGTTTCAACAGCAGGAACAGATGAACTTCTTTCCAGCATGAAACTAGTAAAAGGTGACTTTGGTAACATTACTACTAGTTCAGCAGGAACTCACTCAATTCCTCTAACTCCACGTATGCCGGGTGCAACATCCTTGCCAACAGCCACAGCGTCACCAATCATGGTGATATCTCGTATGGCTAGACTACTTGATCAACAGCAAGTTGACACAAATGGTCGTTGGCTAGTTGTAGATCCTGTGTTTATGGAAATGCTACGTGACGAAGATTCACGTCTTCACAACGCAGACTTTGGAGAATCAGGAAGTATACGAAATGGCCTAGTTATTAATAACTTAGGTGGTTTCAGAGTATATAGTTCAAGCAATCTACCAGCAGTTGGAACAGGTCCGGGAACTTCAGGTTCTGCAAACCAAATTGCCAACTATGGTGTAATTGTAGCTGGACACGATTCTGCTGTTGCTACTGCAGAGCAGATCAATAAGACAGAAACATACCGTGACCCTGACAGCTTCTCTGACATTGTTCGTGGTATGCATTTATATGGTAGAAAGATACTTCGTCCTGAAGCTATCGTTACTGCCAAATATAACGCAGCGTAGGGGGAATATAAAAAATGGCTACTATAACATCACTTTTACTTCCTGCTACAGGAAACTCTAACAGAGGCAGAATGCCGTATCAAGTTGAACTAATAATTGACTTGACTGCACAAGCTATTGATTGTTCAGCACCAGATACAGTACAATGTATTACACTACCAGCTAACACTCATATACTTCACGCAGGTGTTCAAGTTGTAGAATCTGCAACAATGAACACAGGTACAAATGCCACCATAACATTAGGTGCAGCAGACGTGGACGAATACGTCACAGCATTTGATATTGATGGTGCTTCTGATGGTGCATACGCTCCAAGTGTAACACCTTCAGCAGAAGTTGTTCTTGCTACAGCAGATACACTAGACCTTGTTTTTGCAGGTGACGGTGCTACCTTTACAGCAGGTAAACTTAGAGTTTACGCTCTATTGATGGACGTTTCTGAGCAAGGAAGTACATCAGCTAATGAAGTTGATAGAGACTATCTAGCATAATATAATAAATGGGGAGGCTGGGATAATCTGGCCTCTCCAACTACATAACAGTGAAAGAAATTTAAATGGCAGAAACGTACCTAACTTTAACTAATAAAGTACTTGCAAGATTAAATGAAGTTGAGCTAACAAGTTCAACTTTTAGTTCGTCTAGAGGGATACAAACACAAACTAAAACTGCTGTTAATGAAGCTGTTAGATACATAAATCAAAGAGAATTTAACTATCCATTTAATCATGCAACAGATTCAGAAACATTAGTTGCAGGTACATTTAAATATAGTATACCAGCCACAGCTAAGTTAGCTGACTACGATACATTTCGTATTGTAAAAGACTCTGACTTAGGTACAAGCGGTGGTAAACTAAACAGTATGAACTATAAAGAATATATAGAAGATCACATTACACACGAAGATGAAATTGTAACCACAACATTAAATGGATCACACTCTAGTTCCGTAACTACACTAACACTTACATCTACCACAGACTTTGATTCTGCAGGTAGTGCCTTTATAGGTAGTGAAATTATATCTTATACTGGTGTAAGTGGTAATGACTTAACAGGTGTTACACGTGGAACACAATCTACTACGGCTGCAATACACGCAAGTGGTGTACAGGTAGCACAGTTTAGTAATGGTAGTGCGCCTACTCATGTAATACGAACACTAGATAATAACTATATATTATTCCCATGCCCTAATAAAGCATATACTATAAAGTATGATTATTTTACCTTTCCTACTGATATGTCTGCACATGGTGATACAACCACTATTCCTGATAGATTTGCTGCAGTTATTGTAGATGGTGCAACAGCATTTATTTACCAGTATCGTGGTGAAACACAACAGTATGCAATTAATTTTACTAGGTTTGAGCAGGGAATAAAAAATATGCAAACTCTTCTAGTAAATAAATTTGATTATCTAAGGTCTACTTATATAACTAGAAACCACATAGGAAGTCCTACTTCATCATTTAGGTCCATTTAAATATGCCTGATCAATCTCAGATACAACCGTTTTCGTTTAACTGTGAAGGCGGTTTAGTTCTAAATAAATCTACTTTTATTATGGAACCCGGACAAGCACTAGAGTTAACAAACTTTGAGCCAGACGTTGAGGGTGGGTATAGACGTATTAATGGGTACAATCCTTATGTAATACAACAACTTCCTGTAACTTCATTAAGTAGTGAACCTACATTAATGTCAGCATTGTTTCACGATTATGTCGTAGCAGCTAGAGGAGAAAAAATCTATAGTTCTGCTAGTACAACATTAACTTTAAAAATTACGTCTAGTGAAACTATGTCAGGGTCAGGAACTATAAATGCAAAAAGCACAACTTCGTTTAGTTCTAGTGGTACACTGTATATGGACTCAGAAATATTTACATATACAGGTGTAACAGCTACTAGTTTTACTGGAGTTACAAGAGCTACAAGCAGCACAACTGCAGCAGCACATAGTACTAAAACAGTAATATCTGAAAGCTGGACAGAACGAGATACAGGTAGAACAAATGCTGCAAAGTATAAATTTGAAAGATTTAACTTTGATGGTAGTGATAAATTTATTATAGTAGATCAAGCCAATGCTCCTACAGTATTTAATACATCACTAGCAGCAACTGATGTATCCACTTCTTCTGTAGCAGGAGCTAAACACGTAGCTGCTTTTAAAAATCATATGTTCTATTCTGGAATGTCAAGTACTCCACAAGAGGTAGTGTTTAGTAAACCTTTTGACGAGGATGATTTTACTTCTGCGGATGGTGCAGGTAGCATTAAAGTAGATGACACTATTGTAGCTCTTAAAGTGTTCCGTGAAGATTTATTTATATTTTGTGAAAACAGAATATTTAAATTGTCAGGAACAACAAGTACTAACTTTGCTGTTACTCCTGTTACACGTAATATTGGTTGTGTTAATGGAGATACAGTACAAGAATTTGCTGGTGACTTAATATTCTTAGGGCCAGATGGCTTACGTACTATTGCTGGTACTGCAAGGATTGGTGACGTAGAACTAGGTACAATAAGTTCTAATGTACAGTCATTGTTTAGAGAACAACTAAGTGACTCTGGAAGTTTTACCTCTCTAGTTATTCCTGATAAGACACAATATAGAATATTCTTTTCTAAATCTGGTGGAGCTGAAAGTGCTACGACAGGTGTAATATGTGTACTAAAACAACAGTCATTTGAATTTGCACAATTAAAAGGAATTAAACCTGCTTGTACTGACAGTGTTGTAGAATCAGGTAATGTTATACCTATACATGGAAGTTTTGATGGGTATGTATATAGACAAGACCAAGGTAATACTTTTAATGGTACACTAGTAGAAGCAAAATATCGTAGTCCAGATCTTACCTTTGGAGATCCGGGTATAAGAAAACACATGCAAAGGATAAATATTAACTACGCACCTGAATCAACTATTGACGCAGACATGTTTGTAAGGTATGATTATGAATCTCAAGATTCTTCAAGACCAGCAGCATATCCGTTAGACACAACTGACGTTGCAGGTACATACGGTGCGGTATCAGTTTATGGAAACGCTACATACGGAGGTCCGTCACAACCTATCGTTAGAAAATCAGTAGAAGGATCAGGGTTTGCTGTAGCATTAAGAGTAGAGGATGGGGCCACCACAACTGGTCCATACTCGTTAAAAGGATTTCAAATGGAATTTCAACTAGGGGCTAGAAGATAATGGGTGCTACGTATACAAGACAATCAGACTACTCAGATGGAGATACCATAACTGCAGCAGATACTAACGATGAATTTGACCAGCTCCTAGCTGCATTTGCGGCCAGTTCAGGACACACTCACGATGGTACTACTGCTGAAGGTGGACCAGTAACTAAACTACTAGGTAACACACTTACCTTTGGTGCAGGTACTTCAGGCACAGACATTACTATTACCTTTGATGGTGAGACTAATGATGGTGTATTTAAGTGGATGGAAGACGAGGATTACTTTGAGTTTTCTGACGACATACTTATTGCTTCTACTGAAAAGATACAATTTCGTGATACAGCCATATACATTAACTCATCTGCTGATGGACAACTAGATCTTGTAGCTGATACAGAAATACAGATAGCTGCAACTACTGTAGACATAAATGGGGCAGTAGAAATTAGTGGCACTACGGCACAGGTAGGTGTTTTAACTACAACAGCTACACAAGTAGCAACTGGTGGGATCACAAGTGGTTCAAATATTGTTTCTGACACAGATAGTACTGATGATCTTGGTACTACTAGTGTTCGCTGGGCTAACTTGTATGTTGATGCTATTACTGCAACAGATCAAATAACAGCTACTGGATTTACTGGTACATTAGATGGTATTCTTGGGTCTGGATCTGCTGCGGCTGCGACTGTAACAACTCTTGATACAAGTGGTGCTGTTAACTTAAATCTTGTTACCGACTCAACTAGCTCAACTTCTGGTGCTTTAATTGTTGACGGTGGTGTTGGTATAGCTAAAAAACTATATGTAGGAACAGACTTAGATGTAGATGGTACTACTAACCTTGATGTTGTGGATATTGATGGCGCAGTTGACATGGCTAGTACACTAGCTGTAGCTGGAGTTTTAACTGGTGCGTCTTTAGACATATCAGGTGATATAGACATTGATGGTACTGCTAACTTAGATATTGTTGATATTGATGGCGCAGTAGATATGGCTACAACTTTAGCAGTAGCTGGAAATGTAGACTTTAACGGTGACTTAGATGTAGATGGAACAACTAACTTAGACGTAGTAGATATTGACGGTGCTGTAGATATGGCTTCTACACTACAAGTAGATGGTGCTATTACTAACAGTTCTACTATTGTATCTGCAGGTAAAATTACAGCAGATGCTGGCATAGACATTGATAACTTTAATATTGACGGTACTACTATTGCTCTTAGCTCTGGTAACTTAGATATTGATGTTGCAGGTAATGTAACTATAGATGCAGACGGTGGTACAGTTACTTTTGCTGATGGTGGTGCATCACTAGGTACTATTACATCTAGTGGTTACTCAGGTACTGCTGCAGTTGCTACTACAGTTACAATAACTGATAACGAATCTACTAATGAGAATAACGCTATTGTCTTTACTTCAGGTGGAGACTTAGATGGTGGTAACATAGGTTTAGAATCAGATGGAGATTTAAAGTATAACCCAAGTACAGGTACACTTTCTGCTACTAACATTTCTGTATCTGGTACATTTAGTACTGTAGACTCAGTTACAATGAGTGCTAACAATGCTGTTATATTTGAAGGTGCTACTGCTGATGCCCACGAAACTACACTTACAGTTGTAGATGCTACGGCTGATAGAACAATTACTTTACCTAACGTATCAGGTACAGTTCCTGTATTAGCTGCAGCAAGCAATACACAAGTTACTTCTACACCTGAAGAGTTAAACTTGTTAGATGGTATTACTGCAGGGACAGTTTCAGCTTCTCTTGCTGTTATTGCAGACAGTAACAAAGACATAACTGGTTTTAGAAATGTTACACTTACAGGGGAACTTGATGCTGGCTCGTTGGATGTCAGTGGTGACATAGATGTAGACGGCACAACCAACCTTGATGTTGTGGACATTGACGGTGCTGTTGATATGGCATCAACACTTACAGTGGCAGGTGTAGTTGATATAACTGACACGACTGACTCAAGTGATGCTACAGGTGATACAGGCGCATTAAGGACTGAGGGTGGAGCTAGTATAGCTAAAAAGTTGTACGTTGGTACAGACCTAGATGTAGACGGTACAGCTAATCTTGATATTGTAGATATTGATGGTGCTGTAGATATGGCATCTACCTTAACTGTAGGTGGCGTAGTTTCAGTTACTGATGGGTCAGCAGCAAGCCCAGCTATAACTAATACTGGCGATACTAATACGGGTATATATTGGCTTGATGCGGATAAAATAGCTGTTACAACTGCAGGAAGTACACGACTTTCTATTGATAGTAATGGATTTTTTGATGTAACGGGTGCTGGTAATGATATAGCTAGATTTTCTGGTGCTAATTCAGCTGCTTTATTTATTAGAAACGATACTGCTAATCAGTTTATTCTTCACACATCAACTGATGATGCTTTAGTCCTTGGTACAGGTGGCAATAATGATAGATTAACAATAGACTCTGCTGGTGCAGCTACATTTTCTGGCACTCTTACCTCTACAGGAAAAATCACCGCAGACGCAGGTATAGACATTGATAACTTCAACATAGATGGCACTACGATTGCGCTGTCTTCTGGTAATATGACGCTTGACGCTGCTGGTTCTATTCTTTTAGATTCAGCAGATGGTGGTTCAACTCAATTTCAGGATAGTGGAACTGCGTTTGGTAATATTTACGCATCGTCAGGTAATATGCTAATGAAGTCAACACAATCTGACAAAGATATGACTTTTCAAGGCAACGATGGTGGTTCTCAAATAAATGCTCTTGTCCTTGATATGTCAGCGGCTGGTGCGGCAACATTCAACAACGATGTTACTGCGTTCTCTGATGAACGTCTAAAATCTAACATAACTACAATCCCTGATGCGCTATCTAAAGTAAGAGAGATGCGAGGCGTACATTATGTAAGGAATGAAACAGGCAAAGATTCAACAGGTGTTATTGCACAAGAATTACAGAAGATTGCACCAGAGCTTGTACTCACCGCAGAAGATGAAATGGGTACACTAAGTGTTAATTATGGTAATATTACTGGTTACTTAATCGAAGCAATAAAAGAGCTTTCAGCTAGAGTTAAAGAATTAGAAAGTAAATAATACATGGCATTACCATCCGCAGGTAGTTCAATATCTTTACAACAAGTAAACGTAGAACTTGGTAATACAGGTACTGACGCAATAAACATGGGCAGTTCTGCTGTGCGTACTTTATTTGATGACGCTTCTGGTGCTATTTCAATGTCTGATGGATTTGGTAAATCTAGTGAGTTAGGCTTAACTGCTTCTGCGGCATCAAGTGCTAACTTGAAAACACTGTTCGACAATGCCTCTGCGGGCAGTTGGGCAGGAAGTACCGCTAAACGATATACCATTAACTCTGGAACTACTATGGGAATTATAACCGCCCCAGCTAGTATGGGAGGTACTTTAATCATTGCCCACTCAGGTGCAATCCAAGGAGTAGGTGGTACTGCGAATGGAGGTGCTGGTGCAACAGCTATGACTATTCAATCTGCTAACATTACAATCAACATGGCTAGTGGATCTACCATCTCAGGTGGCGGTGGCGGTGGTGGACAAGGAGGTACTGGTGGTGGCGGTAACTTTGTTAGTAGTACTCCCTGTAGCGGTAGTAACCCCGGTGGTTGTACCCTGACAGGCTTTGGTGCTTGTGATGGAGGCGATGCTAACACCTACGCATGTTACAGCAACACCAACGGGGGTGCTGGAGGTGCTGGTGGTCGAGGCGCAGGATACGGTCAGGCCCTAGCAAATGGATCTTCTGGTTCTGGTGGAGGCACTAGCGCAGGTGCAGGTGGTACAGGCGGAAACGGAGCGTCCTTTGGTGCTGCAGGTGCAACTGGTGCGACAGGAGCAAACGGAAACAGAACTAATGGATCTTCTGGTTCTGCTGGTGGTGCGGCTGGGCGAGCTATAACTTTCTCAGGTGTATCAGCCTATACAATTATAGGAACAGCTTCTGGAACAATTCATGGAGCTTATACGTAATGACAGCTTCAGAACGATATGCTATATGTAAAGAATGTAAGTGGTTTAGATCAAGCATTTCACAGTGCAAGAAATGTATGTGCATTATGAAATTTAAGGTACATTTAAAATATGCAAGTTGTCCTATAGGAAACTGGAAATAAGGAAATATAAACATGGACTATACAATAACAGAACTATCAGATGAAAAAGCAGTTGTAACCTTCGCTGATGGAGCTTGGGCCACTGTTCCAGTACTAGAA
>Ga0208545_1000661_pt1 | contig 15803 bp, 13 predicted proteins | sample DEB08_DNA_12_FD_185498 | JGI IMG/M metagenome (GOLD analysis project Ga0208545, IMG submission 185498) | Aqueous microbial communities from the Delaware River and Bay under freshwater to marine salinity gradient to study organic matter... | ecosystem: Environmental > Aquatic > Marine > Coastal ... | reverse complement strand
CCCGCAGTCACAGAAAGGTCGCCGCCTGTTCCAGCATTAGAAGCAAAGTTATTACCAGTTTCACCAGAATCTAAGTGTAAGTACACCAACGGTGCCGAACCAGTTGGGGTTGACCCATCAGACCCAAGATCAACAGCATCACCACCAGAAGAATAAAACTTTTGACGATTTGTTGCATTACTAAAATCAATAAAAGAATCGTCTAACCAAAATTCTGCCATTTCACCATAAAAGGCAGTACCGGCCGACCCAATTCTACCAACATGAAATAGACCCGTAAAATCAATATTGTCGTTAACTACAACTGTTGCACCAGTGTCTAAAACACTGCTGCCGTTAACATACATATGAAATGTTGATGTAGCAAGATTACCCGAACACAAAAAATGATTCCAACCCGTGTTCCTAGATGAACTATCGTAACCGTCATCCCCCGCCAACGATTCAATATATACAACCTGAGAACCACTTGCGTTTCTTCCAACAAGAGCGAAATTATTATCCTGAGCGCCTCCTGACGCACTTCTTTGTAGTAAAAATCTATTAGATGAAGATGTTCTTGAAGAAAATATTACATGCGTTTGATCGTCCTCATCAGCTAAGTTAAACCAAAATGCAATTGCGAATTCCTTTCCATCAGCTGAGAAAACTCCCGGCGCTGATCTTTGCAGTTCATCACCACCATCGAAGGTCGCAGCACCAACTGTAAAACTCGAAGCCGAAGAATATGCAGCAGAAACAACTCCCGCTGGAACACTATGAAGCATCTTAACTCACCCCACCGTGATTACCCATTGCCACCCAAGTATCAGTTGCTATTTTAAGACAAGATACCGCAGCAAATTGTGCAGCTATAGCTACGGTGCCAGTTGATACTCCGTTAACTGTAACGCCGGAACCGCCTTGAATAGATGTTGTGCCGCTACCCAACATTACAACATCAATACGATCTCCAATGGCATATGCAACACTACTGTTAGGTGGAATTGTAAGTTTGTTAGCAGACCCATTACTCATCGTAACTGTCTTGAATGCGTCACCAATTACAGATGTGTAAGCCGTTCCAGTTTGAGCATTTACTGCACCAGCTATCTTAGCAGGAGTTACAGCATTATCTTGGATATCAGCTGTCTCAATCGTATCAGCAGGAAGCACTGGAACTTGACTAAATGTAACCACACCATCAGCAGCAATGGCGATAGCATCTGTATCGCTTGTATGACCAATATTTGTCCCATTTATAATAATACTATCTACAGTAAGTGTGGTTAATGTACCAAGTGAAGTAATATTTGTTTGTGCCGCTGTTGTTACTGTTGCCGCAGTGCCACTCGTATTACCAGTTACGTCACCAGTTATATTACCTTCAATGTTTGCAACTAAAGTTGCAACTGCATATCCTGTTCCACTTGTGTTAACAGTTGTGTTTGGCTCTGCTTGAAGGTCTTTGAATAATTTAAACTTACCACTATCATTTGCATCTCTAAACAAACCAGCAAATAAGTCTTGAGAACCAGAGGTATCATAAAGGCCATAAAATCCTATGTCAATTGAGTCTGCTCCATTATTGCCACTTGCTAAAATAATTAATGGGTCTTCTACTGAAAGAGTTGCTGTATTTACCGTTGTTGTGTCACCGTTAACAGTCAAGTCACCAGTAACGGTGACATTTCTGTTAAATGTTGCGTCACCAGCGTTACTGCCATCAAGTGTAAGCATGGTAATGTCAGCACTGTCATCTGTACCTTTAAATATAATATCACTATCGTTAGCAGCAGCATCAATTGTGATATTGCCAGAAGAAGTTGTTAGAGTTACGGCAGCATCACCAGCAGTAATATCATCCAAAGCACCAGCACCAATATAAGTTTTAAGTCTTGAGGCAGTAGTCTTTCTGTTCGTACCACCAGCACCATCGTCAATGATGAACAAGTCTGCATCAACAATATCAGCATTAATGTCTGTTGCACCATCTATGTCTAGATCAGCAACCGCAATAGACCCATCAGGAAATACTGGTGCTTGACTAAATGTTACAATACCGTTAGAAGCGATTGCAATAGCATCGGTATCAGAGGCAGAACCAATATTACCAGCATTAGGAATAACAATGTTACCAGTAATCGTTACATTTCTAAAACCAGAGATATCTTTATTACTGTCTACAACCACTGCTTTACTTGCAGCCACCGTACCAGCAGTTATACTATCTAACACAGTTAATTCACCAGCAGCAAGAGAAGCACCATCAACAATTAATGTACTGCCACCAAGATATAAGTTTCTCCATTGCTTTGATGCAGAACCTAAATCAAAAGTATCATCAGCAGCTGGCAACAAATTGTGTGCAATTTTATTTGGATCAAGTCCACCACCACTTCCAGATAATCCACCAACTGTAATTTGTGACCGTCTAACTTGTTTTTGTAGTGTGTTAAACTCTCCTCTTAATGCATCTATCTCATCTATCTGTTCTTTGACCTCTGTCTTACCTTTCATGTCCTCAAGGTTGTCTACAACATCAGTAATAAGTTTTTGTGTTGCTTCTATTGTTTCTTGTTTTGTAGGTAGAGTTTTATCCTTAACAAGTTTCACCGCCTCTCTTATATCAACTGGTGTCTGTGAAACGACAATAGGGTTGATTGGTTCTGGTGTCTTGATTTCTGTGACTAGAGATTTTGGTTTTTTGATTGGTGCTGGTTTCTTCTCAGTATCAAGTAAAGTTTCTTCAAATGCCCTAAGTAAAGTTTCTTCTTTCTTCTTAGTATCAAGTAAATCCTCTTCAATCGCCTCAAGAAAAACTTCTTCAATCGCCAACTGTTCCTTCAACCGCTTATCCTGGGCCTTACGATCAATACCGAATTTATTTTTTAAGGTTTTGTTTATTCCTGACATGATACATTTATTTATAAAGAAAAAAAAGGGAGAGCCGAAGCTCTCCCAAGTTTATAGTCAAGTTTCTTATTCTTACATAAGGTTTGTAACTTTAACCCGACGATAGTAAGCATTTGTATTTGCTGTGAGTGCAATTGTAGCAGCTGTATTAGCAGCTTCAGCACCAGCACGGGCAAATGGGTTAGCAGCCATACCATAACGGGTCTTGAAACCAATTTTGGGCTGGAAGCTGTTCTCACCAACCGCACGGACCATTTGTAGTGGAACGTATGGGCAGTAGAAGAAGCCAGCATCGTAAGGTGATGTGCCTTTATATCCAACAACATAGTACTGACTTGCAGCTACGTTTGCTGAATAAGGATCAACATAAACCTTCATGCGACCATTCAATGTACCAGCAAATGTGGTGGATGTATCGTCAACATTTAGGTTGTTTGAGCTAAGGGCAGGAGTGTAATCAAGAACACCGGCCATCTGAAGTGCAGAAGCAACATCAGCTGAACAGATCATCATGTTACCCTTGCCACGACGAGTCTGCTGACCAATCGCATTGGCATCACGCTCAATTTGGAACATAAGTCCCTTGAACTTCTCAACTGACCAACGACCATTTGAGTCGGTGTCAAGATCAAAGATACCAGCAGTTGTTGTATTAATTGCTGCGCCTTTAACAGCAGTGTTGTAGATAGAACGAACAACCTCACGGTTGATTTCTGCGAGAATTTCTGTTGAAAGAATGTTAGCAAGTTCTGTCTCGGCATCCAAACCGTGGATTGCCTTGAGGTCTTGAGCAAGTTCCATTGAGTACTCTGCTTTCAAAGCACGGGAAACTGCTGTGACCGTTGACTTATCAATGCTGAATGACATCTCGGCAAAAGCGTTTGTTCCGCTATCACCCAATGCTTCAGATTGTGCTGTTGTCATACCAGTTGCGAATGTGTAAGTTCCAGCAGAGGGGCTGTCGTTAAGAGCAGCAGGGTTGCTTTCACTTGCACCAATGTCGCCTGGTCCAGAAGTTGTACCAGCAGCGTTCTGGTTCGAGAAGTCACCAGAGAAGCCGTTTGCAGCTGCGCCGGTTGTCTCATCGACCAATGCTTCTTCACCATCCATTGAAGCATGACGGGCACGCATCGCAAAGATAAGTCCTGTTGGACCTGTCATTGGCTGAACGCCACAAATGTCATACGCAATGAGATTTGGCATTGCACGGCGAACTAGTGAGATCAAAATTGGGTCCCAGTTTGATACGCCGGAAACATTACTTGTAGGAACGGATTCCGAAAGGAATGCTGCATCTTCCCTAAGAGCAGCTTCTTGGTTTTCGAGGATAACAGTGGTTACGGCCCGCTTATAAGAATCCTCAATCTGTGGTAGATCGGGATGCTCTAGGACTGGCGACCACTTTTCTTGTAGATGTTCTGTTTGAAACATTTGTTTCTCCTTTTATGTATTATTACATCTATTTATGATTTAATAAATTTATTAGCGCCCGTTAATACGAGTCTCGACACGACCAATTGCAGACGAATATGCCCTCATTGCATCACTCGTATCAATGTCCTGTGCGGCGCTACCATGATTTTCATAATCAATTTCATAAGTCTCTTCTGCCAAATAATTAGTCTTAGGGAAATAACTTTCCTTTAGGGTATCCAACTTGTGACGGAAACTGTCTTCATCGCCGAAATCAACATCTTCCGTAAGTGACTTAAACTTCTCAAATTCTGTATCAGCCAAATCAGAGGAAACCTCTAGAATGACTTGTTCCCGAACCAATTCTGAGTTAACCGAATTCATTTGGATATTATTTTCCATAACTGAATTCAACTGACCCTCCAGTTCAGAGATTCTATCAGATTGTGCTTCCAGAATGTCATATCTTTCATCTGGAACATCAATGTAATGATCTTCAAATAGCTGTTTCAAACCAGAAATAAAGTCTTCAGCAATCTCACCTTTTAGGCCTCTTTCGATTGCCAATTCATTTTCCTGCATCCATTCCTCAACAACATAGTCGAGGTATTGATCTACTTTTTCAGCAAGCGTTGTTTTGTATTGGTCAACTTCTTCTGCGATAGCATATTGCGCTTCTTCCATAATCCTTGATACTTCTTCACGAGTTTTAGACTTAACTGCAGCCTCAAAGATCACCGCAGCTTTCTCTTTAAACTCTTCTGAAAGGTCTTCACCTTCCATCAATGCTTCTACATCAGCAGTAATGTCAATGTTTTGGATATGCATTTCTACAACTTCATCCATCTCATCGTCATCATAATATTCGACTGATTCATCTTCTTCAAGATCAGCAACAAGATCAAACAAATCTTCATCATCCATATCTTCCATTTTAGCAAGGGAAGATTCCATAGTTGATTGAAGATGATTTAGTAAATCTTCTCTTGAAATATCTTCTTCTTTCATTTTTAGCATTTTATCTTGGCCTGGAGGTGTAACACCAGTTCCTTTATTTGAGCTATTTACGGATGCATTTGGGTCCATAAGTTTTTTCATTTTTTCTGCGCTGAGTCCCGCTCCACCAGGCAAAGGTGTTGCTTTTTTACTATCGCCTTCATCAGGCAATGCATCAGTTGCTTTGACATGAGCCGCGCCAGTATCATTAACATCGTCAAGAGGATCATTAATATCATCATCTTGTTTCATTGGTTCTGCTTTGAGTCCTGCTCCGCCAGGCAATGACGCTTTTTCTTCTAATTCCGCCATAACCTCTGCTTCTAGTTCCTCAATCGTCTGATCTAATTCGGACATAGGAAGTCTCCTTTTTATTAAATATATTTATAAATTATAATTTCTTTAGAAATCTAGCAAACTCCAATGCCTCCACATTAGATTGCCTATGACGTTCTTTAACATCAAATTTTTCTTTTAACTTAGCAACATGTGCTTCAATTAATGACCCATTGTTCCAAACCCACTCCTTTCCTTCCATAATGCCTTGAACAAAAGCATTTGGAGCGGAAGGGTCTGCAACAATATCGGCTGCTGCTGCAAGATAAAAATCACTATTCACATACTTGGCCCCGTTCTTTTCGGTCAAGCTTCCCATGCCTCTAGATGACACACCTAATTTACAACCCTCATCCATCAGGTTTCTAACAATTTTTCCCATAGGTGTATCTAATATTCTTGCTTCACCCATAATATTTGCTCCATCTGGATATAATGATGTTACTATGTGTGAAACTCTTTCGAGATTTACAGTGGGACCATCTGGATGACCTAGTTCACCAAACGCCCGCTTTTCATTTACAAACTTTTTATTATACTTTGAAACTTCATTTTCTAGGATTTCCATAGGGTAAATACGACCATTACGGTTCTTAATATCGCCCTGCATAAAAACACCTTCAATTTTATAGGTCTTTTTACCATTCTCTTTTTCTTCAGTAACAAACTCTACATTAACAATAGATTCTGAAATTAATTTTACATTACTCATGGTCCTGCATGTCCCTGTACAATTTCTTCAACGTAAACAGCGCAATCACTACTAGCAGTTTCATTGATCACTGAAATACGAAATTCAGTTTCGGCTCTATCATATAAAAGAAGTCCGGGCCCTGTCAAGTCTTCAGTCCCTTCTTCTAATACTATTGCATTAGCATTTGTATCATCTTCACTATTTTGTGCGATAGGAACTCCAGAAGCAAATCGTAGTGCCCTGTTTCCATCAGGAATTACTGTTGTTGTAGTTCCTGCTTTTAAATAAAATCCATTAGAAGAAGATGCTACAGGATAATCATCTGAAATAAGAAAGAGGGCATCTTGACCGCCAAACTCTGTTACTCTGTATGAAGCAGCTGGAGATAATTTGCCAATAACGGCATGATGTGCAGCATCATCGGCAGTCTGTGCAGCGGTGACTGTTCCAGCAACTCTTAATGATTTAAATGACATATCCTACTCCTATATCGCTAACATTTCTTTTTCAAAGTATCCCATAAGTTCTCTTTCAGTGACTCCGAACTTTACTGATACTTCTCTTATAGTTTTCTCAAAAGTATTTAGGAAATTTGAAGGTTTAGCATCCATAATTTTGAAGAGAGAATCAACAGCATCCCGCATTTTAGGAGACAATTTCTTGTATTCCTTTGATGCTTTGTGTTCATTTTTCTCAAAAACTGTGGTTTGATAAACTTCATGAATACTTTTAAGCATTTTAATCTTGGGAGGTATCATAACCACCGCCTGTGTCTTGATAACCACTTTTCATTTTTTTGGCAATTTTAGCAGTTTTTTTAGAGTCTTTTGCACCTTTCCCTAGCCTCTTTATATCGTCTTTAGCAAGTCTATCTTCCATACCACGTTGGAGTTGTTGTTTCATGGTTGGGTTTTTTATTGAAGGCCGGGCAAATTGTTTTATAGCCTTAGGATTGACTGGTCCATCTGATTTTTTCTTTTTAGGTGCTGAAGCACCAGAATCCAGTTCGTCTGAACCCTTGGGCTGACCAGCAGTTCGATTAACTGCGCTTCCACCCTCTCTTCCAGTAACAGCCTTTCGATCATCTAATCTGTCTTTTCTTGCCTGATCAGCAACCTTATCTCTTTCATTTCTTCCACTTCCGGCATCAAGTTCAGAGCCTTGACCAGCACGTCGAACTTTGACTTGCATCTTTTCGTTGACAAGTTCATTTGCTAATTCCTGCCGCCTATTCTCTAAAGAAGCACCAACCTTATCAGACAAGGCACCAGAAAAGTGTGACTCAGCTTCTAGGTTTTCTCCATTTTCAATACTATCTATGAAATCTCTTGAGTTATTCATTTTTTAAACCTCTTGTTCTGGTTGTTGTTCTTGAGGTATTTCCTCTTGAGGTGGTTGGGGATTATATGTAGAACTATCATCTGGAGAGCCAGGTTCGCCAACCTTACCTTGGGCAGTATCATCTCTTCTAATGCCACCGTGATTGTCTGGTAAATTTATGCCGCCATCTTCTGGATCAATATTTGCTTCTTTATTTATATCTTTTTGCATTTGTTCAATTTCATTATCAGTCAACCGTAGAACATTCTTTTGCACCCAGTTTTTACTGAAGAATGTGCCCACATAAGCTTCAATTGAATTCAAAGTATTAATTCTATCATTAAGAAGTTCTGCATCTTTAAGTTCAGAAAAATGACCATCTGCTAAGAAATCATACTGAATATGCTCTTGCATATCTGGCCAATCGTCAGGGGAAATAATTCCTTTTAATAAAAGTTGCGTCTTTAAAACATCAGTAAATAGTGGCGTGAATTTTTTTCGTATTCTTTGAACAAACTTAGTAAATTTAAGTTCATCTCTTGTAATTTCAGTGGAGCGACCAAGTGTGAATTGAGCTTCTGCTTCCAAACGAGAGATGGGAACATTCAATGACCTAAACAATTTTCTTTGAAAATATACAATATCATCAATCTCACCAAGATTTGATCCACCTGGCAATGATGTAATCTCTGTGCCTCTACCACCTTCTCGCCGTGGGAGCCAGAAATCTTCTAACATACTCATATGATTTCTATCGTCACGAATTTCACCTGTCGATGCGTCATACACCAACTTGTTACGATAACGATTCATAACATCTTTGAGATATTGTTCTGCTTTTACCTTTGGCAGATTACCTACATCAATATAGAAAATTCTACGTTCTGGTGCCCTTGAAACACGATAGATGACAAGAGAATCTTCAATCATACGCAATTGGTTGACAGGTTTGATAGCTTTATGTAGATAAGATAATACATTTCCACTATTACCATCAATTAAACCAGAGGGAACATAGCAAATAGAATCTGGTGAAATTTTAAGACCTTGACTACTGTTACCACCAGTAGCTAAACCAGCAGCACCCAATCCCTTTTCATTGTAAACGAAAAATTCGTCAACCTTTTTAATTTGATTAACACCAGTTTTTGGGTCTTTTTCTTTATGAACTTTTCTTACCTTTTTAATCTTTGTAGCATCAATATATCTAAGTTCAGTTATCCCTTTTCTGGGTTGTTTAGTGTCAACAATTTTATGATAGTAAATTCTTCCATCAACATACCATCTTCTAAAAATATCATGACCTTTTTGTTCAAATTTAAGAAGCCGCAATACTTCTGCAAATTCTTCTCTAATTTTGCTTTTTATTTTTGCTGGATAAGGAATATTGTCTAATGCAATCTGAACGGATATATCAGATTCATTAGCAACAATACCTTCATTTACGATATCTTCAATTGCTGTATCACATTCTGTTTGCTGTGCAATATCACGATAACGCCTAATTAAATCTAAATTAGACCGTTCTTTGCCATCAGTATTCAGTTGGGAACTAAAAAATCCACCGCCAGCAATATCTACAGCGCCGTCATCAGAAGTGGGAGCGGTGAAAGACGTTCCCCCCTCTTCTTTTTTCCTATTTATTTTAAAACCAAATAATTCGGCCATAATAACTCCTACTAATCCTTATATTTAGTAGGTTTAAAACTAGAAGTTTATACCAGAAGCTTCAAAGTGTTGATATCTCCAAGTACAATCAAATGTCTCGATTGCGTCTGCACCTTCTGCTGTCAAATCAATTTGACCTAATCCAATTGGCCAAGCATTACGGAAAATGTATGACTTGAGAACTGTGTCATCACGATCTAATTGCTCGACTGTTAAATCCGATTGATAATCTGTAAGTGCAACAACACCTTCGGCAGTAGCAAGATTGTTAATGCCATTCATCCACAATTCCAATGAATTACGAATTCCAAAATCTGTATCATTTAGGAATGTGGTTGTCCAAGCATCATCAAATGTACGATCACCAGCAATAAAAATCTGTCTTCCTCTGAATGGAATAATAATTGGATTTAAAGTCTGCCCAGGCAGTGCTGAAGCCCTACATAAAAAAGAGGACCGACGAACATCTAAACCTGTAGCAATACCAGTTGGTGGAGTAATTGTCACCTTAAACTGGTTAGCTCTGGCTCCACCGCCGATTAGGTTTGCTTTAAAATCATCTATGCTTGCCATGTTAAGTTACTCCTTAAAATTAGAATCTACCAACTACTTCTTCAAATTCCACACCAGTACGAACCGCTACGAAATTAAGTGTAATAAAGTTAATTGATCTTGCTGGTTTGATATAGATATCGCCAATAAATTCATTCCTATCTATAACCTCTCCAGTGTTATTTGTATCATCACAGACTACTTTAAAGTCAAATATACCTCGGCGTCCTTGAACATCTCGTAAAAAAGGTTCTACCATATTTCTAAATTGCGCTCTGGTAAATTCATCGTTGAATTCAAATAACATATATTTTGCAGCAGTTGAAATTGCTTTTTCAAGAACCAAGAACAACCGGCGCACGTTAATACGATCAAATGCACTTGGTTTTGCCAGTGCGGTTTTATCACCAAAGAGAACTACGCCTAGGCCAGGAAAATCAACAACAGGATTAATTCTGTGTCGATAGAGAATGTCTCTTTCTGATTGTTTTGGTGTATATGAGAGTTTAATCGCACCTCTGACACTACCACGATTGTAGCCAGCAGGAGAGAACCAAGGATCAGCAACATTATCCGTATAAGCACAAAGTCCAGCTGTATCGCCATTAAGTGGAACAAAACGATATACGTCATTATATTTATCGTAAATATACTTGTAACCACTATCGAATACAACATATGATGAAGAAGGACAAAGTTGGAAAGCATCCTTTACATTCTCTGTTGCTGTATTTGAACTTGAAACACCCACAGTTGCTGCTCGATATGGAGAAACAAACGCAACACAGTCTTTTCTTTTTTCTACCAAATCTGTTATCATTGTAACATGAGTATCTTGTGTGGAAGCTGTATTACCAGAACCACCACCTTTGCCACCAAGGACAAGGTTAATGTCTAATGTCTCTGTATCTGAAAACTCATCATATGCCAACTGCAATTCTCCAGCAGTTACAGCATAATCATCTGTACCATTTTTTAGAATTGTATTTGTTGGCGTATCAAGTGCAGCATATGAAGTTGCACCTGTCTCACCTTGAATTTTATCGCCAGTATTAGTAGCACTTCCATCAGTTCCATCTAAGACGATATTGTCACCAGCATCTGTTCCAGCGCCATCTGTACCACCATCTTCCATGACGATGAATGTGTCTTGACCATCAAAATCTGTTCCCCAATTGAAACCAGCAGTGTTATGGTCCATTTGATAAACATAATTTGAAGCCCTAAAGATTTTATCAGCGTAGTATGTGCTATCACCTTGTGGTGACTTACCAAAAATATTTTTAGAAAGATTTGGATAAGTTTCTAGAATAGCATTGGTTCTATTACCGTTTGCAGTAACAGAGAAACCAGTTACTTCTCCAAGGTGATCAAATACAACAATGTGCATTTCATCATTAGTGCCTCTTTGATTTTGAGTTGCGAAATCTGATGTGCCAGGCGCACCATCAAACAAGTCATAAAATCTCCAACGCCGACGGACACTTGTTCCAGAAGCAATTTCAGTTTGAAGTCCATTACCATTTGGATCATCCAACAGTTTTACTGTAATAGTAGCGGCACCAGTGTCTACAGATGCAACTTGATATTCAAACCCTAATGTCTCACCAAAGTTAACAATATCATGAACATTGAAACCAGCAGAAGATGTAAGACTAATTACTGTCTGGCCGATAGCTTCTGTTGCACTTGTTGTTGTTTTAGCTAGTTCCTCATAAGCAGTAGCAGATGCACAAACAGAAACACCAATTGAGTTTCCATGTTCGCCAGCTGTTCTAGCAGCCCATTCACCAACTGAAGCTTCTCCATTAGCAAAAGAATCTTCATAGTGATCATCATCACGAATGAGAAATGCTGTGCCAGATGCGATAGCATTTGTTACACCAGATTCGCAGCGAACAACTCTCAATGCATTTGTATATTGCAAGAAACCTGCGGCTGTAAAAAATGTCTCAAACTGATTTGAATCATTTTGTGGTTTGCCAAAAATTGCTACCAGTTCTTCTTCAGAACCAATAGTTACAATAGAACTTACTGGACCTTTTTTGAATGGTCCTGCAATAGCACCGATTGATGTTGATACCGCTGGGATAATATTTGTAAGATCAATTTCTCTTACATGTACGCCAGGAGAAACTAGAAAGCCCATTTTATTGCTCCTTTATCAGAGTCGTGTTATTTCATTCAAATTATTTATAATAATCAGTTTCCTAAACGAGTAGTTTTATAAGTGTTATATCATATAAATAATATCATGAATGAACACTATGAAAAATACAAAGAAACAATCAAAAAGGTTGCTCGTAGAAATTATCGCAAAAGAATTTTGTTATTGAATGATTTTTTAGCAGAACAATCTTGTATACATTGTGGAGAGAGTGAAACAATCTGTCTAAAGTTTCACCCACACGATTCACAAATTCGCAAACTAACAAAACGAGTGGGCACGAATAACGAAAGCAGAAAGGAAATATTTCACCTAATAAGCGAATCAAAAATTCTGTGTTCAAATTGTTTTATCAAAGTTGATAACGATTTGATAGAATTCATATAGCTACCAGTTCGTGTTATAGTCTCTGACCACAGTTGTCCACCGTGTTCCATATTCATCAACCTCATCATCAACAGGATCATCAACACCATTCATTACAAATCCAAATGGTGCCATATCCTGTTCTAGTGCGTCTTGCTGTTCTCTCATCATGGTCATTCGTATATCATTGTCAGTTAGTTCTTTGAAGTATGTTTGATCTGTAGCCCAACCAAATATAAACATACAGGCAACCAAATCATCATTACATCCATCATCTGCCGTGTATGACGAACCCTTACTAATGAAGGTTGATAATTCATTGACGCAATCATAATCTTCGACAATAAGTTTATTATCCTCAATCAATTGTTTGAGATTTGAACATCCAATCTTCTTCACAGCTTTAGTCGTTCTTACCCCCAACTGCGCTCGACCACCTGAGAAGCCCGCTCCAAGGACTTGGCCCGCTCTGCCACGCATAGAAGCCATAACTAGGTTGTCATACTCCAAATCAAACTGTAAAGCATTTGCGACCTGTTCTCCTATATCATTTACCTCAACCATTACATATGCGTTGTTGTATGCCTTCGCAACTTCGTGTATCTTGGTAGGAAACAGTAGTGGTTTTATCTCGTTGTCTCTAAACTTTGCAACTATCTTATATGGAATCTCTGTAACATCAAAAACCACAAATGCAGAATAATCGTTCGCTGTGCCTCTAGAAACGTCAGCAGTTAACATATATGTACGGTCTTCTTCTGGCCTAGTATGAATGTCTATTCCAACATTTGAATGAATGGGCGTTCTGTATGTAAGTTGTTTTAGTTTCATAGAGCTTATTAGAGTATCAATAGACCCTAGAAACTCACATTCAAATTCTGAATTGAATTGTGATTGAGAGGTATTTCGTATTGTCTCTTCTTTCCAAACCTCATCTCTGCCGGGAACCTCGCTCCAATGAACTTCTATTGGCGTATAATCATTTCTTTTTTCTTGTGCATCCACCCATATCTTATAGAACATATTCATACCATGAGGGGTAGAAACAATAATAACTTTTGTGCTTTGACCAGATGTAATTGTAGGATAAACAGAAGCAAAGAACTGTTCTGCAACATTAGAGGGAACGAAAGCAAACTCATCAAGGAAAATGATGTTATACGAACCTCCTCGAATGGCACTTGAAGATGTAGCGGCAGCAATAATTTTACTACCATTCTCTAACTCTATATTACCTTTATTCCAAGCTATGATGCCCTGTTGCATCCATTTAGGGAGATTTTCATATGCGAGTTGTAGTCTTGATAAAATATCTCTCGCAGTCGAAGACTTATTGGCAAGAACAGCAATATTTACATTTTGATTAAATAGTGCATAGTGCAGAAGGTAGCTGATGATGGTAGTAGATTTACCAGACTGTCTAGGTAGTTTAAAGATGCTAAACCTTTTGTCATGCATGGTTTCAACCATACCTTTTTGGAAATCATACATCTCAAAAGGCACAAGTCCCTCATCTAGTGAAACAATTTGCACATAGTTTTCAATAAAATATGTTGGCGATTGAGCGCACTTATGATATTCTTTGATATTATCTTTCGTAAACTCAACATCAGTATTTGCTTTCTTGAGATTGGGATTACCCAGATATTGATTTTGGTCAGCCATACTAGTATTTAGTTTGAAACTCATATAGGGTTACAAATCTAGACGAGTCACTTTTTTGATTATTTAATTTATGTTCAATGAACTTTTCGGGCACTCCTAGTTTATCCACCATGACATTTACACCCCTAGTCAATCTTGCCATCCAACTGTGATCATTTGACCAATCAATGATAGATAAATTTGGATAGTTACCTTCTTCATCTAAAAATTCCCACCCAGACAACTTGGGTCTAAATGGTAACCCCAGTTGTGTGTATATCAAATTTTTTGATTCCATTTTAGTAAGATATTGAATTTCTGGAGTTGTTCTATGCATATGCTCATAATATTGAAATATGTAATTGTAATACAAATCAAATAAAATTTGTTCCTCAACACGAATGCCCTGACTTAATGTTAAACCCGGCTTCTTAAACACTCCTCTGCATATATCTCCATCTCTCTCAAAAACAAAATGGCCATCAGCGGTAATTGGTGTTCCACCCTTATGTCTTTTGATTCCCTCTAATAAAAATATCGTACCTGATCCAGTTCCAGTGTCAAAATAGCTATGTTCTAATAGAAAATCTCTAAGACTATCTTGATTAAATTCGAGGTCAATAATTTTTAAATCGATGTTGTGTTTATTGCAGAACTGTGTGACAAAGAAATAATCTAATTCATTATAATGACCGCAATAACTTGGACGAATATACACATACTCAACATTAAGATTTGCCAAGATAAACCCAAGAGCAATTGCTTGAGAATCAATCCCACCAGATAAAAATACTGTTGGCTCAACATCATTGTATATAGCTTTAGCTTGCCTGATTAACGCATCTTGAAACGTAGTAGGAATAAAATCTTTATTGGGATATTCATTAATAGTTAAGTCCTCATAATCATATGTAATCCAATCATTATGAAACATCAAAGTATTCCTCATAATTTAATAAATCTTTCCTCGTAAAATATTGACCATCTGGTTTTTTAGCAAAACACTTTTTTTGATCTGGATATTTCTGTTTTAAAGATTCTGTGAATTTCATAATACGAATGTCTTTTGCTCTAGCTTCACGGTTAAGTGAAGGTATCTTGAATAGTATCTCTGACATTTCTGGATAACATTGAAGATATATCATCCACTTATCTAGATACTTATTAAAATAGTTAGGATGTGTGGGCACACTCATTGGTATTTCTGGAAGAGGTTCGCTGTCAATAAGTCTTCTTTTGAGTTTAAATGGCGAAATAAAACAAGAATATATTCTATTGTCCCAAAGAAAAAATTCAATCTCATGTGGATTGGGGCTGTCAGGATCATAATGAGTTACCATATTGACAGGAATATCCCAATGATTATCATCATTATCTACAATCATTCCATCTGTAATTCTTGGAGAAAAAGTTTGAGAGGCTGTAAAAACTGCTCTGATAATTGTGTCACCATGCATTTCACTTACAATGTCTTGCAGAGAGCAAACATAAGTGTTGTAGTAATTTTCTTGTGTGGTATTATATCTAGAAATAAAATTAAGGGTATAATCAATCACTTTGTTATGTATAGTATCATCAATTTCAAGGTTATATATTTTGTGATCAAAACCTAAAGAATGTGCAAATCTAGTCGCTCTTGCTGCATCGTCTTGGGGTATGCCACCTAAAAGGAACACTCCTTGAAAAACTTCTATGGTGTCTTTTTTTAGTTTACCCTCGTTAATTAAATCCCGCAAACAACATAAAAGAAAA
>Ga0208545_1000659_pt1 | contig 15812 bp, 18 predicted proteins | sample DEB08_DNA_12_FD_185498 | JGI IMG/M metagenome (GOLD analysis project Ga0208545, IMG submission 185498) | Aqueous microbial communities from the Delaware River and Bay under freshwater to marine salinity gradient to study organic matter... | ecosystem: Environmental > Aquatic > Marine > Coastal ... | reverse complement strand
ATATCAACTTGCTTTGATGGTATAAAAAAACTATATAAAGAATATGCTAAGGGCTAAACTTAACTTAAATAACAATGCGGTTATTTTCTTATTTTTTTCTGAACCCTTAGCGTATTTAAAACTAAAACAATAGAAATGGAAAGAACTTACAAAACAATTAAATGGGTATTGAACAGTCACATTAAAAAGAATGTCAGAAGTCTTTGGACTTGGGAAAATGATAACTTTACTTGTATCTTTGAAAACTATTCAGGTGATAGCAGAATATATACACCACACCAACTTTTAAAACTTTTAAATAATGACACAGAACGAGAAACTAATTAAAAACCTAGAAAATATGCCAATTGATTTAGACTATAAAGCAACACCTGAACCAAGTTACTACTCAGGAAAGAAGTACGGTTACTCAGCAAGAAAAGTAGTAGAGGACTTTCAACCTGATAGCTATAACTTAGGAACTGCAATCAGTTATTTGTTAAGAGCAGGTAAAAAAGAAGGTAACCCTGCTGAACAAGATATACAGAAAGCAATAAATCATTTACACTTTGAACTAGACAGATTACACAATGACAAAGTATAGTTGTGAATGTGGTAAAGAAGAAAAAGAAGTTGGCAAAGCTACAATAGTCTTAAGAGATAAGAAGTGGGTATGCAAAGAAGCTCAATGCAGTTGTGGTAAATATATGGACAGCAAACCAACAGACGGAATGCCAAGTCTTAAAAGAACTGAAGCGTCTTTAAGTAAAAAAAAAAGAGGTGATAAACTATGGGCAGGAGCAAAAGAAAAGCTAATAGGTGAAAGAGGAATAAACGAAGACTACTAAATAAATTAACAAAAATTCTATTATATACTATGAAACAACAAGTTAAGATAAGTCAAGTAAAGGGAAACCCTGATAATCCTAGAATAATTAAAAATGATAAGTTTAAAAAGTTAGTAAAGTCAATACAAGAGTTTCCTGAAATGTTAAAGCTTAGACCAATTGTAGTTGATGAAGACTTTATGGTGCTAGGTGGCAATATGCGACTGAAAGCAAGTAAAGACGCAGGGCTAAAAAAAGTATGGATTGAAATAGCAGAAGGACTTACTGAAGAACAAAAGAAAGAATTTATAGTTAAAGACAATGTAGGGTTTGGAGAATGGGAGTGGGATATATTGGCGAATGAATGGGATAGTGTACAACTTGCAGAATGGGGTTTAGATGTATGGGAAAATGAAGATGACAAAATAGCTGAAGCAGGATTAATAGAAGATGATGAAATACCTGAAGTAAAAGAAAGCAAAGTAAAGAGAGGTGATATTTGGCAATTAGGAGAACACCGAGTTATGTGTGGAGATAGTACAAGCTCAGATGATGTAGCTAAACTAATGAATGGAGAAAAAGCAGACTTAGCACACAATGACCCCCCTTATGGAATGAAGAAAGAAAATGACGGAGTTTTAAATGACAATCTTAATTATTCTGATTTATTGAATTTTAACAAAGAATGGATACCTTTACAATTTACATACTTAAAAGATAACGGAAGTTTTTACTGTTGGGGAATAGATGAACCTCTTATGGATATTTATTCAGAAATATTAAAAACATATATAAAAGAACAGAAAGCAACATTTAGAAATCTTATTACTTGGTTTAAAAATCCAAGTGGATTAGGTGATGGACAAAACAATCCAATTTCAAGAAGTTATGGAGTGATTACTGAGAAATGTTTATTTGTTATGATGGGAGTGCAGGGTTTTAATAACAATTCAGACAACTATTTTGAGGGGTTTGAAACAATTAGAGAATGGTTAGTAGAGGAAAAAAAGAAAAGTGGAATGAATAATAATCAAATTAAAGAACTAACAAACACTTATCACACACACTATTGGTCAAAAAGTCAATGGGCATTCCCCACTAAAGAGCATTATAATTCAATAAGAAACAATGCTAAGGGCAAAGCATTTACAAAAGAATACACAGAATTAAAAAAAGAATACACAGAATTAAAAAAAGAATACTACAACACAAGAGCATACTTTAATAATACACACGATTTAATGACTGAAGTTTGGCAATTTGATAGACATATAAGAAAAGGAAACGAGGGCGGACACGCTACACCAAAACCTATTCCTTTATGTGAAAGAGCAATAAAAAGTAGTTGCCCTGATAATGGTTTAGTTATAGATATGTTTTTAGGAAGTGGCTCAACACTAATAGCAGCAGAGAAACTAAATAGAAAATGTTACGGAATGGAATTAGACGAAAAGTATTGTGATGTAATTATAGAAAGATGGGAACAATTTACAGGACAAAAAGCGATAAAGAATGGAACAAAATAGAACAAAGATTAACAAAGAAAGATTACTCAAAGCATTAGAAAGTTCACTAGGAGTAATAACTACAGCTTTAAAAGCAACTGACCTAAGTAGAACAAACTTTTATAAGTGGCTAAAAGAAGATGAAGAATTTAAAGCTCAGGTTGAAGAAATAGAAAACATACAACAAGACTTTATTAAGTCAAAGTATTATGAATGTGTAAAAGATAAAGTGCCTTCAGTTGTAATACACGCAGCTAAGACTAGACTTGGTTGGAATGAAACAAACAGAGTAGATATAACTTCAGGAGATAAAGCTATTAATATGCCTGTTATTACATTTGTAGAAACTGATACTGAATAAGAAATACAATCCATTATTTTCATCTGATGCTCGTTACTTTATAATCACAGGCGGTAGAGGTTCAGGTAAGTCTTTTGCTGTTACAGTCTTTCTTACTTTACTTACAATGACTAAAGGGATTAGAATACTCTTTACTCGTTTCACAATGACCTCAGCTCACTTATCAATCATTCCTGAGTTCTTAGAAAAGATAGGGCTGCTAGATTTTGATAATGTCTTTAGCGTTAATAAAGCAGAAGTAGTAAATACAAGCAATCAGTCAGACATTCTATTTAGGGGTATCAGAACCTCAGCAGGAAATCAAACAGCTAGCTTAAAGTCATTGCAGGGTATAAGCACTTGGGTACTTGACGAAGCTGAGGAACTTATTGATGAAGATATATTTGATACTATTGATTTAAGTATTAGAGAAAAAGAAATACAGAATAGAATTATACTTATACTAAATCCTGTAACTAAAGAGCATTGGATATACAAGAGGTTTTTTGAGGACAAAGGAGTTTCAGCAGGTTTTAACGGCGTTAGAGACAATGTGTGCTATATACATAGTACATACCTAGACAATAAAGAAAATCTTTCACAGAGCTTCCTAGAGCGTATTAAGACTATAAAGCACAGAAACTTTAAAAAGTATCAGCACAAAATCTTAGGGGGGTGGTTGGATAAAGCAGAAGGAGTTGTCTTTGAGAATTGGAGTATAGGTGAATTTAATCCTGATGGACTACAAACTTCTTGTGGAATGGACTTTGGTTTCTCAGTTGATCCTGATAGCTTAACAGAAGTAGCTATTGATAAAAAGAAGCGTAAGATATATTTAAAAGAGCATATCTATAAGAACGGATTGAAGTCAAATGAGTTGGCTCAAATAATATTAGACAAAGTAGATAATAAACTTATCATAGCTGATAGTGCAGAACCAAGACTAATTGCAGACCTTAGACATTTAGGAGTAAACATCAAACCTGTAAAGAAAGGAACTATTGAGAGTGGGATAACTCGTATGCAAGACTATGAACTAATCATAACACCTGAAAGCACTAACATAGCTAAAGAGCTAAATAATTATATATACGCTGACAAAGGTTCTAAGCTCTATGTAGATAACTACAACCACGCAATTGACGGAGTTAGGTATAATGTTATTTATCACCTAGACAACCCTAACGCAGGGAAGTATTATGTGCAGTAAACTAAAAACAACAAATTTCTATTATATAACAGATGAAAGTAAAAGTCAAAAAAGAAGGTGAGGTAAAAGAGTTCAAATTGATTAGTAGTTGGGAAGAAGTTTCACTTGAGAAGTGGTTGCAACTTATTGATTTTGAAACAGGTAGTAAGACGGAAGAAGCAGAGGAAACAATAGCAGCGTTATCTAATATTCCTAAGCAGTTAGTAAAGGAATTAGCTTTAAGAGATGTAGCAGTAATAATGAGCAGGATTGCAGAGCTACAACAAGAGCAAGATACAAAGCTAAAAAGGATAATTGAAATAGATGGTATTGAGTATGGCTTTCATCCTGATTTGGACAGTATAACATTAGGAGAGTATGCAGACATTGAAACATTTATTAAAGGTGGAATAGAAAATAACTTACCTGAATTGATGGCTGTATTGTATAGACCGATTAAGGAAAAGAAGAATGATATTTATGTTATTGATGCTTATGATGGAAATATTCGGCTTAGGACGGAAGAAATGAAAAAGATGTCAGCAGAACAAGTGCAAAGTGCATTGGTTTTTTTTTACAATTTAGGGAAGGAGTTGTCAGAGATTTTGCCATTGTATTTGATGGAGCAGCTGAAGGAAATGAAGACGCAATAGCAACAGAAAGCTTTGCAGAGAAATGGGGATGGTTTGGAGTGATGTATAGATTAACAAATGGAGAGATAGTAAACTTAGAAAGAATAACGAATTTAGGATTGTTAGAGTGCTTGACTTGGTTAAGTTATGAAACAGACTTAAACTCACAAAATAAAGTAAAAAGAAATGGTTAATAATAAGACATATAATAATGTAGTAAATACTTTACTTAGGTTAGGTGAGTATCACGAACAGATAAGCACTACTTCAGTTGGCGACATATATGACCTCAATCTTGAGAAGATGGAGAAGTTTCCTATTATGCACATAAACCCCACTTCAGTAACTACAGGTGATAGTCAATTGACATACAACTTTCAAATCTTTATTATGGATATGGTGTCTGAAAAGTCAGATTGGCAAACTTCACAACAAGCAGGTTTAAGTAAGTTAGTCAATACTAAGAATAACGAACAAGAAGTATTCAATCAAACATTACATATATGCACAGACATTATTGGAATGTTAAGGCATAGTTCAAGACAATCACTAGCAGGTGTAAATGATATAAATCAACCTATATATTTTACACAAGACCAATTCACAATAGAACCTTTTCAAGAACGCTTTGACAATTTGTGTTGTGGATATGTATTTAACTTAGGAGTATTAGTTCAGAATGATTTTCAGACTTGTGATATTCCTGTAACAAATAAAGGAGCAGGGTATTAATGCTAAAATTTAAGATAGGAAGATTAATAGTTCAAATAGGATGGAAGAAATTTAAAATAACAATAAAGCTATGAAGTACGAAGACATATTAGAAATGCTAGAAGCAATAAGTATAGAGCTTGAAAGTTATAGCGACTACCCACAAGCAGCTACTAATAATGCTAAAAGAGCAAGAAAGTATAAAGAAGAAAATGGAAGCAGTTGTGGAACTAGAGTAGGTTGGACACGTTCAGCACAGTTAGCAGATAGAAAACCTATTAGCAGAGATACAATAGCAAGAATGGCATCATTTAAAAGACATCAACAGCATAAAGATGTACCTTACTCAGAAGGATGTGGAGGTATTATGTGGGATGCTTGGGGAGGTTCATCAGGTGTAAATTGGGCAATAAATAAACTTAAACAAATAGATAAAAAATAAAATGGCAGACTTAACAACAACAATCACAGAAAATGTCGTATTGAACGGCTCAGTAAGAGGTTCTACAAATACTTTAACAACTACAGGAATAGTAGATGTATTTGAAAGAATATTAACTTGTACACATTCACAGACTACAACAGTAGCAGTATTTAATTCTACACCACATGGTGCAGATGGTGCTTTAGATGTAGAGAACTGTAAATACCTTAGGTTAACTAACTTGAGTACAGATCAAGATATGAAAATAGCTTTTGTAACATCAGCAACTAACTATCAAGTAACTGTAAGAGCAGGAGGTTCTCATATCTTATTCCAAGCTGAAGAAGCATTAATTGGTGAAGAAGATGCAAGTCCTGCTTTTCCTACATTACAAGATTTAGTTACTGTAGAAGTAAGACCTTCAGCAACAACTGATGTTCAAGTAGAAGTATTTGCAGCACTTGTATAATGAAGACAGAAGCTCTTGAAAGATATCTTAATAGCTTTGGCAAACAAGTAGTAAACAGGGCAAAAGGAAACTTACAAAAAACAAAAGGAGGAGGTACTGCATTAGAAAAGTCGATAGACTTTAAAGTTACTAATAATGCTGAAGGTTTTGCTGTACAGTTCTTTATGACCGATTACGGTACTTTTGTAGATAAGGGAGTTTCAGGAACTAATAAGGCAAGAAGTTTTAAAGATTATAAAGGTAAAGTAATTACAAGTCCTTATAAGTTTGGAACAGGCTCTTCAAGGGTTGGTAAAGCAAAAGGAGGAATGTCAGGCATTATGGCTAAGTGGGTAAAAAAGAAAGGCTTTCAATGGCGTGACAAAAAAGGTAGATTTATGAGCCATAAAAGTATGGGCTATATAATAGCAAGAAGTATTTATAGCAAAGGAATAAAAGGAATAAGTTTCTTTCAAAAGCCTTTGATGTTAGGTTTAAAACAATTTGGTAAAGAAATGCTAGGAGCAGTAAAAGATGATATAATTAACGGATTAACAACAGTAAAATAAATGGCAACAGAAATAAAACAAGCACCTTTATACCCTCAACTTCCTGTAGGTCAAGAGGTAATTTTTGTAGTATCAAATAACACAATAGTATCAGGTTTTACAAATGTAAGATTTATTGCTGATGTTTATATAAGTGATACAACACCTACAGCAATTTCTACATCTTCAATACCAACAGCTACTTTTAAAACAACTCCTAACAATGCAGGAGTAGGAATATTTGATTTCAGACAAGTAGTTGAGAATTATGTTAGTGCTGATAATATGGCTTTTGATAATAGCGAATATAAAGGAATTACAACTACTGATGACACTCCTCACCCTTTACACTTAATAGATAAATATTCAAGAAATAAAAAAGCTGCTAGATGGTTAAATATAGAGTTTAAAACACAATATACTGATCAAAATGGTGATGTTCAGATAGACACACCAATTATTGCAAATGATAACTACCGACTGTTTAATAGCTATTTAAAATATTCTGATGTTCTTACAATGGGTACAGGTACAACTGCTAACAACTTTGGCTTTAATTTAGGTAACTTTAATTTATCAAGTATTACTGATAGGTTCTTAACTAATGCACCTGCTACTCAGTATGCTAATTTAGAAGATTACGGAACTGTTGCTTTTTTATCACCAAATGACAATTTAGAGTACATAAAACTAATATACAAAAATAGTGCAGATGTTCAAATAGGGTTTACAACTGTTAATAAGAATTTAGCTACAGGTGCTTATGCTGCTCTTGGTTCAGAAATATCTAATAGACTTTTGTACTTTGGTTGCTTTCCTGCTAACTTACAGAATTGGAATTCTACTTTTCAAGCGTTAGTTTCAGCAGGAACAATACAGGGTGGAACAATAGAAGTAAGGGCTTTTGATGTAAGTAATACTGCAATTTCTAAAACATACACTATTAATGTTAATTGTCCTGACTTAAAAGGCTTTGAGCCTATAAGACTTTGTTGGTTAAACCAATGGGGTGCTTGGGATTATTACACATTTACTAAGAAGTCAGTACGAAGCATATCAACTAAGGGTTCTACATACGAGCAATTAGCAGGAACTTGGAATGAAGCAGCTTATAGAGTAGACAGTTATAAAGGTGGTAAGAAAGCCTTTAGAGTTAATGCAACTGAAAAGATAAAAATGAATACAGACTTTGTTAGTGAAAGTGAAAATGAAATGTTTGAAGAATTAATAAATAGCCCTGAAGTATATATTTTAGAAGGCTATCAAACAGACGGAAGTTTCTCAGCACTTAACCAATATGTAAAACCTGTAAGGCTTACAACTTCTAGTTTTACAAAAAAGACAGTAGCAAATGATAAGCTTATTCAATATTCTTTTGAAGTAGAAAAGAGTAAAACACTAAGAACACAATCAGTATAATGAGTGTACAATTAATAGTATTTCCTCAGAGTTATGATGGACAATTTAATTCACTATCTACAACTGCAAATGAATTTGTAGTTAATGGTACAAACTTTAATACAATAAATACTTCAGGTAGTTATGATAGTAGTACTAGTGGTAATGTTATATTAGATGTTTTGACTAATCAACCACCTTCACCAATAAATACTTGGTTTCGTTTCAGGACTACATTATCAGGAACACCAACTTTACCAACAGAGATAGCAAGCAACTTAACTTTATATTCAACAACTACTTTAACTTTTTCAGGAGTATATCAAAAACTATCTAACTTAGTTGCAGGAACGACTTATGAAATGATAATAGACTTGTCTACAACAGGAACAGGTTCTGTCTTAACAAGTGCTTATAATGGTACTACTCTGATTTCACAGCCTTTACACGCAGCAAATCAAAGTCAAATCACTTTTTCTTGGACTGCTGCTAGTACAGATGACACGATAGTAATAAGTTATTTTAATGGTGCTGTTGATAATATAGTTATAAGTAATATATCAGTATCTCAACAGGGTATAACTCCAACTACAATTAACACAGACCTGCAAGATGGTCAAGTTATTTGCGACCTTTATGAAGATGAAGATATTCCTCTTAGTCTTAGTGTAGATGATTTTAAAAATGTAGCTGAGAAAGTTCAGTCATATTCAAAAGCGTTCAACTTACCTGCTACAAAAAGAAACAATCAAATCTTTGACAATATATTTGAAATAACAAGAACAGATACAGGACTTAACTTTAATCCTTATAAAAGAACAAAGGCAATACTAAAGCAAGATGGCTTTTTATTATTTGAAGGCTATTTAAGACTTATAGACATACAAGACAAAGAAGCAGAAATAAGTTACAATGTTAATCTGTATTCTGAAGTAGTAGCTTTAGCTGATGTGTTAGGAGATAAGACTTTTTCTGATTTAGATTTTACAGAATTATCACACGATTATAATATAACAAACATTCAAGCTACTTGGACAGGAGCAGGAGTAACATATTCAAATCCAAGTACTTCAGGCTTTAGAGCTGCTGATACGGTAAAATATCCTTTTGTAGCTTGGACACATCAATACACTTTTAATGCTAGTTCAGGATTTCCTGTGCTACCAAATTTAGAAAGTTCATTTAGACCTTTTTTACATATAAAGTATTTAATAGATAGAATATTTCAAGCTACAGATTTTACTTATGAGAGTACATTCTTTAATACAGCAGACTTTGATAAACTATATATGGACTTTAATTGGGGAGCTAATAACGCTCCTGCAAATGTTAGTGGCTCAGGATATATTGGCAGAGGTTCATTAACCCCTTCACTTGCAACTGCAAGTTTTACTAATTTACAGTTAATTAACTATGCTCCTTGGAACTATTTTTTACCTACTAATTATAACACTACAACTAATATATTAACAGCAACGCAAATAAACGAAACTTATACAATAAACTATGATTTTGTTGTTACAGCTAATGCAGGTGAAGTAGTAGATTTTCAATGGTTACATACAAATGCAGCAGGAGTTCCTTATCCACCAATAGATGTTTATACAATAACATCTCCTATAATAAATAATGTATTTAGTTACACAGGTTCTTTTACTATTATAATGCAAACAGGAGATACTTTAGAAGCTCAATTCAAAACAAGTGGAACTACTACAGTTCAACTTGCAGGAACAGGAACAGCAAGTTTTACTCAAAGTGTATCAGCAGTAACTTCAAATTTAATTTTACAAACACTAAGAGGAGAGCTAGGACAATGGGATTTCTTAAAGGGCTTGATGACTATGTTTAACTTAGTTACTTTGCCTGATGAAGATAACCCTAGCAATATAAAGATAGAACCTTATTCAGATGTATTTATAAATAACCCTAATAGTGTTGAGCTAGATTGGACAGACAAAATAGATGTTTCAGAAATGAAGCTTATGCCTTTAACTGATTTAAATAAAAAGACTATATTTAAGTTTGTTGAAGATGAAGACGACTATGCTTTTAATAATTATAAAAACCAAGTAGGGGGGCATTTATACGGAAGTAAAAAGTTTGATGCTTGGAATGAATTTAATATATTAGCAGGAGAAGATGAAATAGTAGCAGAACCTTTTGCAGCAACAGTAATAAAGCCTTTAATGGAACAATTCCCTGACTTTATAACACCTGCTGTTTATTCTTACAATCCTGACGATAACACTTCAGAAGGGTTTGAAAATAGTCCTAGAATAATGTATAACAATGGTGAAAAAACTTTAACAAGCTGTACATATTCTATTCCTGCACAAAACGGTGGGGGTGCTAGTGCTTTAGAAGATGAGTTTTTACAATTTAGCCACCTATCTACTATTCCAACTGCAACAGGCACTTTAGACTTCCACTTTGGACAATGTCAGTTAATACTACCTGTGGGTAACTCAGTTCCTAATAATTTATTTAACTTGTATTGGTTGCCTTATTACTCTGAGCTTTATAATCCTGATACTAGAATTATGACTATAAAAGTAAATTTAAGTCCTTCTGATATTAATACATTCAAGTTCAATGATACTGTAATGATTAAGAACAGAACTTACAGAGTAAATAATATAGATTACAAACCAAACGACTTAGCAACAGTTGAATTTATACTTATACCATAATGGCAACAACAATACCATATTTATCAGGCTATGATGTAAAGCCTTTATCAACTTCAGCTTTAGGAGTTGTTACCTTTACAGACGGAAGAAATGACATAACACCTAATCAGTTGCAATGTGAAGCTTACGGTTACACTTACAACCAAGCAGACGGAACTTGCTCTACTTTTAGATACAATACAAATTTGAATAGAAGCTTTAGTGATGAAAGCAATAAATTTCAGGGTGCAAATAACACAACAGAAACAGGTACTAGTAATACTTTAATAATAGGTCAGAATAATACAGTAAAAGGTTTATCAAGAAACAACATAGTAGTAGGTAATGAAAACGAAATAGCAAACGGAATAAACAACGCTTCAGTCTTTGGAAACTATGGAATAGCAGAAAGAGATGGTGAAGTAGTTATTGGAGGAGGAGGTTTTAGTGGTGCAGGTAAAGGATATGCTCAAAGCTCTATAATTACTTTAACAGGAACAACAACAGACGGAACAGCTACTAATCTTTTTGTTAATGGTGATAGTGCCACTACAATTATAGCTAGAAGTTCAACAAGTTCTTTTCAGGGCTTTGAAGCAACTGTAATAGGGGTTAGAACAGGGGGTAGTGCAGCAAGTGGTGCAGTAAATGACAGAGTATGTTTAAGAATAACAGGTTTAGTGTATTTAAAAGCAGTAGATCAATCAAGTGTAGATTTAGGTAAGTCAGGAACAACAGGAGGGTGGGCTGCTGAGATGGCATTTAGTGGAACGAATGATATGTTATTTGCAGTAACAGGAGCAGCTAATATGAATATAAGTTGGAGTTGTACTCTTAATCTTTATGAATTAAAAATATAAAAAAATGGCAGATAAAGTAGTAATGGAAGCAGAAATAAAATCTAATGTTGGGGAAGTAACAGAAGATGTAAATAACCTAAATAAAGCTACTAAGAAGGCTTCTAAAGAAGGTTTTGGTGGAATGAAAAAAGCTATTGGAGGAATAGGGGGTGCTTTAAAAGCAGCAGGGATTGGGTTGTTAGCTTCTACATTAGCTGCATTTGCAGACGCTTTTAGACAAAATCAAAATGTAATAGATAAATTTAATATAGCCTTAAAATCAACATCAATTGCTTTTAATGATTTATTCACATATTTAGACAATAATTTTAAGGTAATTCAGGGTTATTTAAAAGGACTTTTTACAGACCCTATAGGTCAGCTTTATAAATTAGGGCAAGCGATACAGACATATTTTGTTGATAATTTAGGTGGTGTTGTAGATTTACTTTCATCAGTAGGAAAATTATTAGCAGAAATCACAAGTCCTACTAAATTGATAGCAAATATGGCAGCAGTATCTGTTGCTGCTCAAAATGCTTCTAAAGATATAAAAGCAGAATTTGATGAATTAACCACGTCTATTACAGAATATACAAGTGGAATAATAAGTAGTGCAACAGCAATGGTAGAGCTTGATAAAGCAGCAGCATTAGCAATAGCAACTAATCAAAAAATCCTAGAGCAAAAAGACAGAGAAGCAGAAGTGCAAAGACAAATCAGAGATGATGTTACTAAGACCTTTGCAGAAAGAATAGCAGCTAATAACGAGTTGAATAACATTTTAGATGACCAAGAAAAGTTAATGGTAGAAAATGCTAGTATAGTTAAAGAAGCAGCTAGGGTTCAAATGGAGCTTACAGAAAATGATGCTGATAGAATAGCTTTTATACAAGCAGAAGCAGAAGAGTTGGGAATACTAGCTCAAATAGAAGGTTTTAGGTCAGAGCAAAAGATAAATGCAATAAGCTTAACGGAAGAACAAAAAGCAGTTAATTTAGAAAACGCTCAAGCTCAATTAGCTGCTTATTCAGGACTTGCTAATGCTTTAAGTGGTTTGGCAGGAGAGAATAAAGAATTAGCAGCAGCAGGTGCTATTATAGACACTTACGCAGGTGCTACAAAAGCTTTAGCAGCAGGAGCAGGAACACCATTAGGTTACATAAACGCAGCAGCAATTATTGCAGCAGGTTTAGCAAATGTGGCTAAGATTTATAGTACACCTGTAGCAGGTAGTAGTGGAGGAGGAGGAGGAATGACAGCACCTACAACACCTGCACCACAAATGATGTCAGGAGCTTTTGAATTAAGTGGAGGAGTAGCACCTGAAGCAATGAAAGCCTTTGTAGTTACAGATGAAATGACTAACAGTCAAAACCAATTAGCCAATATTAGAAGAAGAGCTACAATCTAAAATCAAATAAATACTAACTTAATATATTATATAATATGCCTTGCGAACAATGTGAAAACGGAAAATACAAATGGGGAAAAACAGGAAGCTGTACTTATGACACAGTAGCTGAATGTGAAGAAGCCAATAAAGACTATTACGAAAAGACTACATCTATTGTAGAATTAGTAATTTCAGACGATAGTCAAGAATTAGCTATTGATGCAATCAGTTTAGTAACTTCACCTGCAATAGAACAAGACTTTGTTTACTTTGGAAAAGAAAAGAATAACTTAACATTTGCTAAGGTAGATGAAGAAAAAAGAATGTTAGTTAGTCCTGCTCTAATCCCTAACAAGCAAATATTCAGACACAATCCTAATACAGATAGCGACTACTATGTTTACTTTAGTCCTGATACAGTTAGAAAAGCATCTGAATTATATTTAAAACATAACAATCATCATAAAGCTACATACCAACACCAAGATAGAGTTTCAGGTGTTCTAACGGTTGAAAGTTGGATCAAGGAAGGTGATATGGATAAGTCTAAGTTATACGGCTATGACTTACCTAACGGCACTTGGTTCGTTAAAATGAAGATAGAGAATGACGAGCTTTGGAATAAAATCAAAGATGGTGAATTAAAAGGACTTTCAATTGAAGGCTACTTTACGGATAAGATGGAACAAATGTCAGAAAAAGCACCTACAAATGAGGAAATTCTTTCAGCGTTAAATGAAATAATTAAGCAAAATCAAACAAAGTAATAGTTTATCTATTATATATTACAAACACTAATAAAATCAAAAAGAAATTATGGACATTAAAGAACAAATCTTAGTAGCTCTAGGTCTTAACAAAGAAGAAACAATTAAGTTAGAGTGGCAAGCAAAATCAGAAGATGGAACTATTTTTGTTTCAACAGCTGAAGAATTAGAAGCAGGTGTGGACATCTCAGTATTAACTGAAGACGGAACTACAATTTTATTACCTGTTGGAACTTACAAGACTGACACAGGAGTATCTTTTAGAGTTGAAGAAGAAGGTATTGTTGCTGAAGTTATTGAAAGTGAAACTGAAGAAGTAGATACAGTTGAAGAAGAAGATTTATCAGTTGAAGTAAAAGAAGAAGAATTAGCTGAAGAAGATGAAAAAGAAGACTATGAAGAAGAAGCTGATGTAGCTGATTGGAAAGGTATGGAGACAAGAATTGAAAACTTAGAAATTGCTGTAGCTAAACTTAAAGAAGCTAAGGTTGGGGGTGATGATGAAGTTGAAGAAATGTCTGAAGAAACAGTTGAGCCTTCTACAAATCCTAAGTCTATTAAAACTACAGAAGTAGTTGAATTTTCAGCAGAAGAAGAATTGGCTAAGTTAAAAGAAGAAAACGAAAAACTAAAGACTGAGTTGGCTTCACAACCTGCTTCAGCTCCTTTAGATGTAAATAAATTCAGCTCAGACAGAAAGCCTGTATCAAGAGCAGAATACAAAAAAATGACAAGAAGAGAGAAATTCTTACACGATTTAAATAAATAATATTAATTAAAAAAAAACAAAAAAATGGCGTTTACTACAACATCAAACTTTTCAGGCAAAGCAGCAGGATTTTACATCTCAGCAGCACTGAAACAAGCAAACTCGTTAGACTATCTTACAATGATAGAAAACGTGAAATTTAAAAGTAACATACAGAGAATGGCAGGCACAGGAGCTTTAGTTGTTGATGCATCTTGCGACTTTACTTCATCAGGAACTCTTGCGCTCAGCGAAAAGGTCTTAGAGCCTCGTAATCAACAAGTTAACTTGGAATTATGTAAAAAAACTTTACTAGACAGTTGGGAAGCTTTAGAAATGAGAGCAGGAGCAGGAGCACCACCACCTGCATCTTTTGATGACTATGTAATTTCTTATATGGGAGAAATCATAGCAGAAGCAACTGAAAATAGCATTTGGAATGGAGCAGGAGCAACAGGAGACTTTCAAGGTTTCTTAAATACTAATGGTTACTTAATGCCAACAGGTACTAATGCTGATGCAACAGTTACTCAATCTTCAGCTTCAGGAGCTTATACAGCAGCTAACATTATTGCTAACTTACAAACTTTAACTGCTGACATGGCTGCTAATGTTTCAGCTATCTTAAGAAAAGAAGACCTTCACATATATATGTCACCTAAAACTTATGCTTTCTATATTTCAGCAGTATCTACTTTAGGATATGTAAATGCTTACAATATGAACGGAGACTATGCACCTGTATTTGAAGGGTACAAAATCGCTGTTTGTAATGGAATGTTAGATAATCAATTAATTGCAGCTCAGAAGTCTAATTTATATTTTGGGACTGATTTGCTAAGCGATAGTACGAGGATAGATTTAATCGATATGGCGTTTACAGGTTCGGACAACATGAGACTTGTTTGTCGTTACTCTGCAGGCGTTCAGTCAGGAGTTGGAGCTGATATCGTAAGACAATCATAATAAAATAAATAATACGGAAGGAGGGGGTAAAACCCTTCCTCCCTTAACCTAAAAAATAAAATAACATGGCTTGTACAGCACTAACAAAAGGTAGGGGACTTGATTGTAATCGTATATCAGGAGGAGTAAAGAAAATATTCTTTTCTGTATTTGATGAAGATGTATCTTACACTTATGACGCAACTAACAAATTAGAAATTGACGCAATTGATTGGAATAGTACTACTATTTATGAATATGTTATGCCTTTAGGTGTAGCTTCAGTTACCGACACTATTACAGGTAGTAGAGAGAATGGAACAATTTTCTATACTCCTACTGTAAATATTATGCTTAACAAACTTACTAAAGAAGACCAAAACGAAATTAAGCTTTTAGGAAAATCTAAAGTAAGAATTTTTGCAGAATTAAACCAACAATTAA
>Ga0208545_1000658_pt1 | contig 15824 bp, 25 predicted proteins | sample DEB08_DNA_12_FD_185498 | JGI IMG/M metagenome (GOLD analysis project Ga0208545, IMG submission 185498) | Aqueous microbial communities from the Delaware River and Bay under freshwater to marine salinity gradient to study organic matter... | ecosystem: Environmental > Aquatic > Marine > Coastal ... | reverse complement strand
GTTGCTGTGCCTATGGCACCTGTGCCGGATACGCCTGTGATTGCAGGCACTACTGCATCTGTTGCAGTACCTATAGCTCCGGTTCCACTGACCCCAGTAACATTAAGAGCTACTTGGGTTGTTACACTACCTACAGCACCTGTGGCACTTACGCCATCTGGTATAACAATGTCGGCAATAAAAACATTTGCAGTGCCAACCGCGCCGGTACCCTCGACACCTACCGGGATCACCACATCGTCTACAGCAACGATGAAGCCCCCCATTTCTCCTACGCCCTGTACCCCTGTGGGTATTTGGACGCTGCTGTAGTTAGTTACTACAGTACCTACAGCTCCGGTGCCTTCCACTCCTGTGGGAGCTACGTTATCGCCTAATACGATAACTGCGGTGCCTATTGCACCTGTGCCCGCCACGCCTACCGGAACAACACTATCCGATATGGCAAATGTTACTGTCCCTACTGCTCCAGTGGCAGAAACGGAGACATTGACATTCGCACCCCAAGCACCTTCGCCCCAAGCACCATTTCCCCAAGTCGCCCCGAGGTCTAGGATGGTACCTACACCACCCCAGCTATTACTGCCCCAGCCTCGCTCACCAAAGCCGCTTGTTGGCCCTGAATACATGAGGCTGTCCTACTAGGCTATGCGAATAATCGCAGTAGAGGCGCCAGCAGCGGGAAACTGGATTTGGAAATCGCCAGTGCTAACAGTTTGATCGCCACCAAAACTTAATACCGCACAAGCAGAATTAGAGTTGTTAGTGTTATAGATCATCGCGCCACTTGTAGTGAAAGACGCACTTGACCAAGTAGTGTCAGCAAAATCGCAGACAGCAGTAGTGCCACTAGCCACAGGAGTTACGTTGGTCAGAGTGTTGCCACCTGCGCTGTAACCTGTGCCGCTAGTCTCATCGCTGTTGCCAGTGATGTTAGAGTAGTTAGTGCTTGCAGCGCCATAAGTGCCTGAACCTGAAGCAGTTGCCTTTAATAGTGCAATCTTCAGCGTGTCAGCGCCATTTTGCAGGTCATGTAAACCCTTAAGCAGCTCAACTTTAAAGCTGGTTGGCATCGCTGTAGTGACGGTAATAGCCATGTTAAATCTCCAATAATTTTACAAGTTCCGAATGCCCAACATCACGGAATCTATTTGCCAAAGTAGTGCGATCAGATCGTATAGCTTGTTTCATGCTTTCCACTAACACACCACGAATTTGATTTTTGAAAGCCTCTGCCTGCTCCTGTATGGCCGGATGGCAGTTGCCTCCTACATAAATAATCTTATCTAATGCCTGTTCAGCCAACTCTTCGGGAGTAAAGCCCCGGTTTGAAACAGCAGATACTGTAACAGTGCCTACTTCAACCAGACCATCTGCACTAATCAAGCGACTTCTCTCCTAACCTGCCCAGAACGGTAAGTGTCCTCGCGGAGCTTGCCGTCACCAAGGTTCTTCAACAGGGCCAATGCTTGCACGTACATTTTTTCGTACAACGCCACCATATCAGGCTCACCCTTCTGAAAGCGTATTGCTTCTACCAACGTGCCATTTAACAACGCTGAATCAAAATTAGTGCCTAGCCAAGTAGTGCCAGCAGTCACAATCGACTGTGGGTAGTACCCAAAATGTATTTCGGCAGCGTAATTAGCATCTGGTGTTGGCCCTATAATAAAACTTGTTTCGTCAAATATAGCGTAATGCTGGGGTGTACCTGTTGTTGCAGGGTTAGGATAGGCTTCACGAATAAAGTTAGAGTCTTTGTCCAACAAGTAAATGTAGTTGTTCCCACTAATAATTGCTAAAGAAAACACGTACAACATACCGCTAGGCATCGTCAGATACTTATTCCCAGTAGTTAAAGTACCTGTTTGATTTTTACGCAACGCAGGAATCTGCACCGTGCTGTATATCTTCTGCTCGGCTTGCTCTGCAAACATGGCGTGTTGATCTGCCGTAAATGTCTGCTCACAGATATCTTCTACATTTGCTTTTAGCTCAGTGTAATTCACTACGCCATTGGCCCCCGTGCCATTGTGCCTTTAGTAGCAGCACCAGTACCGCGAATTTTAACGCCACTAGTTTTCATGTCTTTAGGCGGTTGATTAACAGTGTCCACCTTGTAAGCCACAGGCTCGTTGGGGTGTTCAATAACACTGGGCGCCTTTTTGTTTGATCTTTTCATTTTCAAACCCCTTACGGTGTATTTGCTTGCCCACCCATACCTGAGTGGTTTGAACAATAGTAATATAAAGTAGGAGCGCCAACAGCTACGACTATCTGTGTATACGCTCCAGCACTTCCGGGTGATCCTACGTAAGTCACTCCTGTTGTATACTCGCTTCCCCCGCCCCACGTGCCATCAGATGTGGTAGAAAATCTCAAAGGGTGGCCGCTGTTTGAGTTATCGCTCTGATCTATTCTGTAAGTGCTACCTTCACTTAAACTCATCGTAGCTTGTAACGCTCCTTCAACATAGTATCTGTTTCCTGCGCCCGGATTAGCTACAGTCACTGTAAGGGCGGAATATGGCGATACTGTCCCTACTCCTCCTGTTGCACTTACGCTCCCACTGGGTTGTGCAACATCTCCGCCCCCTCCGGCCCCTACTATTACAACTTGGCCTATCTGCCCTGCTCCTAAAACTAACGAGGGGTTTATAGGCTGTATGTGTGCTCTACTAGCTGCAAGCTCCGCAGCGTCTGATCTAGGATCACGCACTGCCTGTGGATCATCTACTGGAAACTCCCCCAACCTGTTTTGTGGCTGGTCTGGGTTCCAACATTCGGGACAAGCTTTTAAGTTTGTCTTGTTCCCCTTTACAATTAGTTGTCTAAGCTCTCTAAGTTTGTACTGAAACCCGCAAATATCGCATATCGCTATTGCGTTCTGAGCCGAGGCAAATCTCTGACTCATGTCTACCTCACGCCATAGCTACGAGGTACTAAACTAATAGAAGCTTTTTCTCTGTCTTCTCCTGCCGCTAGCTCAAACTGCCTTTCATACTCTGCTTGTATCATAGGTATTCTAGGCATCAGTTCTGGGTCTTTTTGCGCTATATAATACGCAAGCCCTGCAACTAGGCAGGGCAAAAATCTAAAGTTGACATCGGCGGTGTTCACACCCGTTCCCGAGTCCTCAATACGGCGCATGCGGTAATACTTTAAAATATAGTAAGGGGCAAGCGCAGTACCCTGATCTGGGACGGGCCATACAGTGACTGAGGGGTTTGCTTGGCCTCTGTCTATATACAGTTGTATAGGGCGTCCCTGAGAAAGTTTGTTAGGGATACTAGAGTAAGTAGATACACTTATGCGCGTAATGTTGAGATCAGACTGAGTAGTAACATTACCGCTACCAGTACGTACAACGTGCTCAAGCAAATCAATGGTGTCTGCCGGTAGAGCGTACGTCGCCGTTCCTTCCACAAGGTTGACAGTGCCTTCATCGATAGTCCACATGTTGATGCCACGGTTCTGCCACTCAATAGTAAGCAGGTTCATAGACCTACGTGCAGTACGCAGGTCATATCCCGAACGCATCTCACGGCCAGCACGTTCCCACGCTTCTTCAGCGATCTCCGTGAAGTCCATATTAAATGTGGCAGTTCCCGAGGTAGCCATAAATTACTTCTTCTTGCGTCTCATGCCTGCTTTCTTTTTGGCTTTGCCGCCTTTTTTAAAGCCCATTGGGCCTTTCTTCTTAGCCATGCCGCCACCGCGCATACCTTTTGGGCCTTTCTTTTTAGCACCTTTCATCTTGTAGTCTCCTGTAAAAGTTTGTACGAAGTTCGTACATGTCAGCTACATCATACTCTTGAAAATACTTATCGTAATAACCAAGAGGTCTTAATTTCTCTGCGGCTTTCTCTAACTTGGATAACCGCTGCACAAACAATAATGCGTATTCAGTATCTGCTTGGGGTTCAAACTCCCCCTCGTCGAACAACTCGTTAGCTTCATCCTCTGGGTGAAAACCCATAACCCACATGTCTTTGTCTCTAAACACGTTGTTTGCGATGGCTTCGTTTATGCTATCTACAAACTGATGAAACTCGTCTTGATCTTCTATGAACTCCGTATCCGCTATGATTACTAAGTCTTTTCTGTCGTCCCAGTTGTGGAGCGCCATGTACAGTCTTTTGTAATCTTCAGCCTCAAACTTAAAAACTATGTCTACTTTACTCTCCTGCCACGCTGCTTTTGCATATGGGCACGGGGGTAAATTGTTAAATTCTGGGTTGCTAACCTCTAAAGTATGCTTTGACCACTCTTTTATTTCTTCAACTATGTCGTTACGTTCAGTCCAAGTAATCATTTCTTTTTCTTAGCAACTTTCTTTTTCTTCTTTCGTAAAGACTCTACTCTTCTAGGCTTACCTGCCGGTTGCCCCAACCGTTTTTTCTGGGCTATCCGCTTCTTTTTCTCTGCTGCGGTCATCTCTCCAGAGGTCTTAGGGGTCTTACTAGAAACCTTTTTACTGGGCCTACAGTAAGGTGTACCACGCTTTTCGCCCTTCTTCCGCCCGCACGCTTTACCAGTACGGACATCTTTCCAATCCTCCTTAAACCAGCGTTTTAACGCTGCGCCTTTTTCTGTCTTACGAACGGCCACTGTTTCCCCAGTTCTTAGCACCGACCTTACGGCACTTAGCTATAGCACCAGAAGCATAAGCGGATGGAAAGACTTTATAGCGCGACTTCACTTTGTTGTAGCACGCATCTTTAACCGACCCACCTTTCTTCAAGGCTACGGGCTTCATTTTACCCATACCTCTACACTTCATCATGCTCGTGTTCTTCCACGTTGCGCTATGCCGTCACGGGGACACTTCTTCATACCTTTGACGTTACCGCCTTCGGCCATGTACCCCATTTTGTTTCGCACACCTTCAGGTAGTTTGCCCAAGGAACTTTTCTTATCTTCAGGTACTTCTTGCATCAGACCACCTCCCGCAAAACGACCTTTATCGGCCTTCATGTACTCACGCCCTACACTCCGAGGAACGCCTGCTTCACTGGCAAACTCTGGGTTATTAGCCACCGCTGCCATAAATTTGTGCTGCTTCTTAGATTTGCTAGGCATTAACTATTTTTAAAATACATGGTGACTTCAAAACCTAGGCGAATCTTTTCGTATGTTGGTTTAGTCCACATAATAACCTCCTAACACTTCCATCGTTTTCTGGCTTGCCGCAGCCTAGAATTAGGGTCTTTAGCTGCTTTTGGAAACTGTTTCATCTGCCCAGCAGAACGCGCACAAAAAGACTTACGACGCTTTGCTGCTTTACTGCCCTTCTTTACTTTACCGGTAACGGCTGTCTTTAGCTTAGAGCCGGGGTTGTCTCTACGATATTTAGCCACACCCTTCTTGGTCATACCTGCGCCAGACTTAGTTGGACGCTTATGACCACCTTTAATGGTGTGGCCTTTCATAGTTCCCTTTTTCTTAGCCATAGAGCTTTTGCACAGTAAATATAAAAGAGTAAGTATCACCAGCACTAGGAGATACAGTAGTCGCTACTATGTCTCCTGTTTTACCAGAACCAGAGTTGTTGGGTATCCCGTAGTCAGAGAAGTCATACTGCTCTGTCCAATTAACCGGGAAGTCAAATAGAAGGACGTTAGTCGAGGCATCCCATTCTAGTTTGACCCCAACACCCACACCAAGGTAAGTAAGTCCCAGCAAAGTCACGCCAGTACAGGCTCTCCTGCTAATGGGGTCTGCACTCAACGCAGATACATCCACCATCGTAGACGTAACTACATCTGTGTTACCCACAGCAGTGTTGACTTTAATGATCGCTTGACGTGCCCCGTCTTGGATTATTTGAGTCGTTACTGTATCAGCCATTTAAATCTCCTAGTTTAAAGGTTAATAACCTAATTTAGGCGAGATTAATGTTTTGTTGATACAGAACAGTCGCTCTAATTTCCCCGGCATCAGTAGCTCCGGTGGTAGTCCAAGTCAGCTTCTTATCCGCAGTGCCAGTATCTGCCCAAGCAAGAGCGCCACCAGCTTGAGTGGTGGGATACTTTCGGCCTACACCAGAAGCAACTGTAATGTTAAAGGCGTTGATAAACGTAGCGTTGCCACCAACAGTATCACCAATGCTAAATACTGCCGTAGCGTTGCCCATAGCGGTAGGACAATCTATTACGATATCAACAATTTGAGAGTTAGCAGGAATAACTACAGTAGTATCATTTGCAGCGGAAGCTCCGCCAGCAAGACTGCCGGTTGTAAAAGTCTGAGCCATAACAACTTGACCCGTATTCTTTACGTCTTCACCGAGAGTTGTTCCGGTAGTATTTGAAATAGTGCCCGCTTTGACGGGGCCAGAAAAGGTAGTGGTACCCATTTTAATTCCTCACATGCGAGTTAGTTTGTGGGGCGTATCTGTCTGCATGTCGTCAGCCGAGACTGTCAGATACACCGAATGACCTCGGTATGCTCTAGTATATATCACGTAAACTAGTTTTGTACAAATAAAAGAAAGGGGGCCGAAGCCCCCAATCTACCCACAATTACCTTTTGCTTATTAAGCGCCGGGTGAACCGAAGATGCCCAGTGGGTCAGATACGCCGAAGCTGTATCGCTCACGAGCCTTATATCGGCTGTTACCTGTGTCAAAGTCTGCATCCATGCTGGTTTGCATTGGAGAGCGGACAAAGTGCTTCAGGCCGTTCGGGATGTCAGTCATCAAGAACCAAGCATTGGTGTCAGTCAGGTAGTTGTTAACTGTGTAACCACCCGGAACTGTACCATTGTTGTTCATGGCATTGATGTCGTTATCCGCTGTGCCCGGACGAAGCTCGGAATCCAACAGGCGAGTAGCAACGAATTGCAACGCAGGTGGGATAACCAGCTTAGAAGGCTTAGCTGCGATAAGCAGACCACGCTCATCAGTCCAACCAGCGATCTGGATAACAGCCGCTTCAAGAGAAGCTTCGTTAAGGTCAGCCGCAACAGCAGGACGGTTTGAGTTAGTACCACCAGATACTAGAGGGTGAGCAGTAGAACAGAGAGTCTGTCCATCACCATATGTAGTACCGGCAGCAAAAGCGTTGTTAAGAATAGCAGCGCCTTTGGTTTGCTTGGTGTACGCCATAGCGCGGGCAAGTGCCTTTGTATAGCGAGAAGAGAGAGAATCGTAGAGATTATCTTCGATTGCTTCCTCAGTCAGCGAAAAGCCCATAGCGACTGTCTCGTGTGTGTAACGAGCAGTCCAAGCTTCTTGCGCGTTGTCATAAGAGATTGCAGAACCCTCACCTTTAACAGGTGCAGCACTGAAACCGGACAACTTGGTTTCTTCCTCGAAAGACCGTTCCGAAGATTCAGTCTCGAAGATTTCAGCAGCCTCATCACCATACTTAGCGTATTCGAGGCCAAATAGGGCGTTTAGGCCCGGTAGTAGCTCCTTAAGGAGTTGCGCTCTTGAAATAGCCATTAGTCAGCCTCCTTATACGCCAGTTGTGTTGTTGTACTGATGCAGGTTGATCTTAACGACCAGCTCCACAAAAGTATCAGCAGCGGTTTTAGTTTCGTCTATTGTGTCAATAACGCGCACAACTAGACCTGCGGTTGTAGCTTCGGAGCCTGCCAGCACTGACGCGCCAGAGTTTCCAGTAGCCGTATCACCCGTACCTGCCAGAACAGACATGTTTGCGCCTACAGCAGCGCGAGCCGCCGAAGACATAGAACTGTTAGCAGCAGTTACAGCGACTTTAAATGCCGCCAATGGATCGTCAACTACGATAGCAAAAGCTTCAGTAACGCTAGTGCCGGGGTAATACTGGGCCGGTGTAAACTGGCTTTCAGCATTAACGTACTGGACACCTACAAAGACGCCCGAAGGGGAGCCAGTAGTAGTGCCAGTAAACTTCTCGATTGTGCCTGCCGCTACGATTTTAACCAGATCGCCGTAGAAAATAGCCGTGTTGTAGGTGCTCGCAATAGGAATAAGGCGAGTCTGTCCTGCATAAGGCGTACCGTCTACACGGTTAATTGGGTGAAAACCGTAGGGTGCACTGACTGTTGGATAAGCCATGATAAAACACTCCTAAAATAAAGTTAGTTCCCTCTGCCGAAAGTAACCTTCGATTTCCTATCATTGAATATAGGCATACGAGGATCATTCTCGCGCATGAGGTTATTGTCCACGGAGTTCATCTGAGATTCCGTTAATTGGTCGTAATACTCAGTTCGCTCTTGGACAAGCTCGTCGGGAGCTTTACATAACATTAGACCACCTACGATGACGTTATCTTTGAACCGTGCGTCAGCAACAGCATCGCTAAAGATTTCGGGGTGATCCTCTGCACGTACAGGCTCCCAGCCTTCACGTAATTTAGAAGAAACATTGGTGGAATCAGGTTGACCCATAGTGCTTACACGAACCCAGTGAAACGTATACCCATCTTGAGGAGTAGGATCAGGCAACACTGTTGGCCTTTTCCACGCCTGCTTACGGGTATTTTTCTCACGGGTCTCCGTGTCTCGCTTAAGTCTATTCTCAGCCATTTTGTTTCCTCGCTAGTTCAGCAGCCTGTTTGGCGTATATTTCCAACGGAACCCCAAGTTTGTTTGCAATAGCTATCTGTGACGGCGTAAGCCTAATTTTCTTAGGCGCTGTGCTCCGCGTTGCGGGAGCCACCACATTGCTAGGTTTTTGCTTGGGTGCTACCTCTGGTTCGTCTTCGATTCCATCATCGAATTGATCGGGGAATACTTGTCGCATACGAGAATTTATCTTCTCGTAGTATTCATCAGATAGAGGGTCTGCACCCTCTTTTGTTAACTTGTTATGCAATCCTAGCGCAAACGCAGTCATTTCGTCATCAGAACCAAACCACGGATTTTCATCCCTCCAAGATTCGGCCTTTACGTCACGTTGCGGTTCGGGCGCAAGTTGTTGTGATTGAACAGTATTTTGCTTGGGTTGTAAAGCTGTTTGCTGTTCTGCGGTTTCTTTTGGTTTTAAGCCATTAACACGCTCCATACGTATCTGGGCTGCATTCAACATAGTTTGCGCTTCTAGTACCGCATCAGGTTCTCCTGATTCGTACGCTTGCCGGTACTGCCTCTTAGCCATATCCAACTCAGCTTCAACCTGCTTCCTAGCAGATTGAATTAACGCATTATGGCTTTGATCTGTCTTACTTTTAAGTTGTTGATTTTCATCAATTAAATTTTTAGCGTACTGCTCAAGGGCTTCACGCTCACGCTCTGCGGCTTCTTTAGCCCTACGCTCATCGTGGTAACCCTTACTAAAGTGCTTGATCCGGTTTTTAACTTTCTCCGAATAGTTCTCAAGCTCTTCATTGGTAACTTCTTCAGGGGGAGGAGAAGGTTTACGCCCACGATCTTCCGGGGGTACGTCATCCACCACCTCAATTTCTACTTCTCCTGCCTGTATAACTTTTTCTTTCTCGGCAGGTTTTTCTATAGTTTTACGCCCTTCGACTCCTTCAACCTCTATTTCTGCGGCTTTAGGTTCTTCTTGGGGCACCTCAACTTCTTGTAAGTTCTCTTCCTTATCAGGATCAGGGAACTCAAACTCAACTTGTTGTATTGGCATGGTCTAGTCCTTATGCGCGAGTCAATTTACTCGGATCGTCAATAACGGCCTCGATAGAGTCATCGTTCATCAAACGGTACTCCTCGTTGCCTACTTTAAAGCGCGTGCCTGTGTTAGCACGGAACATTACAAAGTCTCCCTCTTTACACCACGGGCCAGAAGGAAACCGCTCTTTATCGTTATAGGCTTGGTCACCCATATCGACCACCACCCCCACCATAGTCAGGATAGTCTCTTCTCTAATGGTTGAGCTGGCCTTAGCGATACCACCTTCAAACGTGTCTTCTATCGTAGGGAGGGCAATAAGCACGCGGTATCCCACGGGTTTAGGGACGTGCGCGTCCAACACCACTTCTGCCTGCTCTTTCTCTTCTATCTGTTTGCGCCGCTTTTCTTCCAGCGGGGTAAGCTTTGCCACTTCAGTCATCTTCGTCTTCCAAATGATTGCGCGAAAGGTCTTGTACTTCTCTGCGTGCGGCGGCTAGACCTCGGATTGCCCCACACGATTCCCTATAGGAGGGGAAGTCTTTTGCACCCCCACTGGTAAGAAATTCTTCTTGGCTTTGCTGTAACTCAGCAAGTTTGTCATCAAGTACGTCAAAGACGGTTTTTGCCATTAAATTTATCTCCCTAAATTGTCTAGGATAGCAAGCGCGTTTGCTAGGTTTAGCGCTGCTTGAGAGGACTTCATAGCTTCGTTAGGCTCCTCTACTGCGGCATCATGGCAAAGGCAGTACATAGCTCTTAATGCTGCAATATGTACATCTCTAATCGAGTATTCTTGCCCATTGTTTACATTTTTAGGGTCACGCGTTGTATTTCTCATAGGGTTCTAACTCCTGTGATTGTGGTTGTTTTTACCTCCTAGGAGGCGTTTGTTGCGCTTTGGCGAGGTCTAATATGGCTTTGGCCTCATCCAAGTCTTGTTTTGCGTTAGCTTGCTCTGTTTGTGTAGCTATACGTGTAGCTTCAATAGTAGCAGTGTTATTTGCTTTGTCAGCATCTAAATTAAGTCTCGCCGCATCTAATGCAGCATCAGTTTGGTCTTTTTGAGCTTTACGCTGTTGTTCAGCGACTTTAAGCTGCAATTCTTGCTGCTGCATCTGGAATACAGGGTCTTGGGCTTTTTGCTGCGCCGCTTGTTGTGCAGCAGCTTGTTGTTTCTGTTGTGTGAGTTGTTGCCCAGCTTGTGCCATAGTCTGAGAAAGAAGTTTCTCCATTTCCTCTGGCATCTCTTCTTCAGGTGCCGGTAGCTCTACACCAAGCTTTGCAGCCATCTGTTGTCTGTAGCTGAAGCCTATGTGCTCTGCTATGTGCGCCTGAAGTGCGGCCACCACCTGCTGTGCAGCGGGGCTTTGGCCTATAAACGCCGCAATCTGCGGGTCTTGAAGGAATGCTTGGTGTGTAGCAATGTGCGCGTCATGGTCTTGGTAAATGAACGCTTTGACAGGTTTGCCAATAAGAGCTGCCATATTTTCACTAACTGGATCAGCCGGTTTGATGTCTTCCGCAGTAGGTACAAGCTTATCTGCGTTCTTAATGCCCAGAACCTCGATCATCTGTCGGTGTAACTGGGGCAGGTCGTATATCTGTGGGGTAGCCTGTGCCATCTGCAACACAGTCTGATACTGCACAACTCGTTGCGCCATCGTACTGTTGTTGGGATCGCTGACAGGAATTACTTCCACCATGTCGTAGTCCATGCGGCGGGCACGGGGTTCTCCACGGTCAGGCATGTACATATACTCATCGGGCGCATACTCAGCGATGATGCCTCGCAGAAGTTTGAACTCCTGTTTCATCGAGTAGTGGACACGGGCTTGGACCGCAGCCATCGGCTTGAGAGTGCGCTCCAACAGAGCAAGGGTTGTTCCGACAGGCGCGTTGGCGCTCATGTCAGAAATGTTCATATCACTGATCGCCCCTAAACGTCGGCCTTCTTCAGTGATCTGCTTCAATAATGCAAGAAGTGTCTGACTAGGCTCCTTGTAGGGGAGCGTCATTAAATTGTCTTTTATACTGCCAGAAGGCACGTCTACATCACGAAACTCACCGGGGCCAATAGGAGTGTCATCGCCCTTAACCCGCAGCCCACGGGACTTCAAGCCCCCCGGTAGGTTCGACAAAGTACCCGCGTCAACTAGTTGACGGATAAGGGAGGTACCAGCCCTAGCGTAGCCGCCAATAATGTGAATTAAACCAAGACCATAGAAGCCAAAACCCGGTACATAAGAGTAGTGGACAAAATGTTGACGCTTGAGCATCAACGGGTCTTCGGGGTTCCAGTTACGGCGGATAGACAAAACAGTGCTGGTGCCCTGCTCTATCGTAACAATGTAGGGTTTTGCTACCTGAAGCGGGCCTTCTTCTTGGTCAACCTCGTCTAATATGAGGTCTGCATGGACTTCTAAGAGCGTGTAACGGTCATCGTCGTTGAGGGTGTACCCCCCTTCCTGTGCTTTTTTCTCCTCTATATCGGTGTGATAGGAGGTAGGATCGCCTAGTTCAACTTCTCTATAGAAGCCAGCAACCTGCAATTTAACGAGATCGTTCTTGGTTTTACGCATCACATGGGTAACACGCTCGGCTGTCTCTATGTTTGACGCGCCATAGGGGACAATCATGTCCTCGGCAGGGATATACATAGCAACCTGTCTGCCAAGGTTGGGATCAAAGTAGACTTTTTTAAACGCAGACCCTGCAAGACCAAGGGAGTAGAGTAACCTTTCGTGTTCAGGACGGTATTCGACCATGACATCGGTAAGTTCGTAGTTCATGTCCGTCTTGACTCGGAGGGCGGCGTCTTCCTTCTCCTTGGTTATCTCTCCAAGTACCTTGGTCTTGACAGGGCCAGCGGCGGGGAAAGTTTCACTCATCGCTTCAGCTTGGAAGCGGATAGCGGCTTCGGCTAGGACATTGGAATAGACACCACAGGCATCTTCCCAAGGCTCGACACGCTCTTCGTATTTGAAACCGAGCACATCTAGCCCTTTAACAAAGGTATCGGCCCACTCTTTACGGCTAGATGTGTCGGTCTCGACATAATCTATAAGCTCTGAGGCGATCTCTGTCAACTGTCCGTCTTCTAAATATTCTGCAAGATTAGCGTCAAACGGCGCACCAGCCGCTTCTTCCATACCTGTTTCAGGTACTAAAGTAATCTCAACGCTACCATCGTCCATTGTTACCATGTCAGGGTTAACAATCTCGATTTCCATTTGTGCTTCTTCTTCAACCGCCAGACCTTCTGGGGTTTGGTATAAACCTTTCTCAATAGCCATCAGTAGTACCCGCCTCTACGTTGCTTGAAGTATTGCACCTCGTCCGGCTCATCTGTGGGGAGCCGTATAAACCCGCCTTGTCTAAAGCGCATAAGCGCCATTACAGTGGAATCCACTAAGTCATCATTGGACATGAAGGGAAATCCCGCGATCTCCTCTACAACCTCTTCTGCCCAGCGCGTCTGTGGAACCCAACATAGCCCTGACTTTATTATATCCGCAACGGAGTTAAGCCGCGCCATCTTATCGCCCGAACCCCTGTGCGGAGTGTATTCTTGCACAACCAAGCCCATTCTGCGAAGTTCTTGATATAACGGCGTGCCACTACCCTTCTTCTCCACAATAAACGAGTCCGGCTCCCACTCTAAATACTGCTCATACGAGAGCTGTTTAAGCTCTGGGAACTCCATCCGCTGCTTGATACTGTTCAGGAGTATCAGCTCGTACCGATCCTCCTCGTTATTGAAAAATACCCCCCATACGGTCAGCGCTGTGTAGTCAGCACGATTGTGCTTTTCCGCTGCGGCGTCCAGAGACATGATCAGATACTCACAGGTGGGGGGCTGCTCCTCCTCCCACTCGTTCCACCACTCACGTTTAACTAACGCAGCCTCTTCGGCAGTGGGAGTTTGTTGGTACTGAGCGTTCCACTGGAATAACGGCATGGAAGCTTTGGTACGGTATAAGGCATCGAGGTTAAAGAACTCAGGCCAGAGAGGTTTCTCAATGAAGTTAGTGGGCTTTTCGGGGTCTTCTGTCTCTAGTATCGCCGGAAACTCTACCACCTCATAGCTATCGGCCAGTTCATTCTGGGTCATATCCCGCGTCACGCGGCCTGTCAGATCATCCAGATGCCACCTAGTCTGTATGATAGCGACTCGACCACCGGGCATCAGACGCGTACGAGCACCGAACGTGAACCATTCATACGCCTTATCAAATACGTCGAGGTTCCCATTGATGATGTCCTGTTCGTTATGTGGGTCATCCACGAGAAGTAAGTGGGCACCACGTCCCGCAAGGGCCGAACCTACACCACAAGCGAAGTACTCTCCGCCTTTACTCGTGTTCCACCGCCCTGCCGACTTACTGTCTATGGCAAGTTGTGTGTCAGGAAAAATTTCTCTGTAGTCGTCTGTAGAAATCAGATTCCGCACCTTCCTACCAAAGTCCACCGCAAGGTCTGTAGTGTGAGATACCATCAGCACCTTCTTATCGGGGTTTTTACCCAAGAACCACGCGGGGAAATAGATAGAAACAAGCTGCGATTTGCCGTGTCTTGGGGGCATATTCACACATATACGGTCTTTTCCAGTGTTTTCTGCTGGTTTGCCGTCATATTCATACTCCCGCCCCTGCTCGATCTCCATCAACAGGTCGCCTAGTATGCGGTGGTGCTTGCCTACCTTGTAATCCGGCTGCATAGCGCAACAAAACGCGATGAGGTCGTCCCGCGCAGCCTCTACTTTTCGCTTACGCTCGTACTCATCCAGTGTCTTAAGCAGTTCTTCCTGCTCTTCAGGAGTATAGGAGTCGATATTAGCCAGCAGAAGCTCGATGTCTTCCGCAGAGAACTCAAAATCCTCCTCTACTGCCGTTTCTTTAGCTGGATTCTGCCTCATAGACCCCTTCGGCGTTCTGTTTAAGCTCCAATAGGCGTTCTTTCAGCTTATTCTTGATGTCGGAGGCGTTCTGGTGGGTGATAGTCACCTCTTTCTTCTCGGCAAACAGCCCTATTTCGTTAATTTTGCCCAAAAACTGTAGTGCTTGGAGCCGAATCCGTGCGTCCGGGTTCTCTGTCTCCAGAAGAAGTTTGTTAATTACCGTATTCTTGATGTCATCAGGGGTGGCGTTCAGCGATCCGCCATACTCTTCCAATATGTTGTACGCCTCAAGCAGAGATGCAGTAGTAGAAGCCGCACGCTTAGCTTTATTTTTTGCCTCCGGCTCGGCCCCAGCGGGTTCTGGAGTAAACGGCATCAGGTTTATCTCCACATCGTGTTTTTCCATCAACTCCATATTGCGGCAAGCCGTCTCTGCTATCTCACGCAGCTCCGGATAGTTGAAATTGTTGGGTAGTTCTATAGGAATTTCTGTGGGTTCCATACCGTAGGTACCATCAAGGGGGGTGTTTTGTATTTTAGGGGGGTGGGGTGTAGTTATGCAAGGTTTAATAAAAAAGGGGGTGGGGGTATTCGGAGGGAAATTGGGATTTGTTCGGGTGGAATAATATTACATATACATGTAGGTACCATAACACACACAAGTGGGCATACCCCTAGGGTGGGGGGTAGGCAAACCCGATCCCTATATAAAAAGGTATACCCTTTATTCTATGCAAAAGACTACAATATACTCAATCAAAGTCGAAATAACTTGACAATGATCGAATGATTTAGTAAATTATAACCATCGACAGGGAGAACAGAGTTGATACCAAATTAAACACAGGAGCATACCAATGCACACACGAAGAACAGTACGAAGCAAGAAACGCCAGATGAAATACAGATGGCAACTGATTTGGATGGAGATAACTTTTTGGGGCGGTATGACGTTAGCAGCTTTCAGCTTAGTAGCAATGTGGTACGTCGCAACCTACGCAATATTCTCACTATAAATTCACTGGGCCAAGGATGGCCCCACTAACTAGGAGAACGATAATGAACGAAGCACATCAGTACGACATGATCGAAGACTTGCACATGATAGAACGGCAGGAGATGTTACCAGAAGAAGTAGAGCTAATAGAGTCTATGTTTAAAGGAGCACACCCTGTATACAAGACCGAGCTACTCCTTACATGGTTGACTATGGAGCTAGAAGCTAACCAGAAGGAACCGGGAAGCTACAGCGACGAGGGAATCAACGAGAAGTTGAAGGTGCTTAAAGCCCTCGCAAAGCAGGCACGACTCAAACACTACCACTCACAATAACCCACCGGGGGGCGCAAGCCCCCTTGATACC
>Ga0208545_1000654_pt1 | contig 15900 bp, 21 predicted proteins | sample DEB08_DNA_12_FD_185498 | JGI IMG/M metagenome (GOLD analysis project Ga0208545, IMG submission 185498) | Aqueous microbial communities from the Delaware River and Bay under freshwater to marine salinity gradient to study organic matter... | ecosystem: Environmental > Aquatic > Marine > Coastal ... | reverse complement strand
TTCTTCTAAAAAAGAATCTAATTCAGTTTTATCTGATGACATTTCAACACCAGTTTCTTCTTCAATAGTTTCTTTGTCTTGTATTGAACTATCAACCTCTGTAAATTCTAATGGTTGTAACGTTGTAAAGTATAGGTTTAAGCTGATTTCATTGTATGCAAGTATATTATCAAAGGAATCAATTAAAAGTTCTTGAAATGGTCTTATAACTGTGTTATCCATCAAAAGAGATGCAGTTTTTATCTCATCTGCATTATTTCCTAATCCACTTGAATCTTTTATACCTAATAACATAGGAGAAACAATTCTATGTGCCACCATTATCTTCTTTGTACTTTCTTCAGATAAAAATTGGTATTGGTTATGTGCATCTGATAATTGTACTGGTGTAATTTCTGCTTGTGATTCTTTATTGTCATTAAAAGCTAAAATGAATTTACCAGCATTAGATGTGCCACTAAATTTTTGAGCAATCTTATTTTCTATTAATTGTCTTTCTTGTTGGTTAGGAGTTCCATTATTGAAGTTAATTAACATCGATGGAGATAATCCATTCATTATGTTATTCAAATGATAGTTTGATACTTCTTCTTCTAATTCACAATACTGCAATCCACCTTGATAATCTACTGGAGAATAGTAATAGAAACCACTTTTATAAGGCTTTACATAATATATTTCTATATTTTCATTTGACATACCATAAGCTGGTATTCTTAATGGTGTATCTGTTTTTTTTAAATTTGCCCAATCATTAAAATAGTAATATGCTGGTATATCTCCATCATCATTACACTTTTCTGCTCTTAATGTTTCAATAGGCATATGCTCTAACTGAACTATCTTGCTTCTATTCTTGTTGTATATAACTTGAAAAGCACATTGTCCCATTAATTTTAAATCATAACACAATCTTCTTACTACATCCTTTTTAAATAAAGAAACCATTTGAGCATACTCATTAGGCTTTCTATTTGAATCAGTAGCATTTAATCCTTTTCCATAAATAGCTTGACTAATGCCATTAATAGCAGCGTTATTAGTAGGAGAACCATTGTATCTATCAATTAGAAACTGAAAGTAATTATTATCAGCACCATATTCAATCCAATCTTTACCATTTACCTCTTTAATTTCGGGACTTGTGTAAGTGCTTAAATTAACAAAACCAAATTCTGAAACTTTAGATGCCTTTGTAAATTGTCCTTTACTATTTCTTTGTCTTTTCATATTACTATATAAGTATTATCGTAACCATTGTATTTTGTAAATTGACCATTGTTTAAATTATAATAATCATTATTTGATTGGTCTATGTTTTGGTCTGTGCAGAATATTCTATCCTTATAAATACTATCCGTTTTATTTGAATCCGTAAATAATTCAATATCGTAAAAATGATTCTCCACTAAAACTGGTGCAAAGATAGTATTAAAATTAAGATAGTTTCCCGATGTAATTGCTGATGTTATTTGATAGTCTACTGTTACGTTTGTGCTATCATCTCTTATTGCCATAGTGAAAGTACCTAAATAATTTCGAGGTATCACAGATAGGCTTTGTGCAGTTGCAGATGTTGTAAGTATAATCATTACATATATAACGTAATAAAACTATTATTTTGTGAAATGAATAAACAAAAAAAAAGCACCCAATTAAGGATGCTCTAATTTTAACTAAATAAATATATTATGCAGTTGGGTCAATCTGTGCTGCATCTCCAGTTACTGCTGCATCTAAAAAGTAAGGTGCAGTTTCTTCCATTCCCTCGAATGTTAAAGTAAACCCACTTAAATCTCCAGCTGCTGCTCCAGTTACTACTGTACCTCCAGTACATTCCATCCCATTTTCAAACCCACATAAGAAGCTATTACCATAGTAATCTTCAACAACAACTTGTGGTCTTGCTACTGCAAGAGTTTGTAGTTCTGCTTGAGTTTTAGCATCTAAATAAGTTAATGTAAGATTTAATGTTTGAGTATAAAAAGTTGTTCCATTCTCTCTACTACTTGTAACAGTAGTTTCTAAAGATGAATTTCCTTTTACATCATATTCATACCAAGTTGGAGTACCAGTTATGGTTGCTTCTTTTGTCGTTGAATCTACTGTAACACCAGTAACATCTCCGAAATCTGCGAAGTAAACAGTTTTTATGCCACCAAAGGCACTTTTACAAGGTACTTTTCTACCCGTTGTTAATGTACAAGCCATTTGTTTTATGTATTATGCTGATTATCAAGTAGTTACACTATTATCAACGTTATTATTATGATTTTATAAAAAAAAAGGTAAGCAGATAAAACCCACCTACCCTTTTCTATTGATTAATTATTAATTTTAAGCGTATTCAACTATATCAGAAGCAATACCAAATTGTACTGCTGAAGTAAATCTCATTACCATTCTAACATTATTTGAAGCATCTAAATCTGCCATATCTAAAACCTTAACCTCTTGAGTTGAATTTAATAATCCAGTTCCGAAGTATAAGTTTGAACGTTGTGCTACATACATTTTGTTATCCGACATTCCCGGACATACAAATATTTTAACACCATTTACAGTTAGTGAACCATTGTTCCACCATTGAGTTCCCATATTGTTTACACCATTTGCACCCAATCCACTTGCACCAAATCCTCCTAATGCTTGAACATATAATTTAGCTGCTTTAGTTCCAATATAAAGGAATAAATCTTCCTTACCATATAATGCTCCCGGTATAGCATCAACCACTTTAGATAATTCATCTATAATGTTTGTAGATAATAATCCACCACCTACTGCTGCTACTTGTTGTGCTGCTGGAATATCCCCAGCTGCTGCTGATGCTGCAATTAGTTTTTCAAATCCATCAAAAGAATTGTTAGTACCAGCTGCCGTATCTCCTTGCCAAATACAAAATTCAGTATTCTGTGCTACTTCAGATGCTACGTGAGCAATTAAGAAGTCAGAGAATTTAGGAGGTAAAGTTTGTCCTAAACCAAATCCCATTGAAGCCGATTCGAAATCCGATACGAAGTCATACTTACATAATTGTAGGTTTACTTGTAGTTCAACTGGCTCAATAATTCTTTCAGTTAATGTAATAGTTGATGTTGGACTAAAATCACAACCAGCAGCAGTTACTAAAGCATTTGTTGCTAATTTTTTAATCACTTCTTTAAAAGCAATATTTGCCTTTACAGTTAAACCACCATCATCGATAGTTGATGCAGACAATAAAGCTGCTGCGATGTATTCCCCAGCAAATTCTCCAGCATAAGTTGTAGTTATGTTAGTAGTTGTTGCCAAATTTACGTTTCTTTGATTACTCATTTTTTTATTTGTTTAATTTATTTAATACTCTATCTAAAGTTGTGTTAAATCTGCCCTTTGCAAATTGAACTTGTTTTTGTTCTGTTACTGCTTCCGGATTATGTTTAATCGGTTTTGATGCAGCTTCAAATTCTTCTTTTACTGTTCTTGATTTTAAAGGTGCTTGTATTTCATCAGACATTTCTTCTTCTTGAACATCTTCAGCTTTTACTTCTCCTTTTAAATCAGCAATAGCATCTTCAAGATTTTGGATTCTTTTTTCCATTCCTTCCCAATCTCCTACTTCTGCCATTTCTTTTTCTTCTTCTTTTTCTTCTTCTTTTTCTTCTAAATCTTCAGTTTCTTCTTTAGCTGGTACTTCATCAGATACATCTCTAACATCTGCAATAATACCTTCTTCTTCAACAACTAATAATCTACCATCTTCAAGGATATATTCCCCAACTGGCATTGCTACTTTTTCATCATCAGTAACAATAAATAATTCTTTACCCTTTTCAAAGGATTCGGCAGTTACAATAGTGCCATTTTCTAACTTCATCTCCTCAAGTTTTACCTCAATATTTAGAAGCGTTTTGATTTGATTTAACATTTCATTTGATTTCATATATATATAACGATTAATTAATTAAAATTTGCATTTTTAGGCTTTCTTTTGTATTATAAACCACTCTGTACCATTAGACCATACTTGTATTCCCTCGTATGCTTTGTTTATTCTATATTTATTTGTTGAGCCATCTAAAGTATCTCCACCTTGTGGTGTTAAGTCTGCGTTTTGAGTACCAGCACCAAAACCAGTATTAGATATAAACCTCATTACTCTGTTTACATTTGAAGCAGCAAGTGGTAAATTTAAAACCATTGTACCATTAGAACCACTCCAAGATAATTCAATCAATTCAGATGTTGCATAAGCTGAATCTGATAAATTAACTGTTGTACCCTCTGATACTGTTAAACTTGTAGGTACTATATAATTTACTATATTTTGTACTGTGCTTTGTTTTGTAACGCCATTTTGAACAACTACTATATTTTCATCTCCTTGTAATTCTGTTGCTGCTGGTAATGCAGATATTTTTAAATTTCCCATTAGATTATTATTTTTGCATTATCCTCTTGTAATATAAAACCACCATCTTCTTGTAATAAAAAAGAATCATAATCTGTTCTTGTTATTACTCCTATACCTTGTGCTTGAATAGAACCATCACAACAACTTATAGAATAGGTATTAGTATCCCAACATAAACAAGCACGTGAACTTCCTTTAGGAGATGTTCTACTTGGTATAAAGGTTTTGTTGTTGTTGTTTCTTTGCATTTAAATTAAATACTTTTATGAAAGTGATTTTTTTGCTCTTATAGATGTATCAATACTTCTTGCTAATACATTTAAATTCTTTTCCAATTCATCATACCCTTTAATTTCTTTAGTCGGAACGCCTAATGCTGCTGCTGCTTCTTGTGATTTTGATAAAATACTTCCACTTTTTGCAAATATATTATTAGCATCTTTTATTTGCCCATCTAAACTTGTCAATAAACTTTTCCTATCCAATGCTATTTTATTAGCATAATCATTTAACCTATCACTACTTTCTATTGAATCTGATGATGCAGTTTTAGCTTTTTGGATATCTTGAATTAAAGCTAATTCAACCTTTTGTGTTGCTAACTCAACTTTTGCTAATTCTGTTTTCGGTAGTTTACTATAAACTTTTTGTATGTTACTTTTCATAATTATTTTATTTTAATAAATTTTTTGCAATTTTTTCAAATCCAAAACCAACTTTTATTGCTTCAATTGCTTTTGAGTAACCCGGTACATCATTTACTTTAATTCCTAATAATTTTGCAGCAACTTCTGCTGCTTCAATACCTTTTGCTACATTTCCCATATCATCTTGTAAGTCACTTAAATCTGCTTTTAATGATTTTTTTGCTTGTGTGATTTCATCATTTAATATTTTTATATTATTACTAAATGCAACTACACCTTTTGCGTATGACAATAATTTAACAGTACTTTCAGCTAACTCAACTTTTTCTCCTCTAACAATCTTTTCGATTTTATTAAGCAATGCTTTTGCTTCTAATTCCATATCTTTTTCCATATCTTTTTTATCCACCTTTTTAGTTTGCTCCATCTTGTCAGCGAAATATCCTTCGATGCTAAATCCTTTGACTTTTTTAGTTTTGACATATTGTTCCCATATTTTAGAATTATTAACTTTTACTGCTCCCATCCAAGTTCCTACTGGTACATTTAAACCATAGTGCCTTGATTTATCTTGTTCACTTTCTACTATCCAACTTTCAACTAAAGTTAAACCATTAAGTGCTTTAGAATGTTCTAATGTTGAATTGCTTTGATTACCATTTTGTAGAAACATTTGTGATGCTTTACAAACTGTATCTTTTGAAAAATAAATATAATATTCCCCCTCATCTCCATTTCTATAAATAGGTTTATTAGGTATTAATAAAGCACCCATTAATATTCTTTTTTCAGCATCTACTTCTGCAAGTTTTATTTCTTGGTCTTTTAATGCTACAAAGTCAGATTCAATAGCTGGATTTTCTACAATAGAAATTGCTTCTATTCCAGTTTCCATTTCATCTTCATCTAATATTAGTTCTATTATTTTCATATTTATATAACGTATTTAATTTTTAAATTTGCATTTTATCCTATCGATGCACCATCAATTATATTTCTATCTAATTCTTGTGCAGTAGTAACTTCACTTGAAACTACAAATGCTTGTACGGGTTGTTGTGTTTGCCCTCCTATTGCATCTGCTAATTGATTTGTATCTGATTGACCAACTATATTAAAAGCTGGTGGTATGCTTGGTGGCGAATAACTTGTGTTTCCACCTCCTCCTCCTCCTCCACCACCTCCAGTTGATGGAACTTTAGTTGACGCAATCTTTTTAACTGCTCCAAATCCAGCTGCTGCTACTGCTATCGATGCAGCTATTTTAGCAATTAAAGTTGTTGTCGCAGTACCTTCGGGTGCTGCCCCCCAAATACCAGCAATACCAGCATAAGTATTTATTGTTGCTGCTGCAAGTGCTAATGCTTTCCCAGCAGCAGTTTCTTCTCCAGCAATACTTGATAAATCTTGTAACCCACTTGCTACTGAATCTAAAGTAGCTAATTTTGCATCTCTTTCTGCAACTGCAATATCAATTTTAGCATCTGATATTTCTTTATCTCTTTCAAGACCAGTTTGTCTTGATGATTCTGAAAATTCATCTAAAGCTATCTGTGCATCTATCTTTGCTTGTGTTCCAGCATTTGCATTATCAACTATTGCTTGTAGTCTTTTAGTCTCTTGTTCAGCTTCAAGTAAATCAATTTTTGCTAATTCTTGTAATCTTAATAATTCATTTTCTATCTGTTCTGCATTAAATCTTTTTTGTTCTATTGATAATAAAGATTCACTTTCTAATTTTGCATTTGTTATTTCTATTGCTTCTTTATCTAAAGAATTTTTATTGGTTTGTTGTTCAGAACGAAACCCAGTTACTTGTGAAAGCACTCCTTCTTTTTCTGCTTGTGCATCTAATACTGCAACATAGTCTTCTGTCTTGCCAGTTAAATTAAATTGTGCTTGTGCAGCAGCTAATACAATTTCAGCATTTTTAAGCATTGCTTTTTCTTGGTTATCAAGAATAACATTTAGTTCATCATTTGCTGCTTGTCTTTCAGCTATGCTTTTAGTTTCATCATCTCTTATTTGTCTTTGTATTTCTGCTTGTCTATCATATTGTTCTAATAGTATTCTACTTTCGGCAGCAGCTATTTGTGCAGATTTTTCTAATGCTTGATTTGTTTTTGCAGTTTCTATTGCAGCTTCAATACTTATTTCTTTTAATCCATCTACTACTTGCGTTCCAATATTTCCAGCTTCTGAAATTGCTTCTGAAAAGTTGTTTACAATATCTGAACCAGCTTTATTTACCTCAATAGCTATCTCCTTTAATTTTTCATTAGTAGCATCTAAATCTTCTTGTGCTTTTGCAATCGAATCTTCATCGCCAAACATATTTTCATAAGCTAATTTTACACCTTCTGCTGCTGCTATTATACCATAGAAAGCAATTTGTAAAGGTGCAAATGCAAGAGTTAATAAACCACTTATTACTTTTCCTAAAGCATCAAAGTTTTCAGATGCAGATGCTACACTATTATAAACATCAGTTATAACACCAAGAACTTCATTGAATATTATTTGAGCAGTTTTAAATACAACATTTAAACCATCCATTACAACTTGGTTTTCTTGTATTGCAGTACTTACAAATTCAAATGCTTTCTGTAACAAGAATATTATACCAGTTGCAGCACCAATACTTTTTAATGAAACTCCAATTTTCTTAACACCCTTTGCTCCATCATCAGCACTTTTTTCAACTTGCTTTAAAGATTTAGCAGTTTTCTCATTAGCAGATACAACTTCCTTTTCTAACTTGGCATATTCTTTTTGAAACTCGTCAAGATTCTTAACTGCTTCTTTATATTTTAATTCTAATTCTACTTCTACTTTTTGTGCCATTTTATATTTCTTTTAGTTTGCTTAACACCTTCTGAAAAAGTTTCTGCTAATTTATATTTACCTTGTGCAATTTTTATACTTTCAGTTTCTCCATTTGCGAATTGAAGTGAATCAATAATATTCTTTATCATAATACTGTATTTAGTAATTCAAATTCTGTTTTGCCATTAGTAAGATTTGTTTTTAATGAATTAATCTTATAATTGTTTTGACCTAATTGTATTCTGTCATTTAGTTTTAAACTACTAAATATTTTATAAGGTAAAAAAGCAGTTACTTTTGTTAATCTTCTTTGACTATTAAATACATCTTGTATGTATGTTTTATAATCTGTCTCAAATAAAGTATCTGTAAAATCGTTTGCTAATCCACCATCTTCATTTGCTAAATATTCATTTATCATTGGTCTAAAATGAATGTTAATTTTACTTGTTAAAGGCGTTAAGGTTAAAGAATTTGATGGTATAAAATAATTAATTATAAAACTTTTTAGGTTTGGGTTTGTATTCCTAAATGCTATTCTTGTTGTGCTTAAACCAGTCTGTCTTATAGGATAAAATAATAAAGGTTCTCCAAAATACGCTTCTCTATTATCGTCTACAAAATAACCATACTGTATTGTTGTGGATGATACTCCAGTAACGTTATAAATTCTTTCATACATTAGGTGTTCAAAAGGTAATTCTATTTTGTAAGGATTACTTGGTGCATCAAATATATCTCCATCTAAAGTATAACTTTCTGAACCCCATCCCGAGTTATATAATTGCTCATACTGTTTAGCTAAAAAAGTTCCTAATCCTTTATATGTGAAGTTTACTTTATTAAAAGGTAATGCAACATCTACAACTGACTTTGTAGTATCTAAATATTGGTCTATATTTATTGTTTCTGATGATGCTGCATAATAATCATCTAAAGTTTTAACAACAATAATTCCACTTTCATCAACATAAGCAGTAAGATTAAACATCTGAAACAAACCAGTTAGAAAATCTATTATAGACATCTTTGGGATTTGACTATTAATATTAAAATCAAAATCTGCATTAGTGCTAAAAGTTGATGGGTTTGAGTAAGTCATAGAACCAGCCGAACCAGTTCCAGTTCCACCAATCACTTGCCAATTAATAACCCAGCTTATATTGTTTGCAGTAAAAGTCATAGTAGTAGCAGATGCAATTTCAACTGTATAAGTACTATCGTTTAATCTTAAATTATTAAAAACTTGTTGATTACTTACATTAGTTCTTTGCTCAACTACTTCTGAACCATTTCTAATAACTCTAATACTATAATTGTTTGCATTTGGTGGCGTAATTGTTAAAATTGTACCAACTATTTGATATGGTGCAGTTGCGTGTAATTCTAAAATACCATTTGATGGAGTTGCTATTGAGTAATTACATTGACCAAAAGGTGTACAATTAGTATTTGATAATAGATATAATTGAGTATAATTTGCATCTACTTGTCCAATACCTTCAACTGAACCTTTTTTTCTGTGAAGCCATAAAAATAGATTGTGAAATTTAAGATTAGTTTGGTCATTAAAGAAATCATCTGAAAAGGTAATTGTTTGCCCTCCAATATATGTTTGTGATTGTATTGCATCAATTATAGCTTTTACCCTTATAGCATATTTAAACTGATTCCAATTTATTCCATTATCTACAAATGCTGGTAAACTACTTGAATAAACATTTGTATAAATATTTGTATCATCATCATCTGCTGAATTATAAAACATTCTATCAGTATGAGTAATTAAAGGTACTAATATATTATCATTAGAACCTACTGCGTAATCTTGAATTGCAGCTTTTACTGCATCATAACTATACACTTGATTGTAAGCAGCTAAACCAGTTAAAGATGATAACTGTGAATCTGAAAGTATATCTTTTAAATCTACTGTATTCCCAAAGAATGTAATTCTATAAGTATGTGCTAAATTGTTTTTTAAATCAACGCCATCAAGTCTTATTTTACCAATCTTAAATGTTATATCATTAAGTTCTAAAGTAGCATCTTGTTTTGTTCTTGCATCAAATCCATTGGTAATATGAAAATTGTAATAGTGCTTAAATATCTTGTTGTTTATTTTAGATGCTGGTACAGAAAATGTCTGTGTAAATTCTGTAAATATTTTTTTTATATCCTTTACATTTTGAATTGTCTGCGTAAGAGAAACAGTTTCATCTTTAAATAAATCTAATCTTTCAGAACCAATGTATAATACTAATTTTTGCATCTATCGAATGTTGTTTATATAATCAAATGCTTCTTCAAAATCTATTGTGTATTCTATTAACCTATCGTTTACAGATGTTTTAAAAGCCATAGATGAGGTTTTAACTTTTACTGGAACAACTTCATCAATACTTGGATTTGTCTTTCTTGGTCGCTCTAACCAAACATATTCAGATAATAGCAACTGCTCAAAGAATTGATTTGCTTGTTCGGGATAATATCCACTACTTAAAGTAAATGTTTGTTTTGCAGTTGTGTTAAATACTTTATTAGGTGCATCACTAATGGAATATGTAGCTGGATTATTTGTAGTTGGATATGTTAATATATTAGATTTAAACCCCTCATTTTTTCTACCTAATGTTTTAGTTTCTTTTAAAAAGAACCATAAATCTTGCTGCGCTCCAAACTTATTTATAAAAATAATCTTTCTACCACTACCATACTTGGTACAATCTATTCTTGATATTGTTGATGGATATGCTCCACCTATTGAAGCTGCACCTTGTCCAAAACCTTGAACTGATATTGAAACATCTCCAATACCATTAATTGTAGTATATGGAACTATTCCAGTAAAAGCAATTACTCCAACAATACTTTTAGGATAATATAAATCAACTGAATCATTAGAAGTTGTTGGATTGTTAGATATTAAATAAGCAGTAGATGGTAACGTAGGGTTTGTACCCTCTGAAAATTCTCCATAGGCTTCAATACCAGTATCAGTAAAACCTATTTCAGCACCTTGCTGACTTCCAGTTGCATTTAAACCAGTCCATTTAGAAATTCTTGTTTGAATATTAATAGTTTGTGGCACATAATTAGGGTCATAAGTTATATTTAAATAATCACGTGCAAGTTCTGATATATCGAAATTAAGAGTTGAACCCTTTTGTGGGTTATTTTTTATTAAAGTATATCTACTTATTCCATCAATTAAAATTCTGCATTTTACCGATAAAGGAAAATTTGAAGCTGGTATTTCTATGTATTTAAATTGTGGACTTCTTAAAGCTATTAATGGTGTTGCCATATTTTTATTTTTTTTGTGCTAATAATATTGATGTTTCAACATCTATAATGAAACTATCAAATAATTCATTTGGTAATCTTTTAACTGCTGCTTCAAATGGTTTAGTAAAAAAGAAAGTTGCTTTTATTCCTTTATTCTTTATACTATTTGCTAATATATATCCCATTGTTTCATAAGTTCCAAACCTACCTTTTTTATCTCTTGGTTGCAGCTTTCTATATTTTGCCCATTTAGAAAATATCTTTGTTTTATATTCAAGACCTTTTAAATTACTGCTTGGCTTATAAGAAAATGGTGTATTCTTATTTTCTGTATAATTACTTTTAACACCTTTAACACCCTTATCTTGAAATGCTCCATATTCTTCCATATAGAAGTCAATGATAACACCATCTTCAGATTTCTCTATTGTGTATTTTAATGAATTATAAAGTTCTTTAGTATAATTCTTTTTACCTTTAGTTAATTTACTCCTTGACTGCTGAATAACATAATTACCAAAATCTTCTAATGCTTTTTCTGTTTTATTAAATTTCATTAGCAAATATTAATATCGTTGTAAATCTGTATATCCATAGTTGCAGACCAACCAGCTAATTGATTTTCGAATCTATCATAAAATGGGTCTAAACTTGGATTGCCATTTAATTGATACATATCTGTATGTAAATTTCCCATCCTTAAACGTTGTATAAGCCTATTTAAAACCCCCAGCTGCGTGTTTAATATATCTTGTACATTATCATTACCTTTAAATCTATCAAGCGTTAAATCCTTTGATTGGTCTACAATATCACAAGCCAATACTGTAATATTAAAATCTAAAGTTTGTTCATTTACAACTACTGTATTTATTATAATATGACCAAGTGGAAATATATCTTGCTTGTTGAGGTTTACATCGGAAATATCTCCAGTAGTAACTGTGTTGATGTTTTTATCTGAAAGTAATTCAGTTTTTATAGTTTCTGTTAATTGATAGAAACCTCTTATTCCTTGTTGGCTCATTTAAATTTCTTTTTAATTTGTTTTGCTTCTAATTCATTTTTATCTTTCATAAATGATAGCATCATAAAGCACTCGTGCATTCCTAATTTAGTGATATTTTCAAATCTTGTAATATCTCCTTGAGCGAGTCCAAAGATACTTTGATACCATCCCCATTTTTTTGAAAAGTTTGTTGCTGCATCAAGTTGTTCACCTCCTCCTCCTCCAAATAATTCAGCATAACTGTCGATAATTCCATTCCTAAATTGTACAAAAAAAAAACAGAACCTAAAACAACATCTAATGGTATTTCATCTAATTTGTCTTTTGATTCAGTATTGTAATCTTCTATTAAATATTTATCCTTTATTTTTTCTGTTATCGGTCTATATAAAACATTCATAGCAATGTGCATATTATCCCAATCTCCCATATACGTATCCAAATCAACATATTCTCCTAATGATATATCTTCTAATTTTGGTATAAAACCATATTCAATTTTCCCCAGCTTAAAAGTATTTATTAGTTTTGGTTTTTCTTCAAACATTAAATTTAAAACATTTACTATTTTATCTGCATCTGATAACTTTATATTTCTAACTGCATTTGAATCTAAATTGCAGAATATTTCTATCATTTTACATTGCAGAAAATAAGGGTCATCATTTTCTTTTTGTATCTTAATAAACTTCTGATACTGTTTTAATGTTATTTCTTTCAAACTATTAGGAACAATCAAATCTACTTTCATATCTATATAACGTTTTTAATTAGGTTTTTTATAATAGTAAAGGTAATAAAAAAAGGCATACATTTCTGCATACCTTAATTCATCCTTAACACTAACTTAAATTATCTCATACTGCTCTCAAAACATTTGCTGCAACAGTATTGTTTATCTTCTTCCATATCTGCACCACATTCATAACATTCATATTCTGATTGTTCGTGTGGGTTTAAAAAATCATCCCAACTCATATCTTTACAATTTTAATATCTCCGTTAACGTAATGCTCTGCTTTTATCCCAGTCTTTAATTTAACAACCTTGTAAGGCTTTATATTGTGACTGATTAACCTTTGCTCGTAAAATAGTTTTAATGCTATCATAGTTTATAATTTAAAGGGGTTTTTACACCCCCTTGTTATTAAATTAAATTATTTATTTTATATTCTAAACCTATTGCATCCCCTATAAACCAAGCATTTTCTCCTTGAGGATAATTTTTACTATAATGAGTTAAACAATAGTCTTTGTCAGAATCAATAAAAGTTCTAAATTTTTCTCCTTTAATTTTAAACTCAACTGATTTTTTTGTTTTGGTTACTTGAGTAATTTTTTGATAAATGTTTTCCATTTTGTTTCTGTTTTTGTTTGTTAATAATACTGCAATATACAAATACTTTAGTTATAAACAATACTTTTAATAACTTTTATGAAATATAATAATTACCTCTGTTTGGATTTTGTAGCTGATACGAGACTGCGTAACGGATTGCATCGATTATATGATTCCAATTATCTTGTGGTGTTTTTGATTTCTTTTCTAACCAACTATAATTATTTAGTTCTTTAATCAAGTTGATACTATTCTCTTCTACTATCAAATCATAATCTTGGAGTAATGCTATTCCATAAGTTATTGAACCTTGACCTTTGATTGCTTTTACAACATTACAACCCTTTGCTTTTAATTCATATAATAATCTTGGTTCAGCACTATCTCCTACTATTAAATCTGTTCCAGCGTGTTTTAAGTTCAGTTCAGCTATTTGTGATGTGGTAAGTGCTTTAAGATAAAAACATTCCTTTAAATAGATTATTTTATTATTTACATCTATGTTAGTTTCCACTAAAGTATTTTCATCTGCTGCAAATCCATAATCTTGACCAAAGACTGAAACACCTACTCTTTTAAATTGTCCTACCTTCCAGTTTGAGAATATAACACCTTCTGCTTTTTGTAACCAACCACCCAACATTTGATGCTTATACTTTTCGGGTCTACGTCTTTTAATGTTCTCTATCTGCTCTAAATAACTTTTTGATAGATTATCTATGTTATCTAAATAAGTGGTGTGTATATACGTTGTATTGCCTTTGGTTACGTTAATACCATCCATTACTCCTTTGTCCTCAAAGAATCTTGTATATATCCAATGTTCTTTTGTAACTGGGTTTAAAATAAGTATTACTCTATTCTGTTGTTTAAGGTTTCTAACTGATAAATCTATCTTGTCAAATATGTTTTCATCTGTGAGTTCTTCTGCCTCATCCATTACCCAAGTTGTAACGTTTGCTAAAGATTTCAAATTTGCAGACTGGTCTCCCGATGAGGTTCTAATTCCTTTAAAGATTATCTTGCTTCCCGATAGCTTATTTATAATCTCATCTTTTGTTATATGAAAATGGTCTTGTATGTTTAAGGTTTCTATCTTATCTAAAAACTCGGGTATAATAGAAATGTAAGCAGATGATAAAGTAAGCCTTGTAAATAATATTGTATGCCCAGCTTCAAAAGTAAGCATCATCAATAATGTATTTATCGAATATGATTTACTTGAACCTCTACCTCCAGTTACTATAAAATACCTTGAATCAGATTCTGATATAGGTGCAAACTTTGGATTAAGTTCTATCACTTAAATTTAACCAAGTCTTTAAAATTAATATTGAATCCTTCAGATGAAGTTATGTCTACTGATTCTTTTGGCTTTCCATATCTATAACCAAAATATAAACTCATTGCTCTTGAATCTCCTTTTAGTATTTGTTTGCCAAGTGTTTTAATTACCTCATCATTATCTATTAAGTTATCTAACTTTTCTATTAGCTTTAACTCATCTGCTTTCTTTGGTCTACCAGCACCTTCTCTTACCCCTCCGTTATTTTTTCTTTTATCCATTTGAAATGTTTTTGTTTAATCAATTACATATATAACGTATTTAATCTATTTTTTTTCCTAACTTTAATTTAATTAGTTCTTTAAATAATTCTTTTCTTCTTTTACCTTTAGGCAAACTATCAATTAGCTGCTGCATCTTTTGAATTATCTTTTTCATATTTTATTAATTTCTTGGATGATAAAAAGTTATTACAACTTTAAGTTGTTCCTTTGTGTAGTATGGTAAATCATCATATTGAAATTCTTTTGATGGTCTACCTTCCCCTCCATTAGTTTGATTAACTAATATTCCTTTATTTATATCTTTTCTACCATATTTTTTTATTAATCTAATTTCTTGTTTAATAGCTTCCTCCCAAGATATATTAGAAAATAATATTTCTTTAGTAAAACCATATTTATTTACTATGTTATTCCAATAACTATTTCTATTTGTTTTTTTCCCAGCCCTATGTTTGTTTTTCCCAATACCAATATAAAATATTTCATTAGTATCATTTCTTCTATGTAAATAAACTACTGCCATATTAAAAGTCTAAAGTGAATGTTACTATAAATAATGATAGCTTTATAGTTGTGTAGTTAAATTCCTCTGTTGGGTTTAATACTTCCCATCCTAACATAAATCTATTATGTGGATAATGTAATGCTATTTCTAATTCCCAGTCCATATCTATCTTATTCCTCTTACGTCTGCAACATTTGGCGAACCAACTATTACTTCTGCTTGTTCATTTCTTGCTTTCCATTCAAAACTCTTTAGAACCAAAGATGCTCTTTCATCGTATGATTCTTTTTGCTTTCTTGTAAGGCTTCTGTATTTTCTTTC
>Ga0208545_1000636_pt1 | contig 16170 bp, 24 predicted proteins | sample DEB08_DNA_12_FD_185498 | JGI IMG/M metagenome (GOLD analysis project Ga0208545, IMG submission 185498) | Aqueous microbial communities from the Delaware River and Bay under freshwater to marine salinity gradient to study organic matter... | ecosystem: Environmental > Aquatic > Marine > Coastal ... | reverse complement strand
GAGTATGGCACATCCTCACGGAACATTTCATGCGCTTCTTCTTCACTCACAACTCGGTGCGATACAATCATTTCGCCGAGGTGTTCTTGTGAGAATTCTTTAGCTTCTTCCATCGATACAGTATCACAAGCCCAGACGTCTAAATCGTCATCATTCAACTCAACACAATACCTCATTCGATAGGTACTTATGCAATCAACCATCACAAGCTTACTCATTTGGGTCTCCCCATACATCAGGTAGTTGTTTTTGCGACAAATTCATATAGTATTCTCCAGGATAGTGCCTGATGCAACTGTACGCTCTGTCGCGCACCTCGCTTGGAACTCTCGGAGTTAACTTTGGGTTCAATAAGTCAGACAGGAACTGTCTCGTCACATTCACTGCTCTTGTTCTTTCACATGGCATCGTCATAGTCGGGTTATCCTCTAGAATTGGTGTTATTAAAGTATTCGTTCCAATCTGTATCTTCTGGCAGCATCTCAACGCCGTCACCAAACTCCGCTTTCAGTGTATTGAACATACCTGCATTATTCATTCGCAGACCATAAGAGTTTTTATAGCAGGTATAGCAGCTGCCGCTATTACCGTAGAAGTCTACTTTATCTTCTCTTTCAAAGACCATTGTGATACCGCTATTCATTTGCCACGCATCTCCGTCAAGATAGCCTCCTGACCAACCACATAATACTTTATGGATAACTGGGAATCCTTCAACGTCAAACTTTAGTACCACCCAGTTGTCTGGGGTATATCTACCACCACCTTCAATTTTCATTCGTCTTCCCCTTTCAGCAATCCAGTTGACCACCTTATAGGCTTGCCTTGGTGTTCTTCAAATTGTCGTATCAGTTCATCATATGTAATCAGTCTTTCATCTTCTATATTGTCCAACCAATCACCAAAGGCATTCCAGTCTTCTGTACGCATAGGAGCAACACCATATTCGTATTTACCACACCAAAATTGATATGTATCAAGTCCATAGATGTCGATACGACCGCATGAATAGCTTTCTAAAAATTCTTTATACTCTACTACTGGTAGTATCTTCCCTGATGTTTTCTTCAATACAAAAGGTATGTCTCGTTCTTCGTACCAACGAGTAGAGATCGGCCCCATCCAGTTTGTGCTATACGTTATCATTTACTCTTCCTCTTCGAGATCTTCGCCGTGAACCTTGCCTCGAACACCTCCACCAACATTGCCACCAACATTGCCACAAACATTGCCACCAACATTGCGACAAACATTGCCACCAACATTGCCACAAACATTGCCACAAACCGTGCCATCAACATCGCCTAAAACATTGCCACCGACATCGCCACCAATATCGCCTAAAACACTGCCTTTAACGTCACCTCTAACATCGCCTAAAACACTGCCTTCAACGTCCCCAAAAACATCGCCTACAACACGGCCTACAACATCGCCATAAACGGGACAGAGTATTTCTTTTAGTTTGTAACTACCGTTCTCATCTTTATCTAGTGTTAGATTCTCTCTTACAAAATCTAGGATTTCTTCATCTGTTAAATTCGTCATTTAATCTCCTCGAAACCATCAGACTCTAAAATCGCACGGACACGTTCACGGTCAAGACTGTCACCGTCACCCCAAGTCATACAATTCTCATTGCGGGCGACAATTGCTAGAGTAGTCATATATTCCATAATCGCAGACTGGATATCAGGGATACCACAACCAAGGTCGTAGATACCGTCCTTACCGTAGAACATATGGACATAATCACGAAAATCATTCAACTTAACTGGAAACATAACAAACACCTCTCAACTCAATATGATACTATTATACCGCATTATCATGCGAATGTAAACCCCAATATAACCTTTTTTTATACCGATTAGTTATATGAGACTTCATTTCTTAATTTTATTGCCATAATAGTCGTTCTCGCCTTCGCGCATACCCCGTTTGATCCTAGACCTTTCTTGCATTGATAGCAGAGAACCGCCAATAGAGATAACACAAAACAGGACGATCCCTGCAAAAGTCAGTATATTAGTTACGATTTCCATAATTCCACACCTTTTCGACTATCATAAGTTATATCGTTTAAATACCAGGCATACCAAGCACGATAGATATTCTTCATATGATCTTTGTTGATGCGTTTAACCATATTCCATGCATCGTCAAGGTCATCGATGCCGCCGTTGATAATGGCACCCTCATACTCGGAGCGACCAAATCCAACAACAATAGCATCATGTAGCATAGCCTCCTGCCCGACCCCAGAGTTTATCAGGTATGTCGCCTTCGCTTTTGGTATCAAATCGTGGATGGAGTAGTCGGTGATGTACTTGACGTTGGTATATTTTGAGATAATTTCTTTTAGAGGGAGCATCGCCGCCAAGTTTACTGGGTGTCCTTTAAAGACAGCTGTGGGAGCATCTGGAGACGCGTCAGCCCATTTACAGACGGCTTCAACGAATTCTGCCACCGATATATCTGAGTGATACATTATGGTTTCATCGTGAGGAAGCTGTAATGGGATGAAGATGAAGTCGCCGGTAAGCTCGAATGCAGTATTTTCAGGCTGAGGAAACTTGGACTTCCCGTTCGTGATCTTGCGCATATGGTCAAACGCATCAGCTGTATAATTGGCTGGAAAGTCGAATGTGTCGACGAATGCTGCACCGCCGCCCCAACCCTGATGGTCTATTGTGAACAGCCAAGGAAATACAGTCTGCATATAGAACTTCGTATTTTCACCCCCACCCCAATTATGCTTCTCAACATGAGGCACAAGGAATTTAGTCCCATCTGGAAAATAGTCCTCGACACATGAGTTGAATGTCCAACGAGGCATTTCTATCGTCAAGTCGGCATCAACGTTATTGGCAAAGTTCTCCCAGTGCCTTCGGATTTCTGGAAGGGGAGCGTCATTGCGTTTTTCTAATCCAAACTTCTTGAACGGTATGTCGAGTCGAGGCTTGAGCAACACATTATTGACGTTGCCTATCCTGAGCTTGTACGATTCTTTCTCGGAGACGTATTTTGGGTTGTTATACTTCCTTGGCCCCTTACCAGTCCAGATTGCCGTGCCTTCGATGAACTCCCAATCCATGAATTGACCATCGAACTTGGTGATGTGATTATCAGGCACTTTACGGAATATGACCGATAACGCGACTTGGTCAGCGAACCATTTCATCTCGGAGGTCTTAATGTACTCTGCGACGTGGACGGCGACGTCCATAGCTGCCGAATCAAGGTATACAGCACCAGCGGCAACACGTGTGCCCTCAGCCTCCCAACCTGTCGTCCCTGGAAGAGGATCTCTAGGAAAATAGCCGCAAGGGGTGCTCGGGAATGCGAACGGCTTCATTACCATACAGTCAATGTCCAGAACCATCACCTTTCCAGCATATCTCAATATTGTGGGGAGAACAAGAAACCTTGAGCAGGCATAGTATGTCCGCACAGCGTCAGCAGGCCAGTCCTTGAAGTCTTTATCTTCAAATGTGTATGTGGTTCTAGTCTTAGAAGTTGCGCGGATAATACCTGCCAGAGCCAATGCTTCCTCAGACGGATTGATTATATGAATGTGGCAGCAGAAGTGATTATCTGTTGCTGAATATACGAATGCCTGACCGTGTTCTAGGAAATACTTGCTGTCACATGCTGCGAACACTACTGGACTGAGAGGAACTTCACCGTACATACTATTTTCCTATAATGTTATATTCTACGCGATTTTCTGGGATGTAGTCTTCGCGCTTATATCCTACCGCTTCAGCACACTCCACAGTATTCCAAAACAATTCAACAAGTAGCTCATTTGGGTGATCCTGCACATCGCCAGTGAACCAAGTGGGCTGCCATGGCTGCGTCGGCATATGGGTAAAGTGCAGCTGTTTGAATGGGATAATATCGCCATCGTGACTATTCCAAGCGGGATCTAGGTCGCCAACGAGATCATTCTGTATGAATGATTGGATAAACTGGTGGTGGGCTGTTGGTTCAGACTTCCATTGCGATACGGGAGTAATTGTTTTGAACTTGGCGCAATCAAACAATATGACGCAGAACTCCTTGCCTCCAAACCGCTTACCGTCCCGAGCAAGCATCATCTTGTCATCAGGGATCTCCATATCAAGCAACTCGCCAATGTCTGAGAAGTTCAACATGTCACAATCAGTGTATATTGCCTTGCCTTCAAAATTGCAGTATTCGGGTATTGCCCATCGGAATCCAGAAAATGGTGTCGACCAGTTGTGGTCAGCGAAACCGTGCCAGAATGACTCAACGTCATTAGTCTGTCGCATCCAAATTATCTCTATGTCGCGGTCGGTGTTCTTGCGTAGTGAAAATTCATATGCCATCTCTATAAGGGCGTCTTCGCCGTTAGATGAGCTGCCTACAAATATTTTGATGGGGTCGTTCATATAATATCTCGCTTGATTATAATATAATTGGGATCTTCGGCCGCGAACTCGCAACCCCTAGACTTCACCCATTGCCTATTATCAATTATACAATACTATTCTTGAAAAGTAAAGTTATTTGTTATAATCTTCTTTAAGTAACTTCAGGTGGCTGGCGTTGATTCTAGTGCCGATGAATTCATTATAGTAGTCATCACGCAGCAGAACATCGCGAGAAAACTGCTCTTGCGCCTCAAAATAGGTGCACTCACCCTTAGTTCTAGCAAGATGAAGTATCTCCCGAGTGAACTTGTTGCCCTGTTCTACCAAATCCTTAACTGCAGCACTCGATCCGTAGTATTTCTTCCAGTCCGACTGCACTTTAGTCTTCACTTTACGTTTGCGAGTCTTTGTCACAGGCAATGTCTTCGGTTTCCAGAAGAATTTCTTGCCTATGTAAGATTTGCCAGTGGCGTCAGTCAGCTTATAGCAAAAACCGACCCATTTTTCTAGGTCGGCCTCTGCAGGAAGAAATGGTTCCCCTTGGTATGTCCATGGGTTGTCATAATCAGTCGACATCAAAATCTAATTCGTCAAGTTCATTCAACAACTGGTCCATTTCATCCATCTCATCTTCTTCATCAATCGCAATATCCACCCCATTACCACAAAACGGGCAGAAGATTGGTCTATCTATCAGCAGTTCTTCGTCAACCAGATGGATGATTGTATATTCTGTGTCACAATCATCACAAATGATGTCATATGTCATTTCTTGCATAAGTGCATCTCCCTAAGCGTATGCGTCGTCCCAACCACCAGTTAATCCGGCAACTTCATACTCTGTAACACGATTCTCGAAGAAGTTAGTATGGTCGGCACCGTTTAAAACCCATTCCAACCAAGGCAGTGGATTTTCCTTTACCTTGAAGTTGGTTCGTAGACCCAATTGAAGCAAGCGTCTGTCAGTTATATAGCGAATGTACTGCTTCACTTCTGAGGCGAGGAGGCCTTCAACGTCTCCCATCTTATAAGCGAGGTCAATAAACTTATCTTCCAACTTAACAGCGTGGCGAGCTAGTTCATATATATCTTTCTTAAAATCTTCATCGACGATACGCGGATGCTCAGCACAAAACGCCTTAAATAGTTTTGAGTTGCCTTCGACGTGAATAGACTCGTCCCTGATACTCCACTCCACAACCTTGCCCATACCCTTCATCTTGCCGAAACGCTGGAAGTTTAAAAGCATAACGAAAGAAGCGAACAACGCCACGCCCTCGTTCATGACCGACTTTGCCAATGACAACCCAATACCGCGCATGGTGCTTGTGTCAGATTGCATCATGTAGTCAATCTTATCAGCCATCTCAGTGTATTCAAGGAACGCATGATACTCACTGTCAGGCAAACCAAGGGTCTCATTCAGCAGCGCATATGCTCTTTGGTGGATGCCTTCGCGAGCAGCGAATGAACCCAGCATGTTGCGTACTTCATTGTTCTTGAACTTAGGTACGAACTGGTCATAGTAGTTTTGCCCGACAGCAACGTCGCTCTGCGTAAACAGACGGAGGACATTAGTGATGTAGTCCTTTTCCACTTGTGACATCTTGCCGCCCTTCCAATCAGTCAAATCTTCAGACAAATCAATCTCGTCTTCGATCCAATGCGCCTTCTCGTGACGTGTAGTGATGTCTACAGCCCAAGGATAGTGGAATGGCTTATAGGTTTCTGAGAACTCGAGTAACCCACCGCTCTTTTTGACGAGAGTGTCGGTAATTTTCATCAAGTCGTCATATGTGCCAATATGCTTATCGTCAATATAGATCTGTGGTACCGAACGCGCTCCAGGGACTTTCTGATAAAACGCCAGCCTCTGCTCTTCGTCATCTAACATAATTTCTGTATATGGGTAGCCATGCGACTTGAACCAAAACTTTGCCTTTTCGCAAAAAGGGCAGTTTGATTTACTGTATATCAAAACATCCATCTATATCGTTTCCTATGATTGTATTTGTAGCACTTTGGCCACTTTGATTTCTAATTCTTCATCGCTGTCGTTTGGGAACAACTCACGCAAACGAGTCTGAATGTCATTGTATTTGAGAATATCTCTATACGCTTGTTCTTGTTGGCTGATGGTCAAAGTTGTCATCCTTCAGCCTTCGCACGCCAGGCAAGAATTTTGGTCATCATCGCCAACAGCACCTTGTACAGCAACATCACTAAATTCAGCCAGCCTATCGCGAGCAACCTTTGATCCGACATTTTCTGCTTTATTAGAGGTTTCGGTTCTTAAATAGTACAACCCCTTCGTACCATAAGCCCAAGCATTGAAGTGCACTTTGTGTAGGTATGATTTGGTCGCCCCTGATGGGAAGAATATATTCAACGACTGACCTTGACATAAGAACTCTTGTCGCTCACCAGCTTGCTTGACGATCACATCTTGATCAAGCTCAATAGCAGTTTTGAACACCGCCTTGATGTGGTCTGATAAGAACTCAAGGTGTTGAACGGATCCGCCGCCGGTAATGATTGAAGACCAAACATCTGTAGTATTCTTACCTGCAAGTTCCAACTCTTCTTCAAGATATTTATTTTTAGTGAGGTGTGATCCAGCACGCGTCCTAGATGTGAATGCATTCGCTTTCCAAGGCTCGATTGACGGTGATGTCCCTCCAATCAGCGAGCTATTGGCATTCGGAGCAATGGCCAATAAGTGGGCATTACGCCTCCCTGAACCGGCCAAATCGGGAGCCTCGCCTCGTTCAGCGCCGAGCTTTAGGGTTTCTCGGTCTGCATCTTCTCTAATTTTTCTGAAGATGTCGATGTTGACTTTTCGGGCTTCTTCTGACTCAAAAGCGATCCGATGCTTCTGCAAATACGCATGATAACCCATTGCTCCGAGGCCAAGACTACGCTCACGCATAGCGGAATATCTGGCACGGGATATTTCGTCACCGGCTTTGTCGACAAAGAACTGCAGGACGTTATCAAGAAACCTGATAAGATCAGGAACAACAGTACTGTTTTTCCACTCATCATACTTCTCCAGGTTCAGCGACGATAGGCAACAGACCGCACTACGCTCTTCGTTAGTGGCCAAGTGAATCTCATTACAAAGGTTTGATCCATGAATTTTAAGACCAAGGTCTTTTTGTTCTTGAGGCAACGCGCGATTTGCTGTGTCAATGAAGTTTAAGTATGGTTCGCCAGTACGGTAGCGTGTTTCTAAAAGAAGCTCCCACAATTTACGAGCACGCATAGTATCCCTGACATCATCATTATTAGGGTCTTTCAGATCCCAACTACCATTGTCGCGGACAGCTTCCATAAACTCGTCTGTGAGGTTTACAGCGTGATGAAGGTTTAAACACTTTCGGTTGACGTCGCCAGTAGGAATGCGCATATTAACGAATTCAACGATATCGGGGTGTGAAATATCCATATATGCGGCATAAGATCCTTTGCGGGTCTTGCCTTGACGATATGCAGTCATATCGCTGTCTACAGTACTCAGGAAAGGCATAGGACCAGGAGCAACATCTGACACAGAACGGATATCTGACCAGTGGCCGCCAACCCCACCGCCCTTAACTGACAACCAGCGCAGCTCGGCAGTATGGTCGATCAACCCTTCAAGGCTGTCTGGGACATACGTCAAGAAACATGAGATGGGGAGAGCTTTAATCTTTTCCCCTTCGAGAGGGGCATTAGAAAGTATAGGTGAAGAGAACATGAACCAGCCCTTCGAGACTGCATCATATATCCTTTGGGCCAATTTCATATCCCCTGCGCAATATGCTACTGCGGCTCGGGCAAATGCTTCTTGGGGAGAGGTTTCTTCACTTCTGCAGTAATAATCTTTGAGTAATTTGACAGCTTGCTCAGTCATCTCATTATCGCGGTTATAATCTATTCGCACACCTAAGTGTTTGCTCGAAAATCCGAACATAATTTCGCCTTATTATATTTCTTATTTGAATTTGCTATACAGTATTATATAGCACTATTTATTTACAGCTTATTCCATTCACTCAATTTAGCTATGGCTGACAAACCTTTGAACGTGTTACTACTTATAAGTGCTTGAATTTCTTCCACGTCCCTGCCAGACAAAACCATATCATTTATGTCCTTTTCTTTAACACTTACAGGGAAAATAGCAACTGAGTGGTTCTGGTCTATACTCTTTTTGACGCGGTTGACAATCTCGCGGCTGCGTGGCTCATTATCGTACACAAATACGAAATCCGCCGTTATATTATCAAGACCACTCACATCAGCGCCAGCCATAGCTATGGCGTTATCTATGAACATGCTGTCAATCGGACCTTCGACCACATATACAGTCTTGGTGTAGTCAACAGCGTCAAGCCCGTATATCTTCGGCGCTTCAGGGTCGAGCATAATTGTTATATACTTTAGGTCTGATTTGCCTAATGCCCTACCTTGAAACCCTATCAAATTGTCATTCTTATCAATGAATGGGATGATTATACGAGGCTCGTCAAATTTAATGTTAGGGAACTTTCCTGGTTCACACGCATTTACAAACTCAAAGAATTTAGGCGCATAGAACAATTTCCAGTGATACTTAGAGGGAATGGCACGAGATACTATATAGGTCTTGGCTTTATGCCCGACAGGAAGCTGGGATATCTTCTTCAATTTACCAAGGGGTGTTTTGAGATAATTGGCTTTCTTCTTGAATCGAAACTCTGTCTTCGTCTTACCTTTAGTGGGTTCTTTCGGCATGCGATCGCGGTCAGTATCCTGAAACTTTTCCATCAGGTATTCTTTATGCATCGAAGGATTTATGAATTTGATCAGATTGTGTAGAGCCGCGCCAACACCGCAATTGTGGCATTTGAATATCATTGAGTTTTCTTTTACGAAAACATATCCACGAGCTTTGTTGAGATTTGTTTGGGAGTCTAGGCAGTAGGGACAACGGAAGTTGTATAGGGTATCATTCTTTCTCTTGAACTGCCCTAGCTGTGGAGAAAGCATGTTCAGGTATTTGGACTCTAGAAATATACTCATTAATATAGTAGCTCATCAATTATTTACTCAATACGTCCATTATACCTTAAACTGCAACAATAGTAAAGACATTTTTATACAATTCCGATGAATTTGCCGACCACTGGTGCTAAAAATAACAAAACAACGATGCCGCCTGCAGCTTGCCACTTCCATTGCTCAAGCTGCGACACTCGCTCAGACATCTCATTTGCATGTATTTTCTGGTCGACCTTCAACTCTTTGATCTCTTTCATTATCTCTTTATGAGACTGGCCGAGTTCTTTATTAAGCTCGTCTCTCAATGAACCGATCCTTTTATGTAAAATATCTTGCTGATTTTGCGCTTCCAATCGGCGTTCTTCCAGTAGTGTAAACAAATCCATTGGAGTCACTTCCCTATCGACCGCACTAGACGCGAGGCTCGGTTGTATATGGTCAATTTTAGCATTTTTATTTTTAATCATAATGGTTATGAGTTATCTGATATATTTTAGGTTTCAATTTATTTATAAGACTAGAGTTTCTTGCTGTGAACGATAGACTCTATTTCCTGAATTCTTTTGGCCAAATTAGGATATTCTTTCAACCAAGCCTCTTCCCTCGTTGCAATAGTAATGTCATACTTCTCACTGACATATTCCATATATCGATTCAATTTTGATTGGAACCAAACACCAACTTTAGTGTTCTTGAACCAATTGTAGAATGAGCTGCCGATTACAGATCCTAAAATAGACTTAACAATAAACCAATACATTATGATTCCCCATCATTAGTTTTGCCGGCCAGGATCACATAGTTATCAACCCCATGATCAGTCAGCATATCAAAAAACTTCCCGTTCTTCCAACCAAACCAAACACCGCGAAAAAAATCTTTCCAGCGCTGCCAGTATGTGGGGTTGCGCTCAAGCCCGTAGGCATTGAAATATCTCTCTTCACCGCAGTGTACAAACCCCAAAAACGCTGGAGGAACTTTAGTGACGATGTCATTATTGTTCACGTATCTCTGATGTGGGCATTTAAGGTTCTTGACGAAATTACGACCTCCAACTTTGGGCGATCCAAACGTATACAATAAATCGGCCTCATGGCGAGTTGCTGCTATGGTAGCCATCGCTGCGCCCAGACTATGCCCTGTGAAGTATACCTTCTTCGGTTTCTTCAATTGACTATTATACTCTAATTCCTTCAAACAGTCAACCCATAATTCATTAAGTTCATCCTGAAACCCTGAATGCACTTTACCACCAGCAAGGGCGGAGTTCCTTATTACCTTTAGATCTGCCATAACGTCGTTGATCTTTGTTGGCTCAGTTCCCCTGAATGCGAACCAGACCTCGTTTCGGTCTTTAACGATCAAAACTTCAGCACCATTGTTTGATATCAATTTTGACGAATACCCGTGAAATTTACAAGTTGCAGTGGACTGCCCTTGATCTGTATATGCAGCCTTAGAGAGTACCGCAGCGAACCAAGCTTTATTTTCCATCAGGTGTTTCCTCGTCAGGAGCCACAGACTCCTCGTAATATGTTATTGTTGCTTTCTGTTGTAATATATAGCGCCGCATCTCGGCCATGTTCAAGGAAAGTGACTCATAACCCTTGACCGAAATTGCATAGAATACGAACACATTCTGATCGTCCATATATCTCTTTTTAAAATCTTCTAGATTGTCTTCTGTGACAACATAGAAATACACACCATTTAAGGATAGTTGCTTTGGACGTTCAACGATGGGAATGATTGGCTTTACGATTTCTGTAACCGTAACCAGTTCCTTCAATGTTCCTACAGTACTACAAGCTGACAAGAAGACGCTACTTAGCAGTATCAGACTCAAGCTCTTCAAAAAGTTTCTTTGTGCCATTATTAATTCTCGTTTCAATCAGTCCAGGTTTTCTCATACTTAAATATGAAAGGTCGTGTTTGCTCAGTGTTTTACGCAGACTATCAGTGTATTTCGTCGACTCTTGAAGGTTTTTCATTAAGTCCTTAGTCAACTCGGCTTGAACTGCGGCAGTTTCTTGCAGGGAATTAATAGTCGCTTGATTTCTCTCATCAGCAACTTTAAGAGTCGCATTATTTGCTGTTAATAGTTGTATTCGCGCCTGACTGTCTTTGTAATATGCATATGCCCCGTATAGAGAACCGCCTACGACAGCAAATAAAGTTAAAAACATATACACTCGCATCATTTTAATTTAACCTTTAGTTGCTCAACCTTCTTTATATTAGAACATGTCTTCTCGTATACTGATTTGGATACGGTTTCTTTATTCTTTTTGGCGAACAATGCGCCCCACTCCTTTCTACCAGCTTTAGCAGGGGTGTTTCGTTTAGCCATCTCGAGAGCTGTCATTATCGCTGCTCGATCCACGTCAGTGCTGCAATCGCAGATTTGTTGGCGCCAGTTGTAGCTGCAAGAATCGTAAAGGTATCACTAACAGTACCCATACTAGATCTGCCAAGTTGATATTGACCATTTGGATCGAACGCCACGCGTGGAGAATTTCCAGCGATTCCGAACCCAGATTCAAGAATAACTCCCTGATTATTAGCAGTAATTGCGGCTGGATTTTTATAAGTTTGGTATTGAGTGAACGCATTTGGATCTGATACGTCTAGCCAAGGTTGTGGCCCATTACTGCCAACAGTAACTGCAGCGGGGATCGTGGCATTGCGAACAACCCTGTAAAAAATATTAGTATTATCAATAGTCGCCACTTGGAAAGATTCCGGCAAAATAACTGCGCCCAATGCTGTGGATTTCAATCGAATACTTAGTACAGGATACCATGTATTGGCAACATCTGTTGTAGTTCCTGTAATTGGAGAACTGATATTCTCTGCGATACCCAACTTCTGTCCAGTACCACCAACGCCTTCAGATATTACACTATTTGATCCTTGATACAAGTAGTGGTTGCCGCCAACTGTAGTGATACACTCAAGTTCGCATCTAATAGGCAAGAATGGAGTAGAACACCAAGGCAGGTTTTCGATGTTAGCATGATTAAATGTATGGATAATGTGGGTTACACCATTGATAGTCCACAAAACTCTAACTTGTCCCGCGCCATACCACTCATAATCGAACGATATTAGTTGTTGCTTGATAGCATCAGCGACGATACCGCTTTGTCCGGTTCCATCTAACTTATCCCCATTCCAATCAGAACGAGGAATACGTATTTCTACAACAGAACCAGATGTACTTGAACGAACGACTACATTATAATCAGGGATACTGCCGACGATAGTGCCAGCATCTTCAAAATAGAATCCATTGCCTTCATCAAACAGACCAAATCTGCGACGAATACCAGTAACTGGTGTTTCCATTCTTATAGCAAATGTCAATTGCGACGACCGACCAGGAATATATCGCTGTACATTTTTGGTTTGACGATAGATTGAAACACCGGCGGTTCCGGCGATTCGCATATCAACAGCACTCGTATTTAAATTGTGTGTGGAATCAGCATCCCCAACTACAACTTCATCCCAAACATCAGTTTCCTTACCATACTGAAACGTATTGAAAAATACTGTCTCGAATGCAGATACCTTTAAACGTGTCTTCGAAGTGTATTCTCCGACGTCAAGGTGATTATCCTTCGTAATCACCGAACCATCTTTTCTGGCCAGTTGATTGACTTCAAAGATCGTGGTGCTATCTCTTAGAAATTCTTGGGTATCTGTTCTGAACTGCGCCATTTCTTATAATCCAAATTTCTGCAAAAAGTCTTTGCGTTCTTTAATTTTAGCTCTTTTGTTCTTCTGTTCCAAATACTTCTTCAAGAAATCCTTCATATCCTTTTTACGGGCATCAGGTTTCTTCCAATGAACAGGGTCATCTCCAGTTCCAACTACACCGGTGCCGGTGACATTAGCGGGAGAATCTTCAAACAGGCTGCTGTAGGTTTTTTGTTTTACATCTAATGATTCTAATTGATCCATGGCTTCGTACAAACCTTGTATCATATCTTCTTCTGAAAATTCCTTTTGTTCGTGCGATTCTTTGATCAAAAACAATGCAGCGGCATATGATGCGAACTTAGACCCGCCTCCAGGAACTTTCTCTAATAATTTCTTGAGGTTGAATACCATACGGTCATAGTACCCATATGAATTACTCTCAGCTGATGTTTCGGGTGATCTAATCTTTTTACCCTTCTCGTCAATAATACCAAGCTTGTATGCTTCCGTCTTATCGAAAGGTGTAGTCAGCCTCTTGATGAATTGATATACAAGAAGAAGGTCTGTGTATTTTCCAGCCATTAGATTTCCCTTAACTTAGATACTACAGTAGCATCTAATGATATATTTGCATCAATAATACGCTCTCCGGCCACTAACCCCATCTCTGTAGGCCAGTATCCAAGAAAGATGAGGAACGGCTTCAAGTATTCATAATAACCTTCGAGCTTTAAGAACAGCATACGAGTGGCTGATCTTGTCTCAAACATATTATAGATAACTATGAGGTGGTTTAGTACCAACCTCTCCCGCAGTTCCCCTGTTTCTTCATACTTTTTAAACAGGCGCTTGACGTATCGAATTCTTTTTAAGTCGTCTTGAAATTCCAGCAAATCCGTACAGTGTGGATTTGTGTAAGATCTCATAGCAAAAAGTTGGAAGTTGTCTTCCGTCAAGTTTTCAAACATTTAGAATTCGCTTAGCAGCACTCGTTTAATTGTAGTTGCATTAGTAGCAACATATAGGTAGTTCGCATCAAACCAAATCTTACCAATACCAACCACTTCTGTAGTGGTGTTACTAGTTGCTGGCGTGTTTTCGGTTACACGCATTTCGCCAGTGAACGTAGTGTTAGCGGAAATGTTCAATAGATTCCCACTAACAGCAACGTTCGCCCTAGCAACCATAGTCCCTGTGTGTATAGTCGGGACTGGTATGTTTGCAAACAGATTTGTTACTGTGATCTTTTGGCTTTCTGGCACACCAGAAGGATTGTTGACGATCATAAAAAGGTCGTCGCTAGTAACCCCTGCTGCACTATTTAAAGCTGTGACCTTTTTATCTGCCATCTTCTAATCCCTTATTCTGGAAGTTGCGCGTCGTCAGCAGCATCACCAACAATAGAACTGCCAGCAACCAATGTTTCATACTGAATACGACCAGAACGACCGCCAGTACCTTCGGTACGACGAACCCAACCAGCATGCGCAACGCCATCAGCTTCAGTTCCAGCAGTGTTGGCATAAGCCATCTCAGTCACGTCTACGCCAAAAATTGTACCTGCGTCGCCGTTAGCTTCTGAGTACACAACATACAGAGGCTTCTCTGATACAACATAAGCTCCGTTAGCTGATGCTCCCGCCAATGCTCCGCCATTAATGCCAGAACGAACAGTAGCATTCGTCTCGTCAGTAATTACAGTGAACACATAATCGTTTCCACCAACATTCAAAAAGTCACCAACTGCAAAGTCAGTAGCCAATTTTGTGTTGACGCCAGCAACAGCACCTGCAGTAACAGCGACAGTCGCGTCTGCAGTATTTGATTGCGGCTTCAGGTCATACTTACCCCATAAACTCATTTTAATTCTCCTAAGAATTTGTTTTATTTAATGTTACTATTTAGTTGTTTATTTCATAGCCAGTTTGGTGGCCGCGCCATACATCACATCTTTCCAACGATCACCATATTTTTTCTTAAACTCGGGTATCTTATCTTTCATAGACAGCACAATTTCTTCACGCTTCTTCATCTGCGCATCAGTCATCTCTGCCGCTTCGTCGAGTTTAGGATTAATTTCTATTTTCTCGCCGCCTTTCTTATCTTCGTCACCATCTTTAGACTCAGCTTTAGCTTTCTTACCCTTCTTGGGCTGCTTTGCTTTGACATCAGTCGGATCAGCAGTCTCGCTGTCTTCGCCGTCTGCCTTGAATTCTTTGAGGGATGATTCAGCAACTTCATTATCGCCCTTCCAGTTAGCATCGACATAATCGTAGAATTCTTTCTTCTTCTTGTCGTCAAGGTCAGCTGGTGAGCTTGCGCCAAACTTCTTCAAAGCTGCTTGAAAGAATTTTTGGTATGCTTCTTTGTCGCCAGTGCCGCCTTCAGCGCCTTCGACAATAGACTCACTAACATACACGCCCTTTTTCCAAGCACCAAGTGGCTCTAATACATCTTGAAGTTGATCGCGTATATCGGTATCAAGTCCGCGGATAACACCTTGGGCTCTATCAGCATCACCTTTACGGATCTGAGTCAACACTCTACCAATGTCACGGCCATCTTTACCTTTCAACTTGTTCTGCAGATCAGTCACGCCCTGGACGATTTTTCCAATGTTTGGATTCTTAGCTTCTTCCAGCTCTACAGGTTTCGGTTCTTGGGCCGGTGGCGCGTCAACAGCCTCAACACCAGTTACCACGCCAGTCACTGCGGCGATAAGCGATGCAGTCAAGCCATAAGAGTTCTCGTTCATGTCGTATTTATTCCCTTTAATTGTATTTTGAGCATTTTTACGGATATGTTCTTCAAGCTCAACACTTTCAGAAACAGATTCTTTAAGACCACGCTTTTTCATCTCGGCAGCGACCACTTTATCTTGTAATTTAGCAATCTTAGAACCAAAACGTCCTGCTGGTTTACTTGCCCATTTCTTTAATGTGCCATCGCTCAAACCACTAATCTGATCACGAATTTCTTTTTCGCTACGAGAATCACCCATACCGATTTGTTTTTCGTATGGTTTATCTTTCATCTTCTC
>Ga0208545_1000631_pt1 | contig 16199 bp, 20 predicted proteins | sample DEB08_DNA_12_FD_185498 | JGI IMG/M metagenome (GOLD analysis project Ga0208545, IMG submission 185498) | Aqueous microbial communities from the Delaware River and Bay under freshwater to marine salinity gradient to study organic matter... | ecosystem: Environmental > Aquatic > Marine > Coastal ... | reverse complement strand
TATATAATTTTTACACTATACATAAATAATATAATTAAATGTAGACGCGTATAGTCGACAACCCTAGGGACTACATTTAAAATATCTAGGAGGATATTAATATGGCAAATACTACATTTACAGGACCAGTTCGATCAGAGAACGGTTTTGAAGTAATTGATAAAAGTACAGTAACAGGTGCAGTTACATCTGCAATGAGTGTAAAAGAGTTCACTGCAACTATTACAGTTGCAAATGGTGCAACTACTGGAAAAGAAACATCTATCCAAATACCTACAAACTTTATTCCATTAGGAATAGGTGTCGTAGTAACTGTTGCATCTGCAAACGCTGTTAACTTAGTTGACATCGGAACAGACGCTGACACAGACGGTTATGTTGATGGGGCTTCTTTAGCCACTAACTCAACTGGTTGGAAAGGTTTTCTAGGTTGTAATGGTGTACTAGGTATGTCTGGATTTTCACCAGGAATTGCAGGTTTAACTGGAGACGAAGTTGAACTTGTTTTATCTGGAGACCCAGGACATGGAGCAGGTGGAGCACCAGCTGTTACAACAATTGTGTTAAAGATTTTTGGAATTGATTCAAGTACTGACACAGAGTAATATATAATTAGTGTGGGCCTCCGGGCCCACTTAAAATTAATTAAGGAGAAAATATGGATTCAGATCAGAAAACATTAAATATGGCAGTCATTGGAGCTGATACTTTAGCAAGAGGAGCTAGAACTAGAATTACTTCTATTCAAGGATTAGGAATAGCAGCTTCTACTTTAACTCTATATGATTCAGCAAATGCAGCAGCACCAGGAACAGCAGTAGCTGTTTATAAATATGGAACTGAAGGATTAGAAGTTTATATTCCTGGTTCAGGTATCAAGTTTGAAAATGGTATTGTTTACAATTTAGCTGGAGCAGGCGGAAGTGTTACAGTAACTATAACAGGAGCGTAAGCTCATGGCTAACACAACTTCTGGAACAACTACATTCGATAAAACTTTTTCTATTGATGAAATAGTAGAAGAATCGTTTGAACGTATTGGCTTACAAGCTGTTTCAGGAAATCAATTAAGATCAGCAAGAAGATCTCTTAATATCTTATTTCAAGAATGGGGTAATAGAGGTATTCACTATTGGGAAATAGGAGAACTTGATCTTGATTTAATCCAAGGACAAGCTGAATATAAATTTTTTAGATCAACTGCAGATGGTACAAGTGCTACTTCAAACCCTAATGGAATTTATGGAATATCCGATGTCCTTGAAGCACAGTTAAGAAATAATAGAACTGCTACAAATCAATCAGATAGTCCAATGACAAAAGTTGATAGATCAACTTACGCAGCTTTTTCAAATAAACTTTCACAAGGAACACCTAATCAATATTGGGTACAAAGATTTATTGATTACACTAGTATTAGTGTTTATCCTACACCTGATGCAACTAATGCATCTAAAGATATGCATTTTTATTATATAAAAAGAATTCAAGATGTTGGAGATTATACAAATGCAACAGACATACCTTTTAGATTTGTTCCTTGTATGACTTCAGGATTAGCTTTTTATTTAGCACAAAAATACCAACCTCAATTAGTTCAACAAATGAAATTATATTACGAGGATGAATTAGCTAGAGCGTTAGCAGAAGATGGTTCAGCTTCAAGTACATTTATTACACCTAAAGCTTATTACCCAGGAACTTAATGTCTAAGTACGCAACAGGAAAACATTCAAAAGCTATTTCAGATAGATCAGGTATGGAGTTTCCATACAGAGAAATGGTAAGAGAATGGAATGGTTCTTTTGTTCATTACACAGAATATGAACCTAAACAACCACAACTTGAACCAAAACCAATTGGTGGTGATGGAGTTGCATTATTAAATGTTAGACCAGATAGAACAGAATTTCCAACTCCTGATTTTTTACCTAATAATCCTTTTTCTATAACAAACGGAACCAAAATAATGACCGTAAGTTTTCCTGATTACTCTACAGAAGCTCAAGGAGGAGAATTAAGTTATGTGAGATTTCAAGGTGTTAAAAGTGCTGTTGGTGCTAGATCAATAGAACAAATAGAATTATCATCTACACTTAATGCAGATATTTCTGCTACAGCCACTTCAATTACTTTATCTGCGGGAGACGGTTCTTTTTGGTTGCCATCAAATAGCTATGTAGTAATTGAAAAAATAAATAGTGAAACAGGTAGATATGAAAATGAAGTTGTTTCTTATGTAAGTGTAAGTATTCATATAGATACAGGTATAGTAACTTTAAGTGATTGCGTTCGTGGAACGGCTGCTCCTTTTAGAGGAGAAACTTTTCCTAATACTACTGCAAGTTCTCATTTAGCAGGTGCTAAAGTTTTTGGGTGTCGACTTGTTTCTATAGATCCAGATACTGTTGTAACAGGTGCACAACCAGCAACTATACAACAATATAATAGATTTACTGTTGACATGATTCAAAATTCAACATCAACAGCAACAGGTGGTGGTTTACAGTGTACAGTTGGTCCACTAAATGATAGAAGTTAATTATGATAAATAAAATTTGGAATTGGATAAAACAAGCTATTACACCTCATAGACAAAAAGATGAGCATCTTGAATTTTATGAAGATGTACCAGAACCAAGTATTAAAGTAGAAAAAATAAACAAAAAATATAAAAAGGATGTTGAATAATGGCTGGATTTACATACGCAACATTAACCACAGCAATTCAAAATTACACTGAAACAGATACAAATGTTTTAACAGCTACTATCACAAATCAGTTTATTGAAAATTCTGAACTTAGAATTTTAAGAGATATTCCACTTGATGCATATAAAAAACAATCAATTGGTAATTTAGTTACAGGACAAAATACAATTAACGTTCCTGCTCAAACTTTATTTGTAAAAGGTGTACAAATCTATGATTCAACATCAGCTTCTACAGGTGCTAATACTTGGTTGGAGAAAAAAGATGAAACATATCTACAAGAATTTGAACCTTCTACAGAGTCTGATGCTAGAGCAAAACCAAAATACTATGCTATGTTTGGTGGTGCTACAGGTGTAACAGATACTACTTCAGGAAGATTATTTTTATCTCCTGCGCCAAACAACACTTATGTATTTAAGATACATTATGAGGCTATTCCAACAGGCCTTTCAAGCTCAAATACTACAACTTATGTAAGTCAATATTTTGGAAATGGATTATTATATGCCTGTTTAGTAGAGGCATTTTCTTATTTAAAAGGTCCGATAGACATGTTGACATTATATGAAAATAAATATAAACAAGAGGTACAGAAGTTTGCTGCAGAGCAACTTGGTAGACGTAAAAGAGATGATTATACTGACGGTACTGTTCGTATAAAAATTCCTTCTCCGTCACCTTAATAGGAGAAAAAAATTATGGCAATAACATCAGCAATATGTTCAAGTTTTAAATCAGAACTTTTATCTGGAAAACACGATTTCGATGCTTCAGGTGGAGATACTTTTAAAATAGCATTATTCACAAGTTCAGCATCTTTAGGTGCAGCAACAACTGACTATTCAACTTCAAACGAAATTTCAAACACATCAGGATCTGCATATACTGCAGGTGGCAAAGCGTTAACAAATACTGGAGTTGGTTTAACAGGAACAACAGCATTCACAGATTTTTCTGATGTTTCATTTACATCAGCTTCATTCACTGCAAATGGTGCAATGATTTATAATACAACAACTGATGGTGGATCAAACACAACTGATGCAGTTTGTATTATTGCTTTTGGTTCTGATAAAACTGCAACCAATGGAACTTTTGAAATACAGTTTCCTGCAAACGATTCATCAAACGCAATCATTAGATTAGCATAGGAGGGTCACCGTGCCCGACGTTTCTTCTGGATGGGGTCGATTAACCTGGGGACAGGCTAATTGGAACGAAGCCACAACTTTAAAACAAGGTTGGGGAGCAAAATCTTGGGGTGAAGATGAATGGGGCCAACTTTCAGATGCGGTTGTTCAACCAACTGGATTATCAATTACTTCAAGCGTAGGTTCTGTAACAGTTGCAGCAAATGCAACTGTAACTCTTTCAGGTGTTTCATTTAATTCTACTTTAGGAACAATTTCAAATGTTATAGATGTAACAGTTGAACCAAATGGTTTTACCATTAATGATATTCAAGGATATGCACTTCCTGTTATTGATGCTTCAGTAAGTATTACAGGTCTTTCTATTACAGCTGCAATCGGAGTTATTGATCCAAAAGATCAAGCTGTTGGATTACCTACACTCACAGTTACATCACAACAAGGAACAGCATTTGCATCTAACGAATATATATCTGTTACAGGTCAATCAATTACTTCAACTTTAAATACTCCTGTTGCAGTTAATGCTGTTGAAATTCTTTTACCAACATTTACAGTTACATCACAACAAGGATCCGTGGTTGTTCCAAATGATGCAGTAGCACCAACTGGACTATCAATCACATCTGCTGTAGGTTTTGTTGAAGGAACAGGATCAGTAGTTGTACCAACAACTGGTATATCAATATCTTCTCAACAAGGAACTCTTGTTGATATTCCTGATCAAATAATGGGTTTAACTGGAGTATCCTTTAGTTCTGCTATTGGTAGTATTGATCCTAAAGATCAAATAATTGGATTACCAACACTTACAATGACAGCAACTGTTGGAGAACCCTTTATCATTCATTATCAAGATGTTGACACTGGTTCAAATACGTCTTATAGTGCGTTTTCAACAGGATCAAATAGTAATTATTCTGATGTTGCAACGGGATCAAATACAAGTTATAGTGACGCTGCATAGGAGATAAAATTTATGGCATCAAGTTACACAAATCTAGGTTTAGAATTAATGGCTACTGGCGAAAACGCTGGTACATGGGGAACAAAAACTAACGCTAACTTAAACCTTGCAGAACAACTGTTAGGTGGATTTAAAATTCAAACTTTAAATACAGCAGGTACTGGAGCCAACACTACAGCACTAGATGTAGATGATGGTGCCTTAACAGGTGCTGCTCAAAACAGAGTTATTATTCTTGGTGCAGTATCACCAGAAGCAATTACAGGAAATAAAGTTGTAACATTTCCTCTTCTTACAGAAACTTTTTATTTTATTAAAAACAGCACATCAGGTGCATACACAGTTCAGTTAAAAGCAGCTTCTGGTTCAGGTGCAACAGTTACTTTTTCAGCAACAGACAAAGGATATAAAGTTGTTTATCTTGATGGTGTTGCAACTAATACAGGTGTTATTGAAATTCCTCTAGGAGAAGATGGAGATGTAACACTTACAGGAACACAAACTTTAACAAATAAAACTTTAACTAGTCCTAAAATTGGTACAAATATTTTAGACACTAATGGCAACGAATTAGTGGTTTTAACAGCTACAAGTTCAGCAGTTAACGAAGTCACACTAGCTAATGCAGCCACAGGTGGAGCACCAACAATTACAGCATCTGGCGAAACCAATGTAGGAATAACTCTTGCAGCTAAGGGTACAGGTGTGATACAACTGCAATCAAGTATGAACCCAACTATTAGTAGCACTGGTAAATCAATGGTACTAGGATTTTAATTTAGGAGATAAGAAATATGGCAAGTGAGTTAATGAAAGTAAAAATGGTAGCAGGAATTACCAATGCTGAAAACGATGTATTAACTGTAGCAAGTGGACACACGTACACAATACTTAATTTATCATTATGTGAAACTGCAGGAGCAGCTGAAACTTTTGATATGTATATCAGAGATGATGCAGGTGGCAGTGACTATGAAATTTACTCAGATCAAGCACTAGGAGCAAATGCAACTTTTGAACACACAACTAGATTAGTTCTAGAAGCAGCAGATGTTCTTTCAGTGAAACTAGCAAGTTCTGGAGACGTTGATTGTGTTATCAGTTATCTAGACCAAACATTATAGGTTTATCATGAGCGGACCAGTCGCCAATAATATATTCAGAGCGTCTGGAGTTGTAGCCGCTGCAGCAGGTGGTCTTAATTGGAATTCTACAATTTTTACAGCACTGACAACTTTTACAGTAACAGTACAGAATGTTAGTGGTAATAAATATTTTATAGATGGAGTTCAACAACAAACTTTAAATCTTTTAGAGGGATTTACATATAAGTTTGATCAATCAGATAGTTCTAATTCATCTCACCCTTTAAGATTTTCTACAACAAGTGGTGGTTCACACGGTGGTGGTTCTGAATATACTACTGGAGTTACAACTTCTGGAACACCAGGAAGTTCTGGTGCATATACTCAAATAGTAGTAGCTTCTGGTGCACCTGTTCTTTATTATTATTGTACTGCTCATTCAGGAATGGGTGGAACAGCAAATACAACTGCTGAAACTGTCGAAGCTAATAGAGGTTATTGGATTGATACTACTTCAACTACTTGTACAATTACATTACCTAGTTCACCTTCTAAAGGAGATCAAATAATACTTGTAGACTACGCAAGAACATGGGGAACAAACAAAATTACACTAGATTCAAATGGGTTAAACTATCAAGGCTCACCAGATACTTTTACTTTAGAATATAGCACCAGCGGTGAAGTTTTAAATATAATTTATTCAGACGCAACTAAAGGTTGGATTCCACAAGATGATGATGAAGTAGCCGATGTTCCTGTTGAACCTCCAACTCAAAGAGCAATTTTTGCTTACGGTAATGATGCAAGTAATGATGTATTAATTTCAAATTTAGTAAATAGTTCAGGAACAGTAGCATCTAACACATCGATTACTGGAACTGCCAGAGAGTATACTCAAGGAGCTGAATATGGTGGAGATAAAGGTATCATAACTTATACAAATGCTGCTGATGTAACAAATTTAGTTTCTAATGAAGGTGTTGTAGCAGCTAACACTACAGGTGTGGGTACTAATAGAAATAACCCAGCCGCAACAAAATATGGTTTAGATAAAGCAATTTTTGGTTATGGTTACACTAATGCAAATGTTAGTTTAACAAATTTAGTTTCTAATCAAGGAGTTGTAGGAAATGATGTTACTGGTGTTGGAACTGCTAGAAGAAATGCATGTGGAACTGGTTTTGGTTTAACTGGTCAAGCAATATTTGGTTATGGTTATTCTAATGAATATTCTAGAGTGCTTAATTTAGTTTCAAGTGAGGGGGTAGTTGCAAGTGATACTACTTCTGCTGGGTCTGGGTGTCCAGGTAGAGGTGCGGCTATGTACGGATCAACTGGTCAAGCTATTTTTGCTTTTGGAGAAACTAGTGGTGGTATAACAGCAATATCAAATTTATGTACTAACACAGGTGTTGTAGGAAGTGATGTATCTGCTGTAGGAACAGCAAGAGTGTATGGGGCTATGTCAGCTTATGGAGGAGACAAAGCAATATTTGCTTTTGGATCAGTTACTTCTTCTGCATCCAATGTATCTAATAAAATTAACAACGTAGGTACAGTGGCTTCTGATACTTCAGGTGTAGGAACTGCAAGAAGTGGTCTTGCTGGATTAGGGTATTCATATAGTGCATAGTATGATAAAATTTTATAGGAAAAAATTATGAGTGGAATAGTACAAAACAACACGGTAAGAAGTTCAGGAACCATAGCTGTAGCAGCAGGTGGTCTTAATTGGGACTCTGCGGTTATAACAGGATCAACTCTTTCAGCTGAGGCAGGTAAAGGTTATTTTATAAACACAACTTCTAATACTTGTACAATCACACTTCCAAGTGCAGCAGAAACAGGAGATCAAATTGTATTTATGGACTATGCTAGAACATGGGGAACAAACAAAATTATAATAGATTCAAATGGATTAAACTATCAAGGTCAAGCCGATAGTTACACTGTAGAATATGAAACATCAGGTGAAACTTTAGACATTGTATATTCAGGAGCAACTAAAGGTTGGATTCCACAAAACGATGATACAGTGGCCGATGCACCAGTTGCACCAACTACTCAAAAAGCTATTATGATTTTTGGTTCAGATGATAACGGAGCAACTGCTACTGGTGTATCAAATTTAATATCAAGTTCAGGAGTTGTAGCTAGTGATACATCTGCAGTAGCAACAGCAAAATTAATGATGATGGCTGCTACTTATGGTTTTGATAAAGCTGTCTATGCTTTTGGAGATAACGGAAGTAGTGCAGGTAGTGCTAATAACAACACAAGAAATTTAGTTTCAAATGTTGGTGTTGTAGCTAGTGATGCTAGTGGTGCTGGTACTGCTAGAAGTGGTGGTGCTGCAACTGAATATGGTACGTCTGGTCAAGCAGTTATGGCTTTTGGTTATATTACTTCAGGAAATGCTGGTACTAGTGTAAGTAATTTAGTAAGTAGTTCTGGTGTAGTCGCAAGCGATACAACAGGCGTTGGCACCGTAAGATACTACGTAGCGGGTGGAAGATATGGAGTTGGTTTAGGAATATTTGGTTTTGGTCAAATAGCAAGTAATGGTAATAGAACAGCGATAACTAATAAAGTTTCTAGCTCTGGAGTTGTAGCTACTGATACATCTGGTGTAGGTACAGCTGGTTTTTCTCGATCTTTTGCAGAATATGGTGATGGTTTAGGAATGTTTATTTATGGTAATGGAGAAGGATTGGGGTATTCAAATTATACTAACAGAGTTTCAAATACTGGAGTAGTAGCGTCAAATGGTTCAGCTGCTGGAACTGGTAGAATGGACGGTTCAGCTAGTTCATATGGCGGAGATAAAGGTATAGCTGGATTTGGTTATAATGGTAGTGCTTTAGGAGTAACTAATTTAATTTCAAATACTGGAACCGTAGCTAGTGATACAAGTGCCGTTGGTGATGCAAGAGCAAAAGGCGATATGGCTGGGTATTCAAACAGTGCATAGTATGATAAAAGATTATAGGAAAAAATTATGAGTGGAATAGTAACAAGTAATGTATTTAGATCATCGGGAGTTATTGCAGCTACGGCAGCTGGAATTAACTTTCAATCTACAGTTACAACAGGAACAACTCTAAGTGTCGAAGCAGGCAATGGTTATTTTATAGATACGACTTCTAATATTTGCACAGTAACATTACCTGGTTCAGCAGAAGCAGGAGATCAAATAGTATTGGTTGACTATGCAAGAACATGGGGAACCTATTCAGTGTTTATAGATTCAAATGGTTTAAATTTTCAAGGTCAAGATGATACTTATATTGTAGAGTATGATACATCAGGGGTTACTGTTAACATTGTTTATTCAGGAGCATCTAAAGGTTGGACTCCAATCTCAGATGATGTGGTAACTGATGCACCTGTTGCACCCCCTACACAAAAAGCAATATTTGCTTTTGGATTTGTTAATGCAGGTAGTGAAACAAACGTAAGTAATTTAGTTAGCTCTAATGGTACTGTTGGAAATGATGTTACTGGTGTTGGAACTGCTAGAACTTATTTTTGCGGAGCTAGTTATGGCAGTGATAAAGGTATTATGGCATTTGGTGGAGCTTTAACTGGTGCTAATAAAACTGGTGTTAGTAATTTAATTTCTAATCAAGGAGTTGTAGCATCAGACACAAGTGCTGTTGGTACTGCTAGACTAAATCCTGGTGCGGCTGGGTTTGGTACAACTGGTCAAGCAATTTTTGCATATGGTTCAAGTGCTTCAGGTAATTCAACTATAGTAAACTTTATATCTAATAGTGGAGTTGTAGCTAGTGATAGTTCTGGTGCTGGTACTGCTAGAAATAATCCTGAAGGTGCTAGATATGGAGTTGGTTTAGCAATTATGGCTTATGGTGATACTGGTAGTAATACAAATATTTCAAATAAAATTTCAAGTTCTGGTGTTATTGCGAGTGATACATCTGGTGTTGGTACTGCTAGAACTGGACTTGGAGGAACTTCTTATGGTGGAGATAAAGCAATTTTTGCATATGGTACTGGTGACACAAATATAAGTAATTTAGTTAGTAATACTGGAGTAGTTTCCTCAGACGTAAGTGGTGTAGGTACAGCTAGAAATAACGTAGCTGGAACTAATTATGGGGGAGATTTAGGTTTATTTGGTTATGGTTTATCTGGTTCAACTAATCAAAATATGACTAACAAAGTATCAAATCAAGGTGTTGTAGCAAGTGACACAACTGGAGTAGGAACAGCTAGAGTTATGCCTTCTGCTTGTGGGTATTCATTAAGTGCATAAAATTAATAACAACAATAAAGGAGAAAAATAACATGGCGTCAAAGTTTAATAGTGAATTTAATTATAGGTATCAAGTAATAGGAGATACACCTTGGGAAAAGATAAAAACTTTACAAGGATTTTTAGAAGGAAGAATTAGAGCAGCGGCTCTTGAAGAAGTAGGTCTTTTAAAAAAGCAAGCTAAAATTGCTAAATTAAAACATTTAGAGAATGGTGGTAATGGTTTAGAACATGAGATACTAGAACTTAAAGCTGAGATACTAGAAGCTAAAAGTCATCAAGCAACGGAAAAAGAAGCGTTTGAACTTAATAGAAAAGAAATTACAATACTAGAGAAACTACTAGAAGAGCTATATGTTATTGCAGAACCTACAAGAATACCTGGTTATTCTGATGAAGAGATGTGGGAAGCTAATCAAGCTAATGAATTTACTGTTAATATTGGTAGAGAAATACAAGCTGAAATGATAGCAAATGGTAGACCTTCTCCAGCTAAATTAAAAAATGCTATGAGTAATCCCTATACATGGAACGCATTAAAGGATATAGGTTTAGTTCCAAAAGAAACAAAGATTTTAGTTGGAAATATTAATCCAAATGATAAGATAAAACTTATAGGAGTAGAAGATGAAGTTATATAAATTAGAAGCAAGTGGTCATGAAACGTTCTTTGGAACTATGGAAAACCCAATTACAAGAGATGTTACAATTATAGCACAAACACCAAGTTGTGATGCTTTTTTGTTATTGTCTAAAGATGCACAGGATGGTTTAGAATTACTAAGTACAGTACCTTCTGGATTTGATTTTACTTATTGTCAAGAATGGGGTCTAACAATTAATGACGCTGTTGTTGCTAGAGTAGTATTAGATTTAAGAAGAAAAGCTTATGGTACTTGGGAATCTCAGCTAGAAAAAATACATGACGATGGTATTGATAGTTGGAAAACGGACCAAGCAGCAGTTAAAGCAAAATTTCCTAAATAGCACTTTACGATTTGCAGGTTGAATTTGCCTGTAATCTAATATAAACCATAATAAACAGGTTTTTATATGTTACAAAAAATAGGATTTGCACCGGGATTTAACAAACAAGTTACAGAAACTACTGCCGAAGGACAATGGGTCGGTGGTGATAATGTAAGATTTAGATATGGTACACCTGAAAAAATAGGTGGTTGGTCACAATTAGGTGAATCAAAATTAACAGGAGCTGCAAGAGCTTTACATCATTTAGTTAACAAGTCTGGTAACAAATTTGCAATCATAGGAACAAATAGAATTTTATATGCATATACTGGTGGTGTATTTTATGACATTCATCCTATCAAAACTACAACAACATTATCAAATGCATTTAGTACAACGAATGGTTCTGCAACAGTTACAATAACATTTAGCACGGATCATAATATTCAAGAAAACGATATTATTCTTTTAGATAATTTTACAGCAATAACTAATTCTAATTTTTCAGCATCAGATTTTGATGATAAAAAATTTATGGTAACATCTGTTCCAACAGGAACAACTCTAACTATTACAATGCCCTCTAATGAAACTGGATCAGGTGCTACAACATCTGGAGGTATTAGAGTTCAACATTATTATCCAGTAGGACCTGCAGAACAATTACCTGGTTTTGGTTGGGGACTAGCTTCTTGGGGTGGAACTGTAACAGGTGAAGCAACTACAACTTTAAACGGTGGTATTAATTCTTCAACTACAACTATTGTATTAACCGATGCATCTCAGTTTCCAAGCTCAGGTACAAACTTTATTCAAATAGGTTCAGAAGAAATTTCATACACAGGTATATCAACAAATACTTTAACAGGTGTTACAAGAGCTGTTAGAAATACAACAGCTGCAACACATTCAGATGGTGCAACTATACTTAATAGTTCAGATTATGTTGCATGGGGAGAAGCTGCATCTGGTGACTTAGTTGTTGATCCTGGTTTATGGTCTATTGATAACTTTGGAGATAAAGTAATTTCCTTAATTCATAATGCACAAGTATTTGAATGGGATTCAAACGCAGCAAATGCTGTAACAACTAGAGCAACTATTATTGCAGGTGCACCAACTGCATCACGTGACATGTTAGTATCTACTCCCGATCGTCACTTAGTATTTTTTGGAACAGAAGAAACTATTGGTGATCCAACAACTCAAGATGAAATGTTTATTAGATTTTCAGATCAAGAAGATATTAATACTTATCAACCAACAGCAGTTAACACAGCAGGTACACAAAGACTTGCAGACGGATCAAAAATTGTAGGTGCGGTTAGAGGTAGAGATGCAACTTATATTTGGACAGATACATCTTTGTTTACTATGAGATTTATTGGTCAACCACTTACTTTTGGTTTTCAACAAGTTGGAACTAACTGTGGATTGATTGGACAGAATGCTGCATTAGAAGTAGATGGTGCTGCCTACTGGTTATCGGAAAACGGTTTCTTTAGATACTCAGGTAGTCTAGAGACGATGACATGTTTAGTAGAAGACTTTGTTTATAATGATTTAAATACAACAGCTAACCAATTAATTAATGTTGGTTTAAATAATTTGTTTGGAGAAATTACTTGGTTCTATTGCACAGAAAGTTCTACTGTTGTTAATAGATGTGTAACTTATAATTATCAAGACTCCTCTCCACAAAGACCTGTTTGGACAACAGGAACCTTAGCCCGTGGATCATGGACAGATTCTTCCGTGTTTGGTTTACCTCATGCAACTTTTTTTAATGCAAGCGATGATGCATCATTTGATGTTCAAGGCAATACTGAAGGAAGTACAATATACTTTGAACACGAAAAAGGAACTGATGAAGCTTTAGCAAATGGTGTTAATGCTGTTACTTCTAATATTGAATCAGGAGATTTTGATATTACACAAGCAAGATCATCTACAGGACAACAAACAGGTGTTGCAACATTTAAAGGAGATGGTGAATTTCTTATGAAGATAAGAAGATTTATACCTGACTTTTTATCTCAAACAGGTAATACACAAGTTACATTACAACTTAGAAACTATCCTAATAATTCTCAAGCAAGTTCACCTTTAGGTCCGTTTACTATTACATCTTCTACTGATAAAATAGATACACGTGCTAGAGCACGAGCTATATCTTTAAAAGTAGCAAATACAGCTGTTGGTCAAAGTTGGAAACTAGGTACATTTAGATTAGATACACAACCCGATGGACGTAGATAATGGCTAAAGTAACAGTAGTATTTACAAGACCCGGAAAAGAATATAAACAGAATAATGCTGATTCTTTAGTAAGAGATTTAGATGGATTAATTGAAAAATTAAATTCTACATTTCAACAAGATTTAAGAGACGAGCAACAAAGATTTACATGGTTTACAACAGCGAGTCCGGGAGTAAATAATGGCTAACAGATATAGAAGTGCACAATTTGATTTAACAACAACTAACGCTACAGATATTTATACTGTACCCTCTGAGTCTAGAGCTATCATACAAAATATACAAGTTGCAAATGTAGGAGGTTCTAATGTAGAGCTAAAAGGTTTTGTCTACGATACGTCAGCATCAAGAGCTTTTCAGTTTGCAGAACAAACTATAAATACAGGAACTTCTAGATCATTAAATAATGGTACAATCATACTAGAAGAAAGTGACAAGTTACAATTACAAGCAGCGACAGCTGATATATTTGAAGGCACAGTATCAATATTAGAATTTGACAGAACATAGGAGGAAAAATGAACGTCATAAAACCAGAAAAAATAATAGAAAAAATAACTAACCTTAAAACAGGTGAGGAATATAAGGACGATAATGAATGGAAATCTAAAGGTATACCTGAGGAAGACATTCGAAGAGATATAAAAGTTCTTATGCCAAGCCTTGATATTTTTGGAGAAACAAAATAGAATAGACCAATGGCCATAACAAACGCACAACAATATAAACAACTAGTAAACAAACCAGCAAACGGTAAACGTCCTGGGTATCGTGGTTCTGATTACGGAGATCAAGCTGCGGGTAGAGGTGCATATAGTGGAGGACCTCCCGGAAATTCAGGTGATGGCAGTACAGACAGATCGCGTACCTCTGCTAGACAAGATTATATTACAGCAATAGCTACAGGTAAAAATCCATTAGGGTTAGACCTTGATAAAGGTCCACCTGATTTAACATCTCAAGAAAAAAAATTTGTAAAAGATAATGCTTCATTTGTTGAAACTTTAAAAAACAAAAACTATCAGGGAAGTATTAATAGAAATAAATATCTTGCATTACAGAAAACAGGTTTAATACCAGGTGGTGGATTTAAAGGTTTTGCAGGTTCATTATTTGATGGAATGACAGGTAAAGTTCCAGACAATTTACAAGACTTAACTGAAGAAGAATTAACAGAATTAGCTTTTGAAGTTCAAAAATTTAACGATGCAGGAGGACCAATAAATCAAGCAACGTATAATTATAATTTAAACCCAACTAAAAAAGGAAGCGGCTCTGAATTATTAGGTAGAACTTTTGATGCTCAAGATCTTTTAGATAATGATTTAATGACTCAAAGTAAATATGAAGAATTATTTCCAGGACCAACATTACCAAAAGATGAAGGATCAGGAGATCCTTGTAAAGGACCCAACCCACCAGCATATTGTTTTACTGGATTAAGATCAGCAGAAGCTGCAACACCAGAAGTAGAAGAAGAAGATGAAATTATTAATTACAGATTAATGGCCGATGGCGGTAGAGCAGCACTTGCAGAAGGTGGTATGCCTTACGAAGGTGGGATCATGGACCTTGAATCATCAAGACAGATGTATGGTTTAGGTAAACTTGTTAAGAAAATTACACGTAGTGTTAAGAAGGTAGCTAAGTCACCAATAGGTAAAGCTGCATTAGGGTTTGCTGCTTATAAATTAGGTGGTGGTTTTTTAAAAAATAAAGGAATTATGGGTTCAATATTTGGAACTAAAGGTATTGGAATGGATGGAGGCACTTTAGGTTTATTAGGTAAGGCTAAATTAACTGGAGGATTTGGATCATATATGCCAACAGCTTTAGGTGGTATAGCAGCAACAACATTAGGATCATATTTCATGACACCTGAAGAAGAGGAAGAACAAAAATTAGCTAGTCTTGGAGCAGACATAGCTGATCCAAGCTACATTATGAATAACCCTTCTCTATATACAAACAGAAGACTAGCCGCAGAAGGTGGATCTATGGATGAGCCGGTTGCTAAAAAGACTATGCCTCTATTAGACATGGATGGAAAAGAAATGGATTTAAGAGAAGAAGGTGGATTTGTACCATTAGGTAGAATGGAAAGAGCAGACGATGTACCTGCAAGATTATCAAAGAATGAATTTGTGTTTACTGCAGATGCAGTTAGGAATGCAGGTGAAGGAGATGTAGACAAAGGAGCAGAAGTTATGTATAACATGATGAAGAACTTAGAATCCGGAGGTGACGTATCTGAAGAATCTCAAGGGTTAGAAGGCGCTAGAGATATGTTTCAAACATCACAAAGATTAGAGGAAGTAATATAATGGCCATAACAGAACAAGTATCAAGACCAGCACCTTTTGTAGAAAAACTAGGAACTAACCTAGCAGAAAATGTATTAGCTCAACAAGGTGTACCGATAGTAACAGGTGGATTAGGAAGTATATCACAATTAGGTGGTGAATCAGCAGATGCATTTAAAGCAAGACAAGATGCAGCCCAAGCTTTTGATGTTAGAAAACAAAGTTTAGCAGGACTTGCACCACAAGTAGCGGGTCAAGATGCATTACAAACACAAGCACAAAATTTAGCAACCCAAGGTGTAGGTTCTTTTGCACCTTTTTTACAACAAGCACAAACTGCAGGGACAGCAGCTGGAACAGCATTAAGTGGAGTAGGTTTAGGAGCAACAGCTTATCAACAAGGCGTACAAGACTTTATGTCCCCTTATCAATCACAAGTAATCGATGCATCATTAGCAGAATTTGATCGTA
>Ga0208545_1000629_pt1 | contig 16214 bp, 20 predicted proteins | sample DEB08_DNA_12_FD_185498 | JGI IMG/M metagenome (GOLD analysis project Ga0208545, IMG submission 185498) | Aqueous microbial communities from the Delaware River and Bay under freshwater to marine salinity gradient to study organic matter... | ecosystem: Environmental > Aquatic > Marine > Coastal ... | reverse complement strand
TGGCAGCTACTGGCAGGCAGAAGCGCATGGGCGTGGATCACATCACCTGGCAGCGGATGGGCTTAATGCAGATCACAGAGGGCAACGTAACAGACTTACGGGCTGTGGAGGGCTATATAGAGCGCATTCATGATCAATACAAAATCACCGCCCTGGCTTTTGATAGATACTACAGCGAGATGCTTGTTCCCGACCTGATCACCTACGGCATAGACTGCCAGCAATTTGGCCAGGGCTATGCATCTATGAGCTACCCAACCAAACAGATGGAGAGCCTGATATGTAAAGGCCATGTGCTGCACGCTGGCCACCCTGTGCTGCGTTGGCAGGTAGGCTGTGTGCAACTGCAGCGGGACGACGCCGACAACATCAAGGTGAGCAAGAAGAAAAACCAAGAAGGGCAGAAGGTAGATGGATGGGTGGCCAGCATTATGGCCCTGGGCTGCTACTACAACAATAGCGAGCCAGAGCCATTGCTTGAAGTTTGGAGCTTATAAGCTTGATTTCCTTATCTTTAGCCTATGGCGAACAGGCTGCAGAAATGGGTAAAGAACCTAAGAATGAGAGTGGGCTACTACAGCCCCGAGGATGTGGCAATGAATGCCGGGATCTTGCCAAGTGCACGCACGGCGGTACCTGTTACACCACAGAGCGCAATGGGCGTGGCTGCAGTCTATGCCTGTGTGCAGAAGATCAGCAGCAGCCTGGCCAGCATGGAGCTGAACATTTACAAAAAGGACAGCGCAGGCAAGGAGATTGCAGCGGGCCACAAGGTCCACCAGCTTCTGCAGACTGAACCCGCGCCCGATCTTACCAGCATGGAATTCTGGGAAGGCATTATCTCCCAGGCCTGCATGTATGGCGTAGGTTATGCCCGCATTTACTTTGGTGGCGATGGCCGCCCAGAGTATCTGCTGCCATTAGAGCACAGCCAGGTGGAGCGCAAGCAGACAGCAGCCGGCACCTTCTACCGGATCCAGGGTGGGGAGATGTTGGCCGAGCGCGAAATCTTCACCGTCTGCAATCTGTTCCGCAGTTCACCCATTCGCATGCATGCCAGCAGCATTGGCCTAAGCCAGGCAGCCCTGAACTTTGGTAACGACTACTTCAGCAACGGGGGGCAGATGACGGGCGTTCTTACCAGTGAGCAAAGCCTGCGTGAGGATCAGGTGCGCACAGTGCAGAGCAGCTGGAACAATAGCCAGGTGCATGCTGGCACTAAGCTGCTGCCTTTTGGCTTTAAGTATCAGCGGGTCAGCATCTCACCAGATGAGGCACAATACATTGAGACGCGAAAGCTAGGGGCCGAGGAGATCGCCCGCATCTTCAGCGTACCCGGCACGCTTATAGGCATTGCTGGGCAAGCCACCTACAGCAACATTGAAGCACAGAACTTGCAGTTCAAGCAGCATTGCCTGCTGCCCTGGGCCCGCAGGATTGAGCAGGAGGTTAACCGCAAGCTACTTCTGGGTAGTGAGCGCGTGCGCCTCTACTGTCGCTTTGATATGGACAGCCTGAGCCGCGCCGATAGCGCCAGCCGCAGCGCATACTATCAGCAAGCCCTGCAGCATGGCTGGATGAACATTAACGAAGTGAGAAGCCGCGAGGATCTCAACGGCATTGGGGCCAAAGGTGAGATTTTCACCTGCCAGGTAAACCAGCTTTCGCTGGATCACTTGCAAGCCTACAGCGAAAAGTTGGCACAAAAAGAAGGAGCGACCGAAGCCGCCCCCCTTTGACCAATTGAAACAAACCAATTGCGCCCCTGTGTGAAACAAAGATAGACAATGGATTCAGATAAGCAAATAGAAAAGCGCACAGCTGAGCTGCGGGCTTCAGACAAGCCCATGGTGCTTGAGGGTTACGCCGCAGTCTTTAACAGCGAAACCAGCATTGGAGACTTCAGAGAGCAAGTAGCACCTGGGGCTTTCAAGGATAGCCTAGATCAAGACGTGCGCTTCCTGCTGAACCATGACGGCGTGCCCTTTGCCCGCAGCGGTAACGGCAGCCTAAAGCTCACAGAGGACGATCACGGCCTGCACTACAGGGCCGAGCTGCTAGATACCCAGAGCGGGCGCGATCTGTACGCTATGGTCAAGCGTGGCGATCTGAACGAAAGCAGCTTTGCTTTTACGATTGCAGATGAAGACTGGGCCGACGACTTGCGGACGATCAGAAGCGTAGGCAAATTGTTTGATGTGAGCGTAACGACTTTTGGCGCCTACCCTCAGACCTCAGCAGAAGCACGAAAGAAACCCAGCGAGAAGAAGGAAACGCCTGAAGCTGTGGCAGTTACGGAAGAAAGCCCTATCTTGCAGAGCAACGAGAGAAAGATGCAGAACTACACAATGAACGACCTGCAAGCCTTGCGCGAGCAGAAGCATGAGCGCCACACTGAGCTGCTCGGCAAGATTGACGCAGCAGGCACAGAGCCCTCACAGGATGAGATGACTTTGGCACGTTCGCTGCACAAAGAAATTGAGAAGCTCGACAAGCAGATTGAGCTGAAGCGCCAGGGCGAGATGCAGGCAAAAGCTATGGCCTACGCCACAGCCCCCAGCACTAGCCAGCAGTCTGAAGTGAACAGCGTAAACGCTCGCTTCAGCTTGACGCGTGCCATCAACAACGCCATGAGCCAACGCGCTCACAGCGGAGCAGAAGCAGAGTGGATGCAAGAGCGCAAAGCAGAGCAGGCAGCTATGGGCTTGTCTGTGAGCTCAAACATCGGTATTCCCAGCATCGCCCTTGAGCGGGCAGCCGCTGGAGCCGACAACTTCCTTGCACAGGGCCAGGGCGCAGGCGATGGCTTTGTGCCAACCAACGTGCCCGGAGCTATTCAGGCTTTGCGTGCACCGGCAGTGATTGAGCAGGTAGGAACTACAGTGATCACCGGAGCTACTGGCAACATCCAGTTTCCACGGATCAGCACCCCAGCGTCTGTGGCTTTGACTGCAGCCAGCACAGACCCAGACACCACCTTTGACGCCGAGGTAGGCGCAGCAGGCGACTCTGGCATGGACATGGACAGCTTGACGCTGACCCCAAAGCGTGCAGCTGCCAAGACAGTCTACAGCCGTTTGCTCATTGAGCAGGGAGGTGCAGACGTAGAGCGCGTGATCGCAGGCGATTTGGGTTCAGCTATGGCTGCCTTCATTGATGATTACTGCTTCGATGCAGTCCTTGCAGGTTGCACTACTGGAGCTATCACTTCAGGCACCATCACCGCAGATGACATCTACGCTTTGGAAGCCGCAATCGTGGCAGCTGGAGCAGACATCAATGGAGCCCGTTTGGTATCCGGCACAGACGCACACAAAGTCCTTCGCGGATTGGCAGGCGTTGACGCTGTGAGCTCATTGCTTCCGCAGTACGACTACACAGTCACCCCGTACCTGGCTAAGGCTTCAGCTAAGCCCTTCGCCTACGGAAACTTCGGACAAGCTGGCATCCTCGCTTATTTCGGTGGCTTGGATTTGCTTGCTGATGTGTACGGAGCCAACGCCACGAATGGCCAGGTAACACTGCATGTGAATCGTTTCTTCGACTTTGGTATCCGCCAAGCCGCAGCCGTTGCTTGCTACACTGGCAACGACGCATAATACTTCAGGCCTTACAAAGGGGCCAGCAGTTTGTTGAGAAAGGCTGGGGCTAACGCCTCGGCCTTTCTTCATTTAGAGAAAGATGAGAATAGAGATAACCAGCAGCGCCCCAGACTACAGCAGCGTGCTCAGCACCGCAGACTTAAAGCAACACCTTCGGGTAACTCACAGCGTAGAAGATGCTTTGATCGGCAGCCTGCGTGATGCTGCATGTATGTGGGTAGAGGGCTACACCAACAGCAAGCTGCACACCACTACAGCCACGGGCTACCTGCGGGGCTTCCACCGCTGCAGCTTTGCTGTGGGCCCGGTTACAGCCATTAGCTCAGTGAAATACCAGACGACCAGCAGCCAAGCAGCCGAGGATCTCACCACCATGGCAACGGGCAACTACTACACAGACTTTGCAGCGCAGCCTGCAGTGATTGCGTTTGTAGATTCTCCTAGCGTCTACGATTACAGCCACTACCCTGTGCACATTGCCTTTACCTATGGCCATGCCACAGTGCCCGAGCCCATGGTGCATGCTGTGCGGCTACTGGCTGCACACTTCTATGAGAACAGGCAACAGGTGATTACCGGCACGGTCAGCACACAGATCAAGATGGGCATTGAGGCTTTGCTGAGCCAGTACCGAAACATCTTACAGCCATGAAGCAGGCAGGCCGGAGAGATAGATACATTACGATCGTGCGCCAGGCTGCCACGCTGGACGCCTACGGTTCCACCAGCGCCAACACCTGGGCCGAGTTCAAGAATCTATGGGCTGAGATGTTGCCCAGGGGCAGCGGTTCCACGTCTGAGAATGTGGCAGCCTTCCAGGTATTTCCACAGGCCCGCACTGTGTTTATCGTGGATCACCCAGACCAAGCCAGTGCTGGTAGCAGTGAGATGATCCTGCACACGGATAGGGTGCACTGGGACGGCAAGCAGTTTGAGATTTACGGCTTCGATGAGATAGGCCGAAAGGATGGCCTGCGTATCTACTGCACAGAATTGGGTGATGGAATTCAAAGCTGAGTGGGCAGAGCTTGAGGAGCTTATGCGGGACACCGAGAAGCTGAGCCGGCTGTATGGCAGCAAGGTTGCAAAGGTGCGGGAGCTGAATGTAAAGGCAGCCAAAGCTGGGGTGGACGCATACAAGAGCGCGGTGCAGGTAGGCGGCAAGGTAAGGGTGCGCAGAAAGGGCCCGAGCTCAGCGCGTTACCAGGGCGGCAAGAAGGGACCAGCTCAGGACATCATGCCGGGCACCCTAAAGCGCAGCATTAAAGTGATCAAGCCGAGAGATGGCAGCAACGTATGGCTGGGGCCAAAGAGCACGGCAACCTTCAAGCGTGGAGCCTTTAGGCAGACGAACAGAACAGATGCCTGGTTCAGTGATATTGTAGAACAGGGGCGCGAAAGGTTTGGGCCGGGCAAAAACAGAGGCTTCGCAGAGAAGGGGATGGCAAGGGCACGCAAGGCCATCCTGCCAATACTAAAGAAGGGGCACACAAGATTTATCCAAAAGCATTGGTAAGATGGAAACAGGCAAAGCGATTTATTCAATCCTCACAGGCGCAAGCCTCAGCGGTGGAGCCACTGTACACCCAGAGGTAGCGCCACCAAATACGGATTTTCCTTTTGTGGTGTACAGCATTCAGAACATCCAGCCCACAAACCAGAAGGACAGCACTAGCACCATGGACGACAGCACCCTAGAGGTGTACACCATGAGCCAGAACTATGGCCAATGCATGACGGTGAGCGCAGAGTGCAGGGCGGCACTGGATCGCAACGCTGGCACCTTTGGCGGGGTGGAGGTTCAGAGCATCCAGTTTGAGACGGGAGAGATAGCCTACGACTCAGCCCAGGAGTGCTACTATGTGGAGCAGTCTTACAGCGTGCGGGTGTTGCGCGTAGGCAGTGCGCCAGCTGCTACCCTGCTGCCTCTGAATGCATCCAGCTTACAGATCCAAGAGACAGACGGCACGCCCCAGGCGTACTGCACTTCGCTCAAGTTCCCGGCTGGCACTTTGACTATTGACCAAAGCGGTGGCGCGGGTGCGGGCATTGCCAATTACGTCCCTGTGTGGGAATACTCAAGCTTCACGCCGAGCGCAACCTATCTGGAAGGTGGAGCCCAAGAAAGAGACTTTACCAGCCAGACACCTACCAGCCTGCCATTCAATGAGCAGGGGCAGACTACAGGCACCAACATTACAGCCAACAGCGGGGGCTTGATCGTGAGCAGCGTAGACGGATGGCACAGGTTCACCTGCACCCTGAACATGACAGCCGACACTATCCACCACAGCTTTCGCTTCTACTTTCTGGTAGAGACCAGCAAGCAAGGGCCAGAGGGTGGGGCGTCTATCAAGGGGCAGCACGGCGTGACAGATCAGCCTGGGCAGCTGAGTGCAGTCATCTATTTAACAGCTGGCCAAAGGGTGTCTGTTATGATCTACGATGCAAGTACGCATAGCGGATCAGTACTTTGCAAAAGTGGCGTTTTAGAGGTGGAGCGCATCGCCTAATTGCCTATCTTGCAGACAGATGGAATTGATTACAGACAACTGGGCTTTTGTGCTTCTGGCTTTGCTGGCAGCCGCCGATGCTATCGTGTCTCTGACACCTAGCAAGAAAGATGATCAGATCGTGGGCTACTTGCGCGTGATCATTCAGACCATCTCAGGAAAGAGAAAAAAGTAAAGACATGGCAGTACTTAACGGCACATCATTTAAGATCAGCACCATTGCAACCACAGCAGTAGCTGAGGAGACAGAAGTTAGCTTCAGCTTCAGCCAAAGCACGCGCGAGGTAGTCACCAAAGACAGCAACGGCCTGCGCAAGGTTCTGCCAGGCGTCACCAGCTGCAGCGGATCCTTTAGCGCATTGCTGGATGGCGACGATTACACAGACTGGCAAGCGATTGCAGCCACCATGACAGCAGCCAGCGCACGCACAGCCGCTGCCTTTGTCGTTGGGCCTACAGGCTTCCAGATTACTGCAGACGGCGTACTTACTGAGCTGTCTTTTTCAGGAGCTACAGAGGAGAATGTAACCGTGAGCGGCAGCTTTGAGCTGAATGTAGACAGCGACTTGACGTCATGATCATGACCCTAGGCGGGGAGCAGTTCCCACTGCGGGCCACCATGCTGGCAATTGAGGAGGCCCAACAAAAGGAGGGCATCAAGCTGCATGAGTTGGAGGGCTTGGTAGATACCAGCAAGATGCTGTACTACTTCGCCAAGCACGGAGCCCGAGCCGAGGGCGAGAAGTTCACGCTAACCACTAAGGCCTGGCTGGACATGATCGACCTTAAAGATGTTACCTACCTCACTACTGTGCTGAATAGCTTGATGGGTGGAGATGACAGCGCAGAGGCTGAAGGGAAAAAAAAAGGGAAGCCATAAGCCGCTAACCTTTGAAGATATGATGCAGATAGGGCTGGGCGTGTTACGTTACAGCCCTTCTGTTTTTTATGAGCTGACACTGCAGCAGCTAATGGCAGCCATGAAGGGAGCGGCTGAAGCTGAGGAGAGGGCCTACCAGCAGCAATGGACGCAAACCAGGTGGCTGGCCAGCCTACTGCTGCAGCCACACAGCAAGAAGGGTATCAAGCCCAGCGATTTGTGCACCTTCCCCTGGGAGCAGAAAGCTGGCAAGGAGGTAAGCAAAGAAGAGGGCAATAAGATGCAGCTGCAAGCACTGCAGAAATACTTTAAGAATGGCACAACGTGATTTAACCCTAAACATAGGAGCCAACACCCAAGGCTTGAACAAAGCCCTGGGCAAGATGCGTAGGGATGTGCGCAGCGCCACTGGTAACATCACAGCCAGCATGCAGCAGGCAGGGCGCAACATGACCATGGCGCTCACTGCACCGCTGGGGATCATGGCAGCCCAAAGCATGCGGGCCTTCGATGAGCAAGCCAAAGCCATTGCACAGGTAGAGGCTGGCCTAAAGTCTACAGGCAACGCCGTTGGCTTTACGTCTAAGCAGCTTCAGCAGATGGCCAGCGATCTGCAGAACAAAACCATCTTTGGAGATGAGGAGATTCTGAAGGGGGCCACAGCCCAGCTGCTCACCTTCACCAATATTGCAGGCGACAACTTCGCACGCACTCAGGCTGTGGCTTTGGATCTGGCCACTCGGCTAGATGGCGACCTAAAGAGCGCCAGCATCCAGTTGGGTAAGGCGCTGAACGATCCAGTGTCAAACCTCACAGCCTTAAGCCGGGCGGGTATCCAGTTCAGCGACGATCAGAAAGAGGTGATCAAGTCCCTGGCTGAGACCGGGCAACTGGCAGAAGCTCAGACCATCATTCTGGATGAGCTGGAAAAGCAGTACGGAGGCAGCGCCGAGGCAGCAGCTAAGGCTGGGCTGGGTCCGTTCAAGCAATTACAGAACACTATAGGCGACATATCCGAGGAGTTCGGGCGGCTCATCAATGAGTTCCTAGCTCCCATTATTCCTAAGATCCAGCAGCTAGCCAAAAGCTTTGCCAGTCTAAACGACAGGCAGAAGAAGGTGCTGCTAACTGTGGGCGCTATCGCAGCAGCCGCTGGCCCCATTGTGCTGTTCGCTTCTGCTTTGTTTAAGGCCCGCATAGCTATGGCCGCACTCAACGCGGTGATGGCAGCCAACCCCATTGGCGCAGTGGTGGCTGGCACCTTGCTACTGGTTGCGGCTTTTGCTACACTGAAGGCAAGCCAAAAGACTACGCGCGAGGAGACGGAGAAATTTATTATCCGCACCAAGGAGCTAGAACAAGCGCAGCAGATACTGGCACTAAACACCAAGCGCCGAGCTTTGGAGACAGAGTTAGCCCAGCTGAAGACAGCCAAAGCAGCAGAAGAGGCAGCTACCCAGGTAGGGGCTTTGGGCGATAAGTTTGAGAAGAACATAGCCCGCAATAATGTTGGCCGGTTTACCGATCAGATATCAGATCTAGAGGGCTCAATTCTCGACCTGAAGAAAGCCACCGCAGGAGCCATGTTTGGGGAGGGTAGCGTTATAAGCCTCTCAGATTTACCAGGTGCAGAAGAAGACCCAGTAGATAAGGAGGTAGTGCAATCCATTGAGCGGTTGCACCAAGCACATGCTAGGGCCACGGTTGAGGTAGAAAACCACGCCCTAAAGAACAGAGGTTTGAAGGGTAGCTATGACAGCCTGAACGAAACCCTGGGGCCAGTCATTGGCCGCTTTCGTGAGATGGGCATGTTCATGGCTGAGCAGCTGCCTGGCATGTTTCAAAGCGCATTCACTGCATTGAGCCAGGGCACCAAGGCCTTTGGTGAATTTATGATGCAGACCCTGCAGCGGCTACTGATCAAGGCTGCAGCTTTGGCCGCTACCTTTTTAGTGCTTTCTGCTTTGATGGGTGGGCCTACAGGCGTGGCTGAATTAACGGGAGGCAAAGCAGGCTTTGGCGCTTTTATGAGTGCAGGATTTGGCTTTACTCCTATGGCCGATGGCGGAATTGTGAGCGGACCTAGCCACATTCTTGCAGGCGAGTACCCCGGCGCCAAATCCAACCCGGAGGTAATTGCGCCCCTGAGCAAATTGAAAGGCATGATGGGTGGCGGCAACCTATCAGCTAGAGTGAGCGGCAGGGATCTGCTGTTCACTGGCAACAGAGACAAGAACCACGCACGCAGGCAGTACACCAGCACCTTAATCTAATGGCACTAAGATTTTACAGCGAGTTCAGCACAGAGCGCGGCAACACTTGGCGCGTTAATGTCATAGATACAGACTTCAGCGGGGATGCTGAAGAATTCAGCTGTGCAGCCCCTGGCTTTGTGCTCTCCTACTTTGGCGGGAAGGATGTGTTCAGCCCATTGATGCCCAGCACTTGCACGGTGCATATGATGGTGCAGACGGCCACACAGCAAACCCTGATCAATGAGCTGGCAGAGTTTGCAGAAGGCAAATACATCATTGAGGTGCGCGAAGATCCAGACGGCACAGACGTAAGGCACTGGCTGGGTATGCTTACACCTGAGAGCATACGGATTCCAGACCAAGCCCGGCCCTTTGCCATTGAGCTAGAGGCTATCTGCGGACTGGCTACCCTCAGCCGGCAGGACTACGACAGCTCACTGATCGGCATCACCACCAACAGCACACTGGATCACCTGCTTACTTGCTTGGCTGGCATACCCCAGCAGCGTGCTATCTACTCAACTTCTGAGGCTTACCTGCTGGCACCCCAGGACGTGGCCCCCGTCACTGGCACGGCTGGGCATACGTTCCTAGAAGATGTGAGCTTCGGGGCTACCACGTATGATCCAGAGCTAGGGCAGCGCACTGTGGGCACGGCAGAAGATATGCTGGTTCAGATATGCAGCATGATGAATGCGCGGCTGTTTATGTACCGGGGCACTTGGCTGCTTATGCCTATCGCTAAGGTTATGAGCACAGCCAGCCTGCTGCAGGACGTACTGAGCAGCACAAAGGATGGAGTGGTAACCAGCGGGAGCAATATCGCCATTGCTGTAAACATCAACCAAAGCGACAGGCACAGGCTGGGCGGGGAGTTCTACTACCTGCCAGCTGTGCGGAAGATCACCAGGGACATAAACTACTTTGGCAACACACCCTTTGCGGGATCGCGCCAGCTTTACCCAAATGAATTTAGGCCAGTAGGCCATACCACTACAGGTGAACCGACAACTTTGACCATATCAGGCAGCGCAGATACTGACATAGGCGGAGACAATACCGTAAAGGTTCGTGGCTTTGCTGCGGTGCGCTTGCCATGGACATACACTAGCACCCCATCCTACGACCCACAGAGCAGAATTAGCAGATGGAGAATAGAGCTATCTGTAAGGGTAGGCAGCAAATACCTCAAGCGCAACATTGCACACGACTACAGCACGACAGAGGTAGACAGTAGCTTGCTATACGACCCACCAGGGGGTGGCGTAGATGGTGCTACAATCTTCAATACCTCAGAGCCTGACATCTACACCTGGACAACAGACAGCAGCAGCCGCGTGCATTTCTGGACAGACGTACTGCGCAACGGGCACCAGACTTATTTTGGATCGCCTGTTTCGGATCAGGTAGATTTTGAGTTCACCACTCCTACCCTGGGCAGCGCTCAGACGGCTACTGTAGAGGTTACAATGCAAGTGCGCGGCTACAATGGCATAGCCACAGCAGCCAACCCCGATGCCTTTCTAGTTGGGCCTGAAATCTACAATTCTGTAAATTCATATATACTCGGAGACTTAGCGGCATACATTGGAGACGGCACAGATAACGGGGACATCTTAACCTTTGGCGCTGAGCTGAGCAACGGAGCCACGGAGGAGCTAGAGATACCTGTGGGCTTCTACGCAGAAGGGCCATCAGATGACGTCTACAACTTTAGCAGTGCGGCTTTGGTAGACCCAGCCGGAGACAATGTGCAGGGGTTCACAAGCAACAACACCACCAGCACCACATCTCTGGCCACCCTGCTGTGCATCGATAGGCTAGAGCACTTTGGCGAGCAGCAGGAGGCTTACCACGGGGACTTTCAGAGTGAGATAATCCTAAACCCACTCACCAGCCCGCGCTTCGTGTCCAAGAATTGGATGGTCACCAGCATGAGCTACCAGGCAGCGGCAGATCTGTATGACTTGGATTTGATAGCTGTGAAGACATTGGGCACGCTAGATCCGGATGAGGTTACACCCAACCGCAAAAGCACCGAGCTAGTCCACAGCCCAGCCGACAGCATCACAGGACTACAAGACAGCACGCGCAAAGGTGTAAGAGACCTAAGCCAAGAGATTGCAGACGTCAACACAGACGTCGCTAACAAATTCAACACCGGGCTGGCCAGCCTGGGAGATGTAGACCTAACAGGCCTGCTGAACAATCAGATCATTCGCTACAGCAGCGCATCTCAAACCTGGAAGGCAGTTAACGAGAGCGGCGGCGGTGGCGGTGGCGTCACAGCAGTAACAGGCACCGCGCCCATAGCCAGCAGCGGAGGCACTACGCCTGATATCTCAATATCTGAAGCCACCACCTCAGCAGCTGGGGCTTTGAGCTCAGCAGACAAGACAAAGCTAGACGGCATTCAGGCTGGGGCTAAGGCCTTTCCAGCTGAGCAGGCTGTATGGAGTGGCACCTATGAGAGCAATGGGCGGTGGACAATACCATACAATATTGGCTGGATTAGATGGGACACCACTATAAGCGGAGTCAGCGGCACCCGATCCTCTGGCACTGGGTCTCTGCCCTCACCTGCACGCTTCAGAGATTTATGGAAGATTGAGTTCGACCAGAACAGCAACTGCAACAGCTTAGGCGAGTACGTAGTGCCAGTGAATGGCTGGTATGAGTTTAACGTCTTTATCGCCGTGCAAAACAGCAGCACTGCAGATGCGTATGAGGTCAAGCTGATCATTGCCCCAGGCTATAAGGTGGGCAGCTCTGGCAGTTGGTCAAATAAGAAGTTTAACATGCGCACAACCAAAGACCTTTACGGCAGCCAGTACGATGGCACAGGCGGCACCTGCGTTTTTTATGCTTCAGCAGGTGAGCACATCACCCCGCTTTTTTATTACCTCAGAGCAGGCAGCGGCAGCTCGTCTGTGAAGATGGTAACCTGGAACACGTATAGCCACGCAGCCATTAGGCAGGTAGCATGAGAGAGATTAGCCACGTGATTTTGCACAGCACAGCCACCCCGCTGGGGAGAGAGGTAGATATAGATGAAGTCCGTAGATGGCATACACAGGGGCGTAATTGGTCAGACGTGGGCTACCATTTTTTGATTCAGTTAGACGGCCACTTGCAGAAGGGCCGGGAGCTGATTACAGTGGGAGCGCACACCAAGGGGCACAACCTGTACAGCATTGGGGTGGCGTATGTCGGCGGGCTGAACGCCCAGGGCGAACCGGCCGACACCATGACCTGTGAGCAAGAAGAGACATTTGAGCACCTGGCCTTTGCTTTGCAGATGGCGCTGTGCCGTCCGCTCACAATCTGCGGGCATAATGAATTCAGCACTAAGGCCTGCCCAGGCTTTGAAGTCAAAAAAAAATGGCCCAAGCTTTAGCTATAGCCATCCAGCCAAAAAAAAAGAGAGGGCCTAAGCCCCCCCTGTTTTGCAATGCTTTTGGCCTCATGTCTGAAGCTATTAGCTAAGCGAAGGTAGAAGAAAAAATGACACCAGACAACGTAACAGGATGGATCGCCGCAAATGTGGCCTTTTTAGGGGTGGAAGTTGCACGCCATGGTGAGCTGGTAGATTGGTACCTAACTGCCGCAGGCTCAGTCACTTTGATTCTCTACAACGTGATGAAAATCTACAAGATTCTGAGATATCCACACAGCAAAAGTGAAAAACCCAAAAAAAAGGGGAAGGGATAAAGCCAAACAGCGCCACAACTTGCGAGCTCAAACAAACAACGCAATGAGCACATACGCATTGAGCGCCAGCTTTACAGCTAAAGACGAAAAAACCCCTATCCTGCGCTTTGGGGCCGGCACCACTCGCTTTCGGGTTATCAGCGACAACTTTCTAGAATGCCTCAGCCTGTTCTGTAAGACTGCAGACGGTAAAGGCTACAGCAAAATCTGGGAAGCCTCAGACGATCAGCCCGACCTGCCAGCAGGCCATGAATATGAGCAAGGCCGCAAGCCAAAGCGAGTGGTTCTGTTCAAAGCAGTAACCGATGAAGACCCGAGCAAGGGCCAGGTGCTGTGCGCAAACTTGAGCTGCACCGAGCAGATCCTTGAGGAGGCCAACGAGCAGCAGGGCCTCACTGTGTGCTGGATGTCTGCCAAGCGCACCGGCTCAGGCATGCAAACGGCATACCGCGTAAAGAGCGAGAAGGCCACCGCTTACAATAGCGATTGGATGGAGATTGCAGATTCACTTGATTTTAGCGAAGTGATAGCATGAGCGTACTGCAAACCAATGAGCTGGGTGTATTGACTGACGCCCTCACCAGCTTTGTCCTTGCCTTTGAATCCACCAGCGATGCCAAGCGCAAGCACCACATGCAGAAGCGCATGAGCGGATGCTATGACCAAGCATTGCACAACGCAAAAAAGGCAGAGCAAGAAGCCCGAGAGTATCACCGCCTCCACAACCAGCTGCGGGTTGAGCACTTTGGGCTTGAGGCTGCAAAGTGGCGACTGATCGCAGCGGCTGTGCTTAAAGTGATGGAGCTGGTAGAGAATGACTGAGGTGACTGTGAAGGACAAAAGCTATACGCCAGAACAGGCTGAGGCAATTAGCAGGGCCCGCTCAGAGCGGTGGGCCCTGTGTTCTCACCTTGCCATCTACCCCAATGATGTCAAGAGCTGGAAGCGGAAAAAGAGACTTGATTTGGAACTTCTTAAATTGACGGGACATGAGATTTACAGAACTTGACGAGGATCACCACGCCGACTACTGGCAGGACGTAAGCAAGAACCTGAACAATAGCATTGAGCACTGGATCTGGTTTGCAGCTGAGTATTGGGACATCGAGCTTACAGAATACGAAGCCCGACAGCACAGGGCAGAGATCAGAGCCACAGAGGACAAGCGCGACAGGTACCACAACCAGCTGAGAGATGATAACCCGTGGTTTTGAGAAGCGGATGCAGAAGCTCACAGGCCAAAACAGGCGCAGGCTGGCTGCACTCTACCACTACTTCGTGCGCGATCATAACAAGTGGGGCGCCAAAGGCTGCATCCGGGAGAGCATGCTGAACAGCTGGATGGGCCCAGACCTAAGATGGGGGCATTTAGAATGGAAGCAGCGGAATCCATATATGACCAATGAGGAGATGCTGCAGGCCATGGTGCTGATATACAACAAGCAGCAGGGCTGCACACACTACACCGCCCGCATGGTGTACGACAAGACCGAGGAAGGTAGACCAGGGCAACAAATGCGCATAGAATGAAGCATGGCAGTTTATTTTCAGGCATTGGAGGCTTTGACCTTGCCGCCGAATGGATGGGGTGGGAAAACGTTTTTCATGTTGAAAGAGACCCATTTTGCAGAAAGGTTTTAAGCCACCATTTTCCAAAAGCAAAAACACATGAAGACATCAAAACTTTTGACGGCACAGCTTTCGCTGGAGGGGTTGACATCATTACAGGAGGCTTTCCCTGTCAGCCATTTAGTGCAGCAGGAAAGCGGGCCGGGACATCCGACGATAGATATCTGTGGCCGGAAATGTTTAGAATCATACGAGAGGCTCGCCCCACCTATGTCGTGGCAGAGAACGTTCGTGGCCTCATTAGTTGGAATGGAGGGCTGGTTCTCGATACGGTGTGCGCTGACTTGGAAAGTGAAGGCTACGAAGTCTGCCCGGTCGTACTTCCTGCTGCAAGCGTCAACGCGCCGCACCGCCGTGACAGAATTTGGATTGTTGCTTACGCCAACGACAAGGGAGGAGCCTGTGGACTTGGAGAAGTTCAAGGCCCGGATGGAGAAGTATCCCAACGGTACGACCATGCCCAACCTTGCCACGCAGGTTCAGCAGATGCTTCCAACGCCGATGAGCCGCGATTACAAAGGAGCCAGGTCTTTGGAAGCAAGGCAAGCTATGGAGGAAAACAGCACTCGCGGATTGACACTGAGCGATTACCACGCAGTGCCTTCCAAAACTTCCCAACTCAATCCCCGATTTGTGGCGGAGATGATGGGCTTCCCACCGAACTGGACGGCCTCACCTTTCCAAAGTGGAGAAGAGAAAGTATAAAAGCATATGGCAACGCCATAGTACCGCAGGTAGCATATCAAATATTCAAAGCGTTATGATTAACAGCAAAGACAAGGGCAAACGCTTTGAGAGGTGGTGCTGCAAGTGGTGGCACCAAGTAACAGGCCGAGAGGTACAGCGCACGGCTGCAGTAGCCCCACAGCTAGACAACGCAGGCATTGATCTGATCGGCACAGGCCTGTGGGTTGTGCAGTGTAAGGCTGTAGAGAGGAGCATGGATATACACGCGGTACTTGATCGCATGCCATTGGCTGCGGGTGTCAACGTGGTGCTGCATAAGCGCAAGCAGCGGGGCACCATCGTATGCATGCAGCTTGACGACTTCGCCTGGATCCTTGAAAAGATGGAGAGCCATGGACCTGGGCCCCTGCCTTCTGCTAACTGAAGGTCAGGCCATAGCCTTTGGCCTATGGTGTGAGCTACCCAACGGCACACTGTGCAGAGCCTACCCAGCCACACAGCGAGGGGCAGCAGTCACTGAGCACAGGGCTATCTGCAAAGCCAGTGGCTCACTCAACGTTGAACTAACCAGCACAGCCAGCCTGTGCCTAATCACTATCACCCATGCCATGGATGCCTGAGAAGCCAAAGAAAGAGAGACAGACACGCAGAGCCAGGTGGCACGGCTATGGCACCACGCGCTGGCGCAGGATGCGTAAGGTGATGCTCGCAGCGGACCCGCTATGTAGAGATTGCAGCGCCATTGCTACAGTGCTCGACCACATCCAGCCGGTGCGAGATGGCGGCGATCCATGGCACCATGACAACCTCCAACCGCTTTGTTCCACGTGTCACAATAGCAAGAGCGGCAGAGAGTCGCACACAGCACGCACCTATGGCCGGAACGTGCGCTGAAGGGGGAAGGGGTGCAGAAAACCTGTGCTCTTTCGCCAGGCAT
>Ga0208545_1000627_pt1 | contig 16236 bp, 17 predicted proteins | sample DEB08_DNA_12_FD_185498 | JGI IMG/M metagenome (GOLD analysis project Ga0208545, IMG submission 185498) | Aqueous microbial communities from the Delaware River and Bay under freshwater to marine salinity gradient to study organic matter... | ecosystem: Environmental > Aquatic > Marine > Coastal ... | reverse complement strand
TCAAGGATTAGGCAACTTGTCGCACGCGGTGGAGACCAAAAATAATTCATTAATTATTTACTTGACAATTAGAAACTCACTTGGTAAACTAAAGGAGTAATCAATTCAATCAAACCAATTATGAAAAACCTAATAAAACAACTTCAAAACAAAAACTTAATAGCAAGAATCACTAAAGTCGATGACAAATACAATGTTTATGTTGTTCAAGTTTGTAATACAGGGATTCAGATTATAGAAGACTATTTTGATCTTAAAACAAGAGTTAGCACTTACAACAGAGCTGAAAAGTGGGCTAAAAAAGTAATAGCTATCTATAATTGAATTTGTAAACAACTTAACAAATTAATTAAAAATATCATGACTAATAAATTAACAATATTAAAAAACTCTTTAGAAAAAAAGAATAAAATATTAGATCAAAGGTTTGATACTCATTTTAGCGACGTAAAAAGCGGAAATGGTCAACCTATGAACGACAAAAGAAATGGAGCTAGTACGCTCAGAAGATGGGATAAACAAGAGGACGTAATCCGTAACCAAAAAAAGGAAATTGAAAAAACAGAGAATGCGATAGAAAAAGAAGAGTGTAAGATTAATTATTGTGAATCTATTAATAAAAAAATACCTCATCAGATTTTAAAGCTTGTAGAAAGTGGGATATTAACGCAATGGAGAAAATACCCAAATAGATTTTTTGCTGTAGGAGTTGATAAGGCTCGTATTATATGGGATATTAAGAAGAAAGAATTAAGCTGTCAATATGTGTCCGCTATTCCTGACAAAGAACAGTATTCAAAATTTAGAGATATATTTAATGGATTAAGAAAAGAAATAATAAATAATTAAAATAACAATAGAACCAGAGAATACACAATAACACATAAATAAACCATGAAAACAATACAAGAACAACAAAGCGAGGAAGTGCAGATTGCTATTAATGAAATGATATTAGATTAAGTATATGAAAATAGTAGATATAAAAAATAAGTCGTCAGAACGAAGAAGAATAGAGCAAGCATTTATATTTATTCAACTATACTTTGTTGTAAAATATGAAGCAATAAGCGGCTTTGAAGATAGGAAAAGTATAATAGAAAAGTATATTCAAGGCATATTAAAACCTAGTAGCCCAAAAGAGCTAAATAAGATCAATAATAGAATAGCCAAGCTAAATATTGATTGTGGGATAATGGATATGTTAAAAAACAACATACATGGACATAAATTTATATTACTAATGTATTTCTTAACCCTCGAAATTGTAGAAAACAGCAAAACTATATTACCAGAAGAATTACAACCATTATTTAATGACTTCCTAGAGGTAGAGAATGAGAACAACACGGAAGAGGCGAGGGAGAAATTAAGACTATCAGCAAGAAAGCAAGCTAGTAAATTGTTTATTAAATTACAAAGCTTAAGATATTATAAATAAATTATAAATAGTAAAATAATATAAATGGAATTTAACTTACATCCTAGACAATCAACCTGCTTCACAAGCGAAGCAACAGAAATACTATATGGCGGTGCAGCAGGAGGCGGAAAATCCCATTGTATGCGTGCCTTAGCTGTTTATTATGCTTCAAAAGTACCAAATATACAAATCTATCTCTTTAGGAGGTTGTCAGAAGATTTAAAAAAGAATCATTTAGACGGATCAAGTGGCTTTGTTCAAACATTATCGGAATTAGTAAATAAAAACCTAGCTTCAATTAATTACTCAACTGCTCAAATCACTTTCTGGAATGGTGCTAAAATTCACCTTTGCCATTGTCAACATGAGAAGGATGTAATTAAATATCAGGGTGTGGAGATTAACTTGTTATTAATAGATGAATTAACCCATTTTAGCGAATATATTTATAAATTCCTAAGAGGTAGGGTGCGTATTGGTGGTTTAAAGATTCCAGAAGATTTATCAGGAAATTTACCAAGAATAGTTTGTGGTTCAAATCCAGGTGGTGTAGGTCATGAATTTGTAAAGAGTGAGTTTATAGATAGCAAAAAGGAGTCAGAGATTTACCAAATGCCAGATGAAGAGGGGGGAATGTTAAGGCAATTTATCCCCGCCAAGTTAGATGACAACCCTACTATGACAGATAACGACCCTTTATATAAACACAAATTACTAGGCTTAGGCGGTGCATTAGCAAAGGCAATGTTAGATGGTGATTGGGACGCGATAGAAGGTGCTTATTTCGACACCTTTAATAAGGATGTCCATGTGATACCTAGCATAGAAATACCTGACGATTGGTTTAAGATAAGAGGCTTTGACTGGGGTTATTCCAAACCTTTCGGTGTATTATGGGCGGCAATTAGTGACGGAAGCTTGTTAAATATTGGCGGTAAAAATATTTGCTTACCAAGAGGGAGTTTAATCTTTTATCGTGAATATTACGGATGGACAGGTAAGCCGAATGTCGGTTTAAAAATGGAATTACCACAGATTGCAAAAAACACAATGGAAATGCAGGGTAAAGAAAAGATGAGTAATCAAGTTGCTGATCCAGCTATATTTGACGAATCTAAGAAAAACCAAGGGATGACACAGGCTCAAGAATTAGCTAAATATGGTTGCGTATATCAAAGAGCCGATAATAAAAGAGTGGCAGGCTGGCAACAAATAAGGGGTAGATTAAGGGGTAGAGATGGCAAACCTCTATTATATATCACAGAAGATTGTAAATCTTTAATAAGAACATTACCAATTATGCAATATGACAAATCAAAACCAGAAGATTTAAATTCTGACTTAGAGGATCATTTAATGGATGTTGCAAGGTATATTTGCATGGCAAAAGCAATTACCATCGATATTAAGGAAGCTATACCAGATCCAGTCACGGACTTTTGGGATAATTTCAATCCTCATCAGGTTAGAAAACAAAAGAAATATAAAAATTATGAGTAAACTATTGATTTATAAAAATTATCAATCTATTGGTTCTGGATATAAAGAAGATCTTAAAGATTCAAAAGGTTATAGAGAGATGGACGACTCGATGGAGTATGATAATATTGATTATACTGATTGTTATATAAATAATGATTTTACTTTCTTTGATGATGTGATGAATGTAAATTTAAAAATAAAAGAAGTACCAAGATATAAAAACTTTGAGCTTATAGATTTAAAAATGAGCTTAGAAATAGCGAGGCAAAATTTAGCAGTGGATGTTTCTAATAAATACTATCAAAAAGAATTTAACCAAGCAAAAAACCTTGTTGACAACTTTTCTTGACTTTTTAACTAATTTTACATAACCTAGAAGATATATTTATCTAATTAGTAATTATGTCTGACGAAGAACAAAAGAAATCAAAGCAAAAAGCAGAACTTCACGAGGTCTGGAAAAAGATAATTGATAACACCTTAATATTCCATGAGAAGTATTTTGGAGAGGCTAAAAAGTATGAAGATATTTATAAAGATCAATTCAATATAGAGGATGTAAACAGGTATAATATTTTTTATGCCAATACCGAAACATTAGCCCCTTTAGTTTACTCTAGGTTACCGCAACCAAATATTACCAGAAGATTTAAAGATGATAATGAGGAAGCTAAAATTGCTAGTGAGATATTAGAAAGATCAATCAGTTACTTTTTAGAAATTACAAAAGCAGATACAATATTTAGTAAAGCTAGAAAAGATTTTTTAATTAATGGTCGTGGCTTGATTCGTGTATATATGGAAGATGGCGAGATTGTCAAAACAGATGACGGCGAGGAAGTGCTTGATGATACTAATAAAAGGATTTACTTAAAAAGGATAGCATATAAAGATTTTATAACTGATTCCACTGCCACAAGTTGGGATGAGTTAAATTGGTTAGCTTTTAGATCATATAAAACAAAAGATGAGTTATTAGAATTGTTTGGTAAGGATGCAGCTGATTTAGAACTTGACTCTTCTAATAATAAAGACCAAAAACCAGAGAGTTTGGAAGTGTGGGAAATATGGGATAAAGTAAATAATCAAGTCTTATGGTTTTGTCAAGAAAAGATAATCCAAGTAGATGAAGACCCTTATAATTTAACTAATTTTTACCCTATCGCAAGACCAACTGGCACAGATAGCGACCCATCTTCTTTACTTCCTATACCTCTTTATAGAATGTATAAATCACAAGCGGAGGAATTAAATATATTAGATGAGAGAATTAATAAACTTGTAGAACAGATTAAATATACTGGAGTTTATAACACAATAAGCGAGTCTGAAGATGTGCAAAACTTATTAAATGGTGAAGATGGAGAGTTTAACCCACTTTCAGGTAATACAGGGGTTAGTATTAAAGATCAAATATTTGTTAAAGATATAGTGCCAATTGCCAACACGGTCACAGTCTTAACACAACAAAAAGCTCAAATTATTAATAATATTAGAGAAATTACGGGTTTATCTGATATTGTAAGGGGAGTTAGTATTGCAAGCGAAACTGCAACAGCTCAAAGGTTAAAAGGTGATTTCGCTATTAGTAGAATCCAACCATTACAAAGAGCTAATGAAATAGCAATCAAAGACACTATCGAGATTATGGCGGAGTTAATTTGTGAGAACTACACAATAGAAGAATTGGCAAAAATAACTGGCTGTAATATCGTTGACTTAGAATCAGTAGCTGAAACCGCACAAGATAATCAAAATATGCTATTACAAGAGGCTGTCAATAATTTACCTCAAAATATCGCAGGAGAGCAGAAAGTGCAACAAATGGAAACTTTAAAGCAACAAGCTAAAATAGGATTTGATAAGACAATAAAGATTGCACAAGATGAATTAAAGGGTTTTGCAATGGAAATGCAACAGGTTGAGAGGGTTGATAAAATCTTGAAAGACGATATATTGAGATCATTTTCCATTGATATTGAGACAGACAGCACAATTTCAGTTGACCAACAACAAGAAAAAACCGAGAGAATGGAGTTTGTGGCAAGTCTAACTAACTTTGCTGGTCAATTCACTCCTTTATTACAAGCTGGTGTAATACAGCCAGAAGCATTTAATCAATTCTTAGGATTTGTTGCAAGACCATTTAAAATAGGTAGAAATATTGAAGAATATCTATTAGCAAAACCAAGTGAAGAGGAAGAGTCACAACCATCACAAGAGGAAATTCTGGCACAGGCTGAAAACGAAAGACAGGAAAAAGAATTTCAATTCAAAGTAGAGAGTGAAAAAGCTAAAATTAACCTAGAACAACAAAAGATAGATATTGAGAAAACAAAGGTATTGCAAAACCAAAAACAATTTGATGATAAGATTGATATTGAGAAAACAAGGGTATTGCAAAACCAAAGACAATTTGATGATAAGATAAATTTTGAAGATGCAAACAAAGCGGCAGATCGCCAATCAGATGTTTTACAACAAGTCGCACCATCGGCAGAAGAAATAATTGAGAGTAGAACGCAAAGACTGAACGAAACTATAAGAAATGACTAGAAAAGTTTTAAAAATTATTGACGGTAAAAAAGAATGGGTGTTTGATGGCTACGGAAAAGGCGGATCATCAGAGCAAAGAAAAATGCCAGCTTGCGGCGAAGATTTAACCCTTGATGGCTATATTAGGAAGCATGGGGGTATTGAAAGCCAAATTGACGGAAAAGCTTATACCACAAAAAGCGGTTATTTAGACCATTTAAAAAGAAATAATTGTCACATTAAAGATTACTAATGACTACATTAAACGAATCTCTGTTTGCCAATTTAGGAGTAGATGTAAAACAAGCAAAACGGGTAATAAAAAATAAATATGGTCACAGAGTAGATTTTATCAACAAAGCTAAAAATCTATTAAGGTATGGGCGCAATACAAGTGTTGGCACGAGCCAAACAACCGTAATGACTCTTGTGGGGTCAGAGTTGCACGAAACTTATATTTCAGATAATCTAATAGATACAATATCATCTTCTAACGCCTTAGATACTCAAGATGTAGTAATAGATGGTCATACAATAGATAGTGACGGCAATTTTACCTTCATATCACAAAACGCAACTCTAAGTGGTCAAAATAAAGTAGTTTTAACAACTCCATTAGCTAGATGTGAAGAAATCTATAATAATAGTGGCACGGATTTGCAAGGGGTGGTTTATGTTTATCAAGAACAATCTATTACGGCAGGAGTGCCACAAACAGATAATAAAGTGCATTGCGTAATTAGACAAGGACATAACCAATCAGAAAAATGCTCATTTACTACAGCAAGCGATGAATATTGCTTAATAACAAACTTTACCGCCGCAGTAGTAGAAAAGAACTCTGCTTACGGAGATTTTGAGTTACAAATAAAAGAGAAGGGAAAAGTATTTAGAGAGATAGATTTAGTTGTCACTTCATCACAAGGAAGTTATGTCCAAAACTTAGTGCCGTGTGATATAATACCGCCAAATTCAGATGTAAGAATGGTTGTAACTGCTGACAATGCTTCAACTGATATTGGGGCAACTATTAGGGGTTATTATGCCAGAATATTAAGTTAATTTTACATAACCTTGACAATTAATTTTACATAACCTATAATAGCCTTAAATTATCTAAATAATAAATTTTATGGATACATTAGAAACAAACAGCGAATCATTAGCTGAAATTCTAGAAGAGCAAAAAGACGATCAAGAAATTGAGAATCAAGAAACTGTTCAAGAAGATAATATTGATAACGAGGAAGCAACTGATGAAATTCCATCAGATGAAGAATCAGATCCAAAAGAGGAGTTAGAATTTCTTAGAGTGTCCAGTGGATGGTCTAAGGAAGAAAAAGAACTTGTCAAAAAGATTAAAGACCCTGAATTAAGACAAGAAGCAATCGAAGCTACAAAAAAACGAAGAGTAGACTTTGATCGTAGAAGTTTAGAATTGGGAAATACTAGGAAAGAGTTGGCAGAAATGCGAGCAAAAATAGAAGAATTAACTTCTAAGCAAGAAAAACCTGTTGCAAATGAGGAAGATGAATATCTCACCGAGCAAGAGCTAAAGCAAAAACAAAAACTTGAAGATGTTGAGAGGCAACTAGAAGAGTTAAAAAATAAAGAAGCTATTAGCCAAGCCCAGACTGTGCAACAGGAATTAAACTCTTTCGCACAATCTCAAAATGAAGATGGAAGTTTGAAACATCCTTATTTTGACAGAGTAAGGCAGAATATGTCTTTATTGTTCCAAGCAGATCAAAACGGCACCATGACCTTAGAAAAGGCGTATAATAAAGCGGTGTTACTTGATGATGAATTAGCGGAGCAATCAAAGCAAGAATTACTTTTAACAGAGAAGCTTAAACAAAAAGAGGCTCTGGAAAAGGTAAGGAAAAATAAAAAATATTCTCCGAACTCAACAAGTGGTAATAAAAATTTATCTGCTAAAGATAGAAACGCTAAAGCTCTTGCTGAACTCTATGCGTAACCTTTAAACATCTATTTTAATAATAATTTTAATAGATTTTAAAAATGGCAAATCCAAATATTCCGCAGATATTGACAACTACGCTCAATAACTTCAAAAATGAAATAATCGACAATGTCGAGAACTTTCACCCTTTATTAATTAAAATGAAGGAATCAGGTAATATTAAAAGAGAGTCTGGTGGTGTAAGTTTTAGGGAAAACTTAACTTATGCAGCTAATGACACAGTACAATTCCAAGGCGAATATGACACTTTTGATACAACTCCGCAAGATGTAATTACCGCTGCTGATTTTGAACAAAAAATCATCTCTGGTACAATTACTATGTCCGAAAAAGAAAAGAAGCAAAATGCAGGTAAAGAGCGTATTGCTAATTTAATGGAGGAAAGAGTTGAAAACTTAAAACATTCATTAAAAAACACAATCGGAACCTCAATTTATTCTGATGGTACAGGTGCAGGCGGTAAAGAAATCGGAGGTTTACAATTATTAGTTGCTGATGATCCAACAACTGGTACAGTAGGCGGCATCGATAGATCAACAACTGATGGTACTTTCTTCAGAAATAAATTATATGATTTTTCTGTTGAGTCTGTGACTAAATCTGCTACAACTATCCAATCTGCTATGAACTCACTTTACAGACGAACTCAAGCACAAGCTGGTAAGCAAATTGATTTAATTACTGCTGATGATGTTAACTTTGGATTTTATGAGGATTCTCTTCAAACTATACAAAGAATATCTAATGATAAGTTAGGTAAATTAGGTTTTAATACAATTAAGTATAAAAACGCTGATGTTTACTATGATCCAGAATGTCCTGCTAACCATATGTATTTCTTAAATACTCAACATATTAAGTTGAAGCATTTAGGTGACTTCCTAGAGCAAGGAGAGGTTACAAGACCAGTAAATCAACATGTTTATGTATTACCAATAACAGGTTTAATGAATCTTACTATTGATAATGCAAGAGTGCATGGTGTAATGATCGACTAATTAACAGGGAGGGTAAAACCTCCCACAATTTATTTATAAAAATGTCAAATTTTAAAAGTACAGAAATCACGGTTTATAATCAAAAAATCAGTGAAAATTCCACAACTGAAAATGTTCCATTAGGAACTATTATTAGAGCAATAGATAAAGACACAACTGATTATGGTGTTGGTGAGTTTATTTATTTACAAGGCGTTGCTTCAACCGCTATCGGTTCGGCTGTTGTTTATAACGCTGATGATTTTTCAACAACTCTTGCATCTGCAAATGCTGTTGGTCCAGTAGCCTTTGCTATGGCGGCAACTGTTGCTAATGAGTATGGTTGGTACCAAATCGGCGGTAAAGCAGTAGGTAAAGTATTAGCATCTTTTGCTGATAACGGTGATTGCTACCTAACTGCCACAGCAGGATCTCTTGATGATGCTGATGTTGCTGGTGATTATGTTAGACGATGCAAAGGTGCATCTGCTATCGACACCCCTTCAACTGGATTAGCTGAATTAGAAATTGCTAGACCAGAAGTTGCTGACGGTAAAGATAATTAATTAATAAGCTAGGGGGTAATTCCCCTAGCGTAATATTTTAAATATGACACATAGAAAATTTAAAGAAGGCGAAATTATAGTTGTGCAAGATAAAGCTCAAACTGTAAAAGAGGGAGGTTTTAATGTAGCGTTTTTTGAAAAGAAAATAGAAACCAAAAAAGACGGTTATATTGTGAAAGAATATATTTCTTTATATAATAATAACGATAAATATTCTAAATCAATTAGACCATCAGAAGATCAGAGATTTACAAATGCTCAAGGTGATTCTTTTAAAAAACATGATAAAGATAGATATAAAAATGCTTATGAGGCTTTTTTAAATATAAAAAAATCTTTAAATAAAAAGAAAGTAGCTAAAAAGCCTATTGAAAAACCTGTTGAAAAACCTGTTGAAAAACCTGTTGAAAGCAACGAGGAAATCTTAACAGAAAAATAATGACTTTATTAAGTACGGCTCAAGAGATATTAAAACAAACTAAATCGGCTACAATACCAGTAACTATTATTGGTAACAATCAAGCTGCCGCTGTTCAAATCTTGGAAATACTTAATAATTCAATAGTCAACCTTGCTAGATCTTATGACTGGCAAGAGTTGACAAAAGAACATACATTTAATGCGGTTGCATCTCAAAATAATTATTCACTTCCTACTGATTTTGACAGGATAGTAAATAATACTTTTTGGAATACATCTGACACAAGGGAAATGATCGGATCAATATCTGCTCAAGATTGGAGAATATTAAACAACAGCACAATAGGGGCAGGAACTATCGCAGAATATTATAGATTTAGAGCAAATGAAATATTAATATTCCCCACCCCCGCAGGAACTGATGGATATGTATTTGAATATATAACAAAAAACATAGTAGAAGATAGTGGGGGTACAGGTCAAACAGGCTGGTTGGCTGATACCGATGTCCCAGTAATAGATGAATATATATTAAAACTAGATGCAACATGGAATTTACTAAAATCACAAGGCAGACCCTACGCAGAAGATCAAAGAAAGGCAAATTTAGCATTAGCTGAAAGGTTGGGAATTAACGCAGGTAGACAAACAATAAGGCATCAGTCGTCTAAATTAAGAAATGGCAGGATAGGTTATCCTGAAATAATAACAGCACCATAATGGTATTAGAAATCACAAGACAATATCCAGGGTTACAACAAGAAAGAATCGGACAAGCCGCAAGGGTTAATGTCAATTCCCCAGTTGGCGGTCTTAATACTCGTGATTCATTGTCTCAAATGGAGGCAACAGATGCACCAGAAATGGTCAATTGGTTTCCATCGCAAGGAAAAGTAATAACTAGAAAAGGATATTCGGAATATGCAACGGGATTAACTGGTAATGTTGAAACTTTAGCAGAATTAAGAGACGGTGCAACTCAAAAGTTTATTTGTGCAAATTCTGATCAGATAAATGATGTTACAAATCCCGCTTCAATTTCTAATTTAGGATCAGGATTTACAAATGCTAGGTGGCAAACTGTAAATATGAATGGTAATTTACTATTATTTAATGGTCAAGATATCCCACAAGTTTATGATGGCTCAACTCTTGCAAATTCAACAATAAATGGATCAGGATTAACAGCAACAGAATTAGATGGCTGTAATGTGCATAAAAACAGGCTTTACGCTTGGTCAACTGATGGTTCGGCTTTTTGGTATGGCGCAACTAACGCTATTCAAGGTACGGTTACAAAGTTTGATCTTGCAGGTATAGCTCCTTATGGTGGAAATTTAGTAGCAATGGCAACTTGGAATCATGACGGAGGTGACGGCGTGGATGATTACGCTCTTTTTTTAATGTCAAGCGGTACTGCTATTTTATATGATGGTTCTGACCCTGGTGATGCCAATAATTGGTCTTTAATCGGTATTTATAGAATAGGCGAGCCATTAGGGGTAAGATCAGTTGTAAAAGTGGGTGGAGATGTTGCAATTATGACAACACCCGATTTTGTTTTCTTTTCAGAGGTATTTAAAAATGGTGGCGCAGTTACTTCACAAACTAAATTATCGGGTGCTGCGTTAGATTCCACGAACTCTTATTCTTCAAATTATGGTTGGGAGGTTGTTTTATATCCTAAGGCTTCAACTGGTGGTTGGTTGTTTTTTAATGTTCCAGTTGCTACCAATACAACATATAAGCAATATGGCTTAAATACAATCACGGGTTCAGGTTTTGAGTTTTCAAATATGAATGCAAGGACTTGGGGATTATATGACAATAACTTGTATTTTGGAGAAAGCGGCTCTATAATGAAAGCAGATGATGGCTTAAGTGATAATGGTTCTAATATACCTTGCACAGTGCAGGCCGCTTATTCTAATTTAGGCTCACCACAAGAAAAGGTGGTCAATGAATTTAGAAATACAATTAATGTTGATGGTAATGTTATATTAAACACGACAATCAGTTTTGATTATGGCTCAAGGTCGGTAACTCAAGATATAAGTAGTACTTCATCTGGTACACCTTGGGGTTCGCCTTGGGGTTCACCTTGGTCACCATCTAGCGCTATAAGAAATGAATTAGTCATTACTTCTGGCGAAGGCGTGGCATTAGGTATGAAAATATTTGTTGCCTTAAATGGTCAACAGCTTAGTTGGTTTAGAACTGACTATAGCGTAACAGTTAATAATATATTATAATGGGATTTTTTAAAACTATTAAAGAGGGTCTTAAAGATGTTGCTCAAGATGCAATTAACATTACCCCCACAGGGCTGGTATATCAAGGTATAACAGGGGACAAATTAGTTGACTTTAACAAAGAGAGGGCTGTACAAGGATTAAACCCATTATCACAAGAACAGATGACAACAGCCAATTTATTTAAAAACTTATCGCCAGAACAGCAAAAAGATTTATTGCTTAATAATCCTAATATTGAAGGTCCAGGAGGAAGGCAAATTTATGATCCACTAACTAACACAGTAAGAATAGAAGAATCAGAATTTCAATCAGGACAGCGGGGAAGGCAAGAAGCTTTAGCAAGGAGTTTGTCAGAACAGTTGCAGGGTGTGGAATTACAAGACACGGATCCAACATCCAGATTTGAACAAGGCAGAGAATTATTAGAGCCAGCATTTACAGAGCAAAGAGAACAGTTGGAGCAATCTTTGGCAGATAGAGGTTTACCCGCAGGGAGTGAAGCTTACGCAAGAGAATTAGACAGGTTGCAACAATCACAAGGTAGGCAATTACAACAATTATCTTTTGAATCAGTACAAACCGCAGAAGCTCAAAGATCGGCAAGATTTAATGAATTAGCATCTTTACTTGGTCAGGCTCAAGTTGGGGGTGTAGGATTTGGACAATTCCAACCGCAATATAGTGGATTAGATTTATTCGGCGCAGAACAAGGACAGTTAAATAGGGCTTTTCAAGGTGAGCAAATGAGAAAACAAAGAAGTGCGGACAGACAAGCTGCTTTAATTGGTGGTCTTGGTCAAGTGGGCGGTGCCGCAATTGGTGCGTTTGCCGCATCCGATGAAAGGCTAAAAGAAGATATTGAGAAAATAGGTGAGTCAAAATCTGGCATTAATATTTATACATTTAGATATAAAGATAAACCAGAAGTTTTTCAAGGCGTAATTGCTCAAGAAATACAAGAAATTAACCCAGAAGCTGTAATTGAAAAAGACGGATTCTTAGCGGTTAATTATGATTTAATTGATGTTGAATTTAAAAAACATGGCGACAAATAGAGAATTATTACAAAAAGAACTACAAAGGGCAGGGCAAATAACGCAATCCGCTATAAGTGGTCAAGGTTTTGATCCTAGGGGTGGTTATGGAGTATTAGCTGCACAATTAGGAACTGCCGCAATTGGTGCGTTTGCACAAAAAAAAGCAAAAGATCAATTAATAGCTAACGAGGCAGCAAGAAAGCAGAAGATGGGAATGTTACTTGAAAAAAGAGGTCTATCTGCTGATTTAGCTGAGTCATTATCGCCAGCAAGCCAAGATGCTTTATTACAGCAAATAGTTAAATCTGAATTAATGCCAACCAAACCAACTCCGCAATCACCATTGGGTAAATTACAATCTGATATTGAATCAGGTTTAATTCCTCAAGATATAGGAAGTCAAGCAATAGAAAAACAAATTGCACCAGATAGAAAGACTATTGAAACAGATCAAGGATTAGCTTTACTAGATGAGAGGACTGGTAAGGTGGAGCCTGTAAGAGTTAAAACTGCCAAACAAGCAGAAAGAGAGCGAGAAAAACAAGAAACAATGGCTTTTGATGTTGCAGGTCTTGCATCAGTTAGAGATAAGGTAAATGTGGTCGGTAATAAGATCGATCAAATTCTAAGTAACCCAGATATTGATTTTGCAACTGGTAAAAGTGGTATAGCAGCAAGAAATATATCAGGTACTAAGTCATTTGGTCTTGCTCAAGATGTCAAAACAGTTACAGCGAATGCTGCTTTCCAAGCATTACAAGCAATGAGGGATGCAAGTAAAACTGGCGGTGCATTAGGTCAGGTGTCAGAAAGGGAATTAGATTTATTAGAAAAATCTTTCTCTGCTGTTGACCCTGCATTACCAGATAAACAATTTAAAAGAAATTTAAGAGAAATTAAAACAGAATTTAATAAAATCTTAAAAAGAGGTGAAAAGAAATTTATTAATTTATACGGTAAATCTGAATTTGAAAAAGTAGGGAAACAATCTGAAGATAATATAATTGATTTTAATAATTTGTAATGCCAGATATAAGACTGCCAGACGGAAGAATAATCAAGAATGTGCCACAAGGTACAACAAAAGAAGATTTAACTAAAAAGCTAATCGGTAAAGGTTTATTAACTGGTCAAGAGGATTTTATCCAAAAAGATAAGTCGTTAATCTCTAAAATAGGAACTGCAACAGTAGAGGGTTTGGCAGGATTTACAGAAGGGTTAGGGCGTGCTGCAGTTGGTGCAACACAATTTGGAGCTGAACTTATAGGACAGGAGGATTTTGCAGGAAAAATAGGGCAACAAATAGCGAAAGAAAAAGAATTGGAAAAAAATGATCCAACAGCAAGAAAGGTGGGGCGTTTTATTGGTGGTATTGCCCCAGCTTTACCAGTAGGTGCAGGAATGGGATTAATTAAAGGCGGTATTGCAGGTGGTGCAGCAGCAGAACTTATACAACCAACAGAAACAGGAACGGCAAAAGAAAGGGTTCAACAAACAGTTATTGGTGCGGGATTAGGTGGATTGACTGGTGGTGCTTTACTTGGCGCAGGAAAGGCGGTAAAAGGAACGGCAGGGGCTATAAAAAGACAATTCACAGCAACAAAGCCAGAAGATGTAATTGCAAAAGGTATTAGACCAGAAGATGCGCAACCTATCTTAGATCAATTACAAGAAGGTAAAATTGCTATTATACCCGATGTTGCAGGTGATGAAGTTAAGGGGTTAACAAGATCAATAGCAAAATTACCGCAAGCAAAAGATGTAATTACTGACGCCCTAGAGGGTAGAAGTTTTGGGGCGGTAAAAAGGGTTAGTGAGCAATTATCTAAAGATATATCCCCAGTAGGTGCTTATTTTGGTAATATAGATGATTTAGCTAAGGCAAGAAGTGAGATCGCAGCACCTTTGTATAAAAAAGCCTTTGAAAAAGGAACTGTCTTGGATGTAGAAAAAAACAGAGAATTGTTTGAAAAGATTGCACCAGATATTGCAGATGCTAGAAAGACATTTAGATTGGGAAAAGCCCCTATTAAATCTTTAAACAACATATCAGGGGAAGTAATAAATGAAAAAGAATTATTAGAGGGTTCGGCAGGATCTAGTGGCATAACTGATAAGGAGTTATTATTTGATATAGCTGATAATTATAAAAAGGCTATAAAAATAATAAACGACAATAAGCCGAAAAGATTAATACAGTACATAAAAGAGCAAGGAGGAGTGTCTGATTATAAAGGAGAGTTGAAAAGTTTGGGTGTGGACAATAAGACCCTTCCTGGCTTTTTAAGAAAAGAAGGATCTGATGGTATTAGTATTGATAATATAGGTGAAAAACTGCAAGAGGTGGGCTTTTTTTCTGAAAGACCTACTATATCGGAAGTTTTAAACTTAATTGGTAACGATGTTAATAATAGTAATGTTTTTATTCCATCTAAAAATCAAAATTTATACGATGAAGCGTTAGGCTATATTGATAATGTTGACAGATCGGGTATAGATACTGATCTTATCAAAAATCTTAAAAGGGGGCAAACACAAATACTAAGTCAAGAAATTAATAAAAATAGAATTGCAGACAACTCAATAGTAATGCTTGATGCTGCTAAAAAATCACTTGATGACAAAATAGGAAAAGCAATTAGACAGGGCGAAAGGCAAGAAGCTAGCATATTGCAAGGCATTAAAAAAGAGTTAGTAAGTAAGCTTGACGAAATTAACCCAGATTATAAAAAGGCTAGGCAAGTATTTAGTGATTTTGCTTCAATCCAAAATGCACAAGAACAAGGTTTGAATATAGTAAAAAAAGGAATAACCGCCGAACAAGTTAAAAAAATGATAAAAGAAATGAGTGTTGCAGAAAAAGATGCTTTTAGAATAGGACTTAGAGAGGGTTTAGATAGGATAGTTAGAAATACTTCAATAGGTAATGATCCAGCTAAAAAAATATTTAATGATTTAAGTATTGTAGATAAAATAAAAGCCTCTTTAGGCGATGGAAAGAAATTTATAGATTTTAAAAAAAGAATGCAAGAAGAGATAGCCGCAGCTGATACTAGATTTAAAGTGTTAGGAGGTTCAAGATCAGATTTTAATTTATCTGGGGACGATGTATTAGATAAGATAGTAAGCGGTGTAGAAGTAGTAGGGGGTAGTAAAACTGAACTACTAAAAACAACTGTAAATGCTTTAAAAAATAGAGCCGCAGGACTTAATAAAAAGAATGCAAAACAAGTTGCTGAAATCTTAGTAAATAGAGAGAAGGGAATTGAAGCATTACAAAATATAATAAACAAAGAACAGAGTAAAACACAAAAGAGAATTTTGATTGATTTTGTAAAATCATTGCGACCAGAAGTTGCAGGATCGCAAGCAATACAAGATGATTGACTTTTTAACTAATTTTACATAACCTAGAAATAAAATAATATGGCTTATAACGGAACAGGAACATTTAACAGAATTTACAACTGGACAACAGATGCAGCTAATGGCATAAATATTGAAGCTGCTAGAATGGACACAGAAGACAGCGGTTTTGCAACAGGCTTATCAAACGC
>Ga0208545_1000620_pt1 | contig 16284 bp, 10 predicted proteins | sample DEB08_DNA_12_FD_185498 | JGI IMG/M metagenome (GOLD analysis project Ga0208545, IMG submission 185498) | Aqueous microbial communities from the Delaware River and Bay under freshwater to marine salinity gradient to study organic matter... | ecosystem: Environmental > Aquatic > Marine > Coastal ... | reverse complement strand
GGGTAAATCATATGCTATGTTGGCAGACCCTTTACGTTTTATGGGACACCCAGACTTCTCAGGATTGCTCCTACGTCACACTACGGAAGAGTTGAGAGAATTGATTTTCAAATCACAGGAAATGTACCCTAAGATTTGGAAAGGTATTAAGTGGTCAGAACGTAAAATGCAGTGGACTGCACCCTCTGGTGCTAGACTGTGGATGTCTTACCTAGATAGAGAAGATGACGTACTAAGATACCAAGGTCTTGCATTTAGCTGGATTGGCTTTGACGAACTTACTCAGTGGCCCACCCCATTCGCATGGAACTATATGAGGAGTCGTTTGAGGTCTACTGCAACCGATCTTCCCGTGTACATGAGGGCTACTACTAACCCCGGAGGTAGAGGTCATCATTGGGTTAAGAAAATGTTTATTGACCCTGCCCCACACGGTAAAGCATTTGATGCAACAGATATTGAAACAAGTGAAGTATTACGTTATCCTGCTGGACATGCCAAAGCTGGTAAGCCTCTATTCAAACGTAGGTTTATACCTGCCCGTCTTTCCGATAATCCTTACCTAGCAGAACAAGGTGACTACGAAGCAATGCTTCTGTCACTGCCAGAGCAACAACGTAGGCAGTTACTTGAAGGTGATTGGGATATTAAAGAAGGTGCAGCCTTCACAGAGTTTGACAGAAACATACACGTAGTTGAACCGTTTAATATACCTAGTAACTGGATAAAGTTTAGAGCATGTGACTATGGATACGGAAGTAAGTCTGGTGTAGTTTGGTTTGCTATATCTCCTAGTGAACAGTTAATAGTTTACAGAGAATTATATGTAAGTAAAGTTCTTGCTACTGATTTAGCAGATATGATCTTAGACTTAGAAACAGAAGACGGAACTATTAAGTACGGAGTTTTAGACTCGTCTTTGTGGCACAAACGTGGTGATACTGGCCCTAGTCTTGCTGAACAAATGATACAGAGAGGCTGTCGTTGGCGACCATCAGATAGATCAAAAGGCTCACGGGTATCTGGTAAAAACGAAATACACAGACGGTTACAGGTAGATGAGTACACAGAAGAACCAAGGTTAGTGTTTTTTGATAATTGTACTAATCTTATAGCACAGTTACCTGCACTACCAATAGATAAAAAGAATCCAGAAGACATTGATACTACCTCAGAAGACCACTTGTACGATGCTTTGCGATATGGTATAATGTCAAGACCACGTTTTAGTATATTTGATTTTGATACACAAGGCAGTTATTCAGGTGGTATGAGGGTAGCAGATGCTACATTTGGTTATTAAGGAAAAATAAATGGCAGAAGAAAACGAAGGTTTTATTGAGGATGATGCAATCGTCTTAGCTGACAGTGATGACTCAGGCGTAGAAGATGTGCAAACCTCTAACATAATTCCATTTATTATGGAAAAGTATAACCGTGCTGATGACTATCGCCAACAAGATGAAGAACGTTGGCTACGTGCCTATCGTAACTATCGTGGTCTGTATGGCCCTGATGTGCAGTTTACGGAAGCTGAAAAGTCACGAGTATTTATTAAAGTAACTAAAACTAAAACACTTGCCGCCTACGGTCAGATTGTAGATGTACTGTTTGCTGGACAAAAGTTTCCGTTGACAGTTGACCCCACAGAATTGCCTGATGGTGTTGTGTCAGATGTAAACTTTGATCCTAAAGAACCAGAGCAATTAAAACAATCTGGTTTAGATGAAGTTGTAAATCCGTATGGTTACAGAGATGATGGTAAGGACTTACCTGCAGGTTCTACAGCTAGAACGTTAGCTGAAAGCCTTGGCCCTCTAGGAGATAAACTAAAAGATATTGATGGTGTACGTGAGGGTGTAGGCAAAACTCCTACTGCAATTACATTTAGTCCAGCTATGATTGCTGCTAAAATGATGCAAAAGAAAATACATGATCAACTAGAAGAATCTAGTGCAAGTAAACATCTACGTAGTACTGCCTTTGAAATGGCTTTGTTTGGTACTGGCGTAATGAAAGGTCCATTTGCTGTAGATAAAGAATACCCTAGTTGGGGAGAGGATGGAGAATATTCCCCCAGTATAAAAACTATCCCACAAGTATCTCACGTATCGGTGTGGAACTTTTACCCTGATCCAGATGCAAATAATATGGATGAAGCACAGTTCGTTATTGAACGTCATAAGATGTCAAGAACACAATTACGTGGCTTAAAGAAACGTCCATACTTTAGGCCATCTGTAATTGATGATGCTGTCCAACTAGGTGAAAATTATAATAAAGAATATTGGGAAGATGATCTATCTGACTATGCACCAGAGCATGGTGTAGAACGTTATGAAGTTCTTGAGTATTGGGGTATGTGTGATACCGAAATGCTTATTGAGCAAGGAGTAGATATTCCTGATGAATTACAAGACGTAGATGAATTGCAAGCAAACATTTGGATTTGTAACGGTAAACTTCTGCGTATGGTACTTAATCCATTTAAACCTGCTCGTATTCCATATATGGCTGCACCCTATGAACTTAACCCATACTCATTCTTTGGGGTAGGTATTGCAGAAAATATGGATGATACCCAAACTCTTATGAATGGGTTTATGCGAATGGCAGTTGACAATGCTGTATTATCTGGTAATCTTTTAATTGAGGTAGATGAAACTAACTTAGTACCGGGCCAAGACTTGTCAGTATACCCCGGCAAAGTATTTAGGAGACAGGGTGGAGCACCGGGCCAAGCTATCTTTGGAACTAAGTTTCCTAACGTTGCTGCAGAAAACTTACAGCTATTTGATAAAGCACGAGTACTGGCAGATGAGTCTACAGGTTTCCCTTCCTTTGCACACGGACAGACAGGTGTTTCTGGTGTAGGCCGTACTGCTTCTGGTATTAGTATGCTTATGGGTGCTGCACAGGGTGGCATAAAGAACGTTATTAAGAATGTAGATGACTACTTACTACGCCCTCTTGGTGAGGGACTATTTAGATTTAATATGCAGTTTGACTTTGATCCCAACATCAAAGGAGACTTAGAAGTAAAGGCACGTGGTACAGAAAGCCTTATGGCTAACGAAGTACGCAGCCAACGTTTGATGCAGTTTATGCAAATATCTTCTAATCAAGCACTTGCACCTTTTGCAAAATTCCAGTATATTATCAGAGAGATTGCAAAGTCTCTTGACCTTGACCCTGACAAAGTAACTAACAATATGGATGAGGCAGCTATTCAAGCTGAACTTATGAAAGGCTTTCAACAACAGCAACCCCCTGAAGGACAAGCACCAGCAGGTGCAAACCCAGCAGACCCAACGGGTGCAGGTGGTGGCACTATAGGTACAGGACAAGTTCCAGTACCACAGGAACAAGGATTTAGTGGAAATGAACAAGGAGCATCTGGGCAAGCTCAAGGGGATGGTCAACAGCCAACGCCAGTGGGACCAGTTCAGTAAATATTTAGATACGTTAATAGCACAGCAGCATCGTGCTATGGAACAATCAGATAACAGTATTGCTATGTATAGAGCACAAGGTGCAGTATATCAATTACGTAGATTACAATTACTACGAGATGAGGTTTTAAAACATGGGTCTTCTTAGTTCTGGTATAAAGGCAGCACGTACAGCTAAACGTGCTGTGCCTGATGCTACAGATTATACTAAACCTAAAAAGAAAATAAACCCCCTAGTAAAACCAAGGGAGCAGATTTTTGAATCTCCTGATTTGATAGAAACACCAACAGATTATTTTGGTGATCCAGTTGGGCCTGAATTAGAAATAGTAGGAAAATTATATTCTCCTGTTTATTCTGCTATTGAAGAAATGCCTATAGGTAAACAAGGTACTAAAGGGGAAAACATTAGTGCATATCTTAATAAACGTGCTCCCAATGTAGAAAAGGCAGAGTTAGAATCGTTTGATCTTGAACTTGATCCTAATCGCCGTTATACTAAAGAAGAAGTTTTATCGTTAGCAAAAGAAAAAGGCACTACAGATTACACAATTGAAAAACATAAATACACAGAGTATGAAGACGAGCAAAGACAGGGTATAACAGACAAAGAAGTAGACTACGTAGAATTAACGGTGCAAGGTAAGCAGGAATATGCAGGTTCTGAGGACTATACACATCTAGGTGGAAAACAAAATATAGCCCATACACGTTCTTCTATTAGAAGTGAATTGCCTGAAGATGGACCACTGGCTCAAAAAATATCTGATCGTCCTCGTTATCTTTTAATTGAGGAAATGCAAAGTGATTTAGTTAAAAATCGAAATAACCCTGAACTAAAAGAAGAAGATTGGTATATTTCACGTGAATACGATATATATGTACCAACGGCTTTTGATGATTTTGTAGACAACATGGATATAGATTATGACATCCGTATAGATAGAAATGTTATTAGAACTATTCAAAACCATTACTATGAAATGTATAGCCCTGATAGAATAGAGGGAGTAGACGAACTAAAAAAAGTAAGAAAAGATGATAGTTTTAGAATAACTTTAATAAAAAAATTAAAAGAAGAACACAATATTGATGCACAAGGTAAAGATATAGATACAGTTTCTTTAGATGCTATTAGAAAATCTTCAGATACTTCACAGGGTGATGCTGATTGGAACTCTGGAGGCGAATATCAAATAGAACCAGATCAACAATTAGAAAATGAAGCAAAAGATTTATTTAGACAGATTGAAAATGCTGTAGGTTCGATATACGGCAAAGAAGCTACGCAAGCAGATGTTAAAAAATTACCTATTGCTACTAGAACTGAATATGTAAAAAAACTTCTTTTAGCAAATATTGCATATGCAAAACAAAACAACATTACTAAAATAGTTATTCCTAACTATAAAGAAATTGCAAAACAAAGAATAGACAATTTTGATATAGTTATTGCTGGCCTACAAGAAACAGACCCCTTAGTTATAAAATACAACAAAGCAGTTAAAGAGGGTACTGTAAACGAATTAGCACAAGAGTACTATGAAGGTGTGTTTAAAACTATATATAAAGACGCAGTAAAAAAAGCTATTAATCAATTAAACAATGAAACAAATAATGTCCTTAAAACTAAAACAAAGGAATTAACGTACCCCGATTTAACTGAACCTAATCGGGTTCGTAAATCAAATGCTTTAGAAATAGACATTACTGACTTTGAGTATGACCCAAAAACAGATGCTTTTAGATTTAATGAAGGTGGTGTGGTAGGCACAAAAACAAATAAGAAAACACAGGCAGGAAGAGATGTATACAAAACTTCTGAAGGTGAAATGGTATCTGAAAAATCTACTACCTTTAAATATAAAGGTCAATGGATAAACATTCCTAGTATACATGAGGGCAATAGATACGATGATGACACACTAATACTTATGCTAGAAGCAGGTCTTATTGAGCCTACTAGTGTACATAAAAGTAAAGAAGAGGCAGAGCAAGCTGCACGTAAACGCAGTGATAGTTTAAAATTTAACCAAGGTGGAACCCCAATGCTAGAAAAACAGATGGAACTTTTTGAAGATGGTGGCCTTAGAGATGAGGGCGGTGAAGTAGATGAAGTATCTGGGAATGAAGTTCCTATTGGTGGGACTAAGAAGGGTGTTCGTGACGATGTACCTGCTATGGTCAGTGAAGGTGAGTTTGTTTTTCCTGAAGATGTAACACGATACATTGGTTTAGATAAACTAATGCAAATGCGTCAAGAAGCTAAGATGGGTTTAAAACGTATGGATGCTATGGGTCAAATGGGCAATGGCGATGAAGCCACTATGCCTGATGATTTACCTTTTGATATGGCTGATCTTATTATTGTTGCTGGTGATACTGGTGAAGAACTAGAAATGCAAGAGGGTGGATTTGTAACACGCCCAACTACAGCCAGACGTACTGAGCAACAACCTACATATGCACAACCACCTGTAGAACGTCCACCTGAGTTCCGTAGTACACGTGCTTTAACACCTGCTATTGAACGTCCAGCACGTACTAGTATAGACTTTAGTAAAATTATGGGTGATGCAAATATAGAGTTTAAAGAATATCGTAATGAAGAAGGTACGTCTACTCTAGTTGCATTTATTGGTGGTAAACCTGTTTACCCAATTCCAGATGGTTATACTTTGTATACAGGAGAAGATGCGGCAGATAAAACAGAGGAAGCTGTGGTTAAAGCAAATGCTATAGTTCCCGAAAAAGATAAGTATGAAATGCCAGACTTCTTGAAACCAAAGCCACCAGAAGCTACAGATTGGGCTAACTTATCTACAGATAAATTAATTGATGAACTAGGTAGTGTTACAGGAACAGCTAGACTAATAACAAAAGGTGCTATGTTATTGATGGGGCCAGTTGGTATAGCAGGTAGCTTTATGATGAAAAACCAAGATAAAAATATTGTAGCTGCTATTGATGCTGCTCTTGCTAGAGGTGGTTTGTCTTCAGAGGATACAGCTACACTTACTGCTGCAAAAGAAGAATTAACTAAGTCTGGTATGCTAGACTTCCTTGATCCTATTATTGATGGGGTTGCTGGTGCATTAGGTTTATCCACAGAAAAAGTAGACAACTCTGTTAATACAGCCGTAGCTACAGGTGCTGTAGAAGAATCCCTTCGACCACGAGCACGCCCTGTTGCAGAAGAACCTGCTGTAGCTCAAGAAACAGACCCTTATGCTGGTGATATTGTTACAACAGATGTCCGTACACGTGATTCTCGTACTGGTGGTGGAGTTCCAGATACATATACTAGTGCACCTAAACCTGAAGAAACAGTAAGTCAAGCACAACAAAACTTTCTTGAGGGTGCATACAATGTAGCAAGTGCTGATCCCAATGCAGCATTTGAAAATGTTATAAAACGTCAACGTGCTACAGATTTAGAAAAAGCAAGAGCCGATATTCAAACATTACGATCTGGTGAAAATCTACCTGAAGGATACGGGGGTGGAGTTGGTAGTGAGGGGTATAATAAGGCTCTAAGAGATTTGTCAAACATATATGGTGCTGATACTGTACGTGAAGCAGAAAGCAACTTGCTACCTAATAGGTTTGCTCCTGTAGGGGGTGTGCCTAGTATATCTCAAGCAAGAATGCAAACAAAACCAGAAGAAGCCACACGTGATTTAAGTGGTATTCCTACTGCTATGGATACAAGGGGTAATATAGCTGCACGTCCTACACCACAAGTAGAAATAACACAACAACCTACACCTGTTACTGATGCGTATGTAGGTAGTTTAGATGCGGATACTCAACTAGCCCCTGTACAAATGGGTACAGATACTGGTAGACCTTCTTACGATCCTGCACCTGCTGACCCACGTGTACCACGAAGATTTGTTGGTGCTGATCCATTTAATATGGAAGATACATCAGATACATTAGCTGCATTTAATCTTAGTCCTGCACCACAAGAATCTGGTACATTTACAAAAGACGGTATTTCTATGTTACCTAGTGCAGATGAAAGTGATATAACAACTGAAGCATACATAGCAGGTGATAGGGCTGGAGTTTTATCACAAACTACACCTTATGGTGGTGTTTCACCAAACACACAAGGAACAGCAGGTAATAGGGCAGGAGTATCAACACAGCAACCACCTTCACTACAAGATCAAGCATTAAATTTATTAAGTCCAGAGGCTCAAGCCAGAGTACTAAATCAAGATACTAATGCCACAATTGCAAATGCAAAAAAAGTAATAAGTGATAGTAGTAATGTACCTGAACTTGCACCACCCGTGTCACAAACTGTTGAAACATCTTTACGGCCTAAAGCTAGACCTTCTGTTACTGATCAAGTCAAGGCTCTTGGTATTGACGTAGATAGTCCTTTCGCAACAGCTATGCCCCAACAACCAATATCTGGACCAAAACAATCTGAATTAGATGGTGGTAGAGCAACTATACAACCAATATCTGGACCAAAACAATCTGAATTAGATGGTGGTAGAGCAACTATATCAGACGCATCTGCATTACAAACAGGCCCAGCAGTGAGAGGAAGAAAACCCGATACACCTGAAACATTTAGTGAAGCATTTGCCCGTAATAGAAAAGAAGGTAAAAAAACATTTACACATAGAGGTAAAGAATATACAACAGAAACAAAAGAAGAAAAGGCAACTAAAAAAGAAGCAGCTAAACCCAAAAGAGATACAGGCTCAAAAAGTAATAGATTAGATCAATCTAATCCTAATTCAGAAATAAACTTTAATGAGCACCTTGCTGATTGGGAAAAAGAACAAGCTAAAAGTAATCCTGCACTAGCTCAACACTTTATAATTACTGCCAATAGACGAGAGAACGATAAAAAGAAAACAGGGAAAGACCCTGCCGATAAAGTATCTGCAAAGAAACACGATGAGTCTGGTGGACTTGGTGGATTTTTTAAAGGACTTTTCGGTGCACAGAAGGGTGGACTAGCAACCCGAAGATAATTGCTAGATATGCTGGCTACTCATCCCCCATCCAACATGGCTACGGTGGCCCCAGTTTAAGGAAATACAATGTCCGATACTATTATGGCTGAAGATGTACAGCCCGAAAAGAAAGTTGCATTTGCAAATCGTAAGTACAGCAATGAAGAACGAATTAAAAAAGATGAAGAAGAATTAGAACAACTTATTGCAGAACAAAAGGGTGAAGTTAAAGAGGAAGAGCCTCAAGAAGCTGAACCAACTAATGCAGAAGAGAAAAGTTTTAAGAAACGTTACGGTGATCTTCGTCGCCACATGCAAGAAAAAGAAAAAGTTTGGGAAGCAAATCAACTTGAGTTGCAAAAACAGCTTAAAGAAGTTACCCAAAAAGAGATTAAACTACCTAAGTCTGACGAAGACATTGAGGCTTGGGCTACACAGTATCCAGATGTAGCAGCTATTGTAGAAACCATTGCAATTAAAAAGGCACGTGAACAAGCTGCTGGATTAGAAGATCGTGTAAAAGAAATTGATGAGATGAAAGCAACTGCATCTCGTGAAAAAGCTGAAGTCGAGCTTATGAAAGCACACCCAGACTTTGGTGAAATTCGTGATAGTGATGCGTTCCACGAGTGGGCAGAAGAACAGCCTAAGTGGGTACAAGATGCACTATACGAGAATGACAGTGATGCTCGTTCTGCTTCTAGGGCAATTGACTTGTACAAAGCAGACATGAACATTAAGACAAAGAAACCTGCAAGCAATAAAGATGCTGCACGTTCTGTAAATAGTCGTAATAATAGAAGTCAACCTGATACTGACAATGACACAGCAGTATTTAAAGAAAGTGATGTAAACAAAATGTCACCTCAACAATACGAAAAAGCTGCCGATGCAATTATGGAAGCCATTCGTACAGGTAAATTTATTTACGATATGTCGGGTTCTGCCCGATAAAAGGTATTGACATATAATATATTTATGATATAACTATATGTACAATTTAATGGTGTGACCCCCTTATGGAATACTCGCACCATTAACTACTCTTAGCAAACAACAATAGCTTTCGGACAACCTAATGTCTTTTGGCCCATTTGATGGAAGGTAGGCCAACTTTCCTGATTATGCACCCTACTAGAATTAGCCTCTGTATAAGTAACTTGAAGGTTTGCATCTGTGTCTCAATGCTAAAGGAGAATTAAAATGGCATTTTCGACTGCGGCTGGTCATGGAAACCTACCTAATGGTAATTTCTCGCCAGTTATCTACAGCAAACAGGTGCAACTTGCATTCCGCAAAGCATCTGTTGCCGAGGCAATCACAAACTCTGACTATTTCGGAGAGATTGCAAACATGGGTGACTCAGTAAAAATCATCAAAGAACCTGAGATCACTGTAAAAGAATACGCACGTGGTACAACTATCACACCACAAGATTTGGATGATGAAGACTTTTCATTGACCATCGACAAAGCAAACTACTTTGCATTTAAAGTCGATGACATTGAGGAAGCCCACTCTCACGTAAACTTCCAAAGCCTTGCAAGTGATCGTGCTGCGTATCGTTTATCCGATCAGTTTGACCAAGACGTTCTTGGCTACCTGACAGGCTTTAAACAATCAGCAATCCACGGTACTCCAGATACTGTAAACTCAACCGTTAATGGTAGTGTTGCAGTTTCAACTGCTGGTACTGACGAACTGTTGTCTTCAATGAAAATTGATGCTGCAGACTTCGGTGGATCAGGTGGTGATGCACTTGCCCTTCAGCCTCGTACTGGTGGTGCAACTGACTCAACTCCTGCTGTTGGTGACACATTCCCATTGACTGTGATTGCACGTATGTCTCGTCTTCTTGACCAGCAAAACGTGGACTCACAAGGTCGTTGGCTTGTTGTTGATCCAGTATTCATGGAACTGCTGAAAGATGAGGACTCACGTTTGTTTAACGCAGACTTCGGTGGTTCTGGTCTTCAGAATGGTCAAATCGGAACTAAGATTCACGGTTTCTCTGTTTACACATCTAACAACCTTCCTGCCGTTGGTACTGGTCCTTCCTTTACTGGAACGAACTCTTCAACCAACTATGGCATGATTGTTGCTGGACATGATTCTGCTGTTGCAACTGCAGAGCAAATCAACAAAACAGAAACATACCGTGACCCAGATTCATTTGCCGACATTGTTCGGGGTATGCATCTATATGGTCGCAAGATTCTTCGTCCAGAAGCTCTTGTGAATGCTAAGTATCACTTGGCGTAAGGGGAGGAATAAACAATGGCTACTATTAGTACTCTTTTAAAACCTGCCCACGGTAGCAGTGCACGTGGACGTGCTCCATACTACGTAGATATGACTGTCGATCTTACTGCACAGGCTATTTCTAGTACGGCTGGAGATGTAGTTCAGTGTATTACCATTCCTGCAAATACTCGTGTATTGCACGCAGGATTTCAAGTTGTAAACTCTGCAACTATGAACACTGGTACGAATGCTACAGCAACATTGGGTGCAGCAGATGCTGACGAATTTGTTGCGGCGTTTGACATTGACGGTGCGGCTGACGGTGCTTATGCTCCTTCCGCAACACCTGCAGCAGACGTAACTCTTGCTTCTGCAGACACTTTGGACCTTACCTTTGCTGGTGACGGTGCAACATATTCTGCTGGTAAGATTCGTGTCTATGCTGTAATGATGGACGTTAGTGATCAGGGTGACGTATCTGCTGACGAAGTAGGTCGTGACGCACTTGCTTAATAAATGACTACCGAGGGGCTGCTTTAGGGTGGCCCCTTAGACACATTTAACTTGAAAGTATCTTATGGCATACACATATCTTGATCTTACAAACGAAGTTATTTCTCGTTTTAATGAAGTTACGTTGACCTCTTCAGGCTTTACTGCTGCAAGGGGCTTTCAAGTTCAATGTAAAAACGCAATTAACGATGCGATAGACTACATAAATACAAGTGAGTATTCATGGCCTTTTAATCACAATACAGAAAGTGATACTCTTGTTGCAGGTACTACACGTTATGCTATTGCTACTACTGCTAAACATGTAGACTACGATACCTTTAGATTAATTAAAGATGATTCATTAGGATGTGCTGGTGGTAGTCTTGATGAGTTAGACTATAAAGCATACTTAGATAATTATATTGCACAGGAAGATACTACAGGTGTAGGCAGTGTTCCTAGATATGTATTTAGAACACCAGACAATAAGTATGGTTTGTATCCTTATCCAGATAAAGCATACACATTAAAGTATGAGTTTTATGCTAACTCTACTTCACTGTCTGCTGCAACAGATGTACCTGCTATTCCAGAACAATATCGTTCTGTAATTGTCGATGGTGCTACAGCATACGGCTATCAGTATCGTGGTGAAACTAGTCAGTACCAATTAAACTTTCAACGGTTTGAAGCTGGTATAAAACACATGAGAAGTCTACTTGTTAATAGAACTATTTATGTTAGATCAACTGCCATTAATCGTTCACAAAAACCTGCAAGTAAATTTATATAAGGTAAAATATGCCAGATCAATCAGGTCTTAATCCGTTTGTGTTTCCGTTAGAGGGTGGTTTAGTTCTTGACCGTTCTACATTCTCTATGCAACCCGGCATGGCACTAGAGCTAGAAAACTTTGAGCCTGATGTTAGTGGTGGATATAGACGAATAAACGGATATACTAAGTGGAACACTAACATAGTACCACAAACTTCTGCCTCTACTGAACCAGTATTAATGTCTGCATATTTTGCAGGAAATAATAAAGTAATTGCTGCAAGAGGACAGAAAGTATTTGAGGCTGCTAGTGGTAGTGGTTCTTGGTCAGAAATAGATACAGGCAGAAGTAGTGCGATACGGTACACTTTTGATAGATATAACCTAAGTGGTACAGAGTTTATTGTATGGGCTGATGGTGCTAATCATGCAACAAAGTACGATGGTAGTACAGTAACTGATCTTAATGCTACTGGTGCTCCAAGCAACCCTAAGTTTGTAAAACATTTTAAGAATGCTCTTTTCTTTGCTGGTATGTCAGCTTCACAAGAAGAAATAGTATTTACTGCTCCGTATACCGATAACGATTTTACTGCAGCTAATGGTGCAGGTAGTATACGAGTAGATAGTAAAGTTACGGCACTGTTTCCCTTTCGTGATGAACTGTATATTTTTGCAGAAGAACGTATATATAAACTTGTAGGAAACACCGTTGCTGATTTTGTGTTGCAACCTGTTACACGAGACATTGGTTGTCTTAATGGACACACTGTACAAGAACTTGCAGGTGAGATTGTTTTCCTTGGTCGTGATGGTTTAAGAACGGTTGCTGGTACAGCTAAAATTAATGACGTTGAGTTAGGCACAATTAGTAAGCCAATACAAGAGTTGTTTGAAGGTGAGACAGACGTTGATGACTTTAATAGTTTAGTTATACCAGATAAAACACAATACCGTATTTTCTTTTCTAAACCAAATAGTACAACAGAAAACACAGCTACAGGTGTTATTGCTGTACGTAAAGCACAGGGTTATGAGTTTGCTAAATTAAAAGGTGTACAACCAGCATCTACAGACTCCGCCAGTGTACAGGGTACTACTTACGTTATTCATGGTGGATACGATGGGTATGTGTATCGCCAAGAACAGGGCAATAAATTTGATACACGAAATATTATAGGTCGTTATCGTAGCCCAGATATTACAGCAGGTGATGCAGGTATACGTAAGAACTTTCAACGTGTTATTATCAACTACTCACCTACAGGTACAGTAAACTCTGACTTATTTTTACGGTACGACTATGAAGACCCTAATGCCCCAAGACCAGCAGCTTATCCGTTTGACTCGACAAAAGTTGTAGCTATCTATGGAACATCACTATACAACACTGCTACTTATGGTGGTCAAACAAATCCACTTGTAAGGCAACCCGTAGAAGGTTCAGGTTTTGCAGTAGCACTTCGTGTTGTGGATAATGCAGAGTCATCCCCATACTCTCTCAAGGGTTTTCAGCTAGAATTTGACGCAGGAGCAAGACGTTAATGGCAGGTTATACAAGACAGTCTACATATACAGACGGTGATATTATTCAGGCAGCAGACTCGAATGACGAGTTTGATCAAGTTCTTGCTGCTTTTAATAATACCTCTGGACACAAACATGATGGTACAGCAGCAGAAGGACCAGTTATTGGTTTAATTGGTGATGCCAACTCTACTAGTCCTAAAAACAAAGTTGTTGTAGACGATGGAAATAATCAAGTAGAATTTAGTATTGATGTATCTGGTACATCTACTGAACAGTTTGTAGTTAAAGATGGTGTCATTGAGCCTACTACCGATAATGACATTGACCTTGGCTCAAGCAGTAAAGAGTTTAAAAATGCTTACTTTGATGGTACAGTAACTACAGATGCTCTTGTAGCTGACACTGCAGACATTAACGGTGGTACAGTAGATGGTGTAACTATCGGTGGAGCTAGTGCAGGAGACATTACTTTTGCTAACTTGTCAGATGGTACAATTACTGTAACAGCATTTGTTGATGAAGATAATATGTCTTCTAACTCTGCTACACTCCTTCCAACTCAACAATCTGTCAAAGCATATGTAGATGCCCAAGTAACTGCACAGGATTTAGACTTCCAAGCAGACTCAGGTGGTGCTCTTAACATTGACCTAGACAGTGAGACTTTATCACTTGCAGGTGGTACAGGCATTGACACATCAGGTTCTGGTAATGAAGTTACCTTTGCTATCGACAGTACTGTTGCAACTTTAACAGGGTCACAAGCTCTTACAAATAAAACCTTGACAAGCCCTGTGCTGAACGGTACAATAAGTGGAACATCCATTAAAGATGAAGATGATTTATCTTCTGATAGTGCTTCTCACCTAGCTACCCAACAATCCATTAAGGCTTACGTAGATGCTCAAGTAACTGCTCAAGACTTAGATTTCCAAGGTGACTCTGGTGGAGCATTGTCAATTGACTTAGATAGTGAAACACTAGATATTGCAGGTGGTACAGGTATTGATACTTCTGGCTCTAGTAATACTCTTACTGTAGCAATTGATAGTACTGTAGCAACACTGTCAGGTACACAAACACTAACTAATAAATCTATTAATGCCACACAACTTACAGGCACTGTAGCAAATGCACGACTAGACGCAGAACTACAAGCACTAGCTGGACTAACCTCTGCTGCTGATAAAGGTATTCAATTTACTGGTTCAGGTTCTGCAGGTACATACGATCTTACTGCTGCAGGTAAAGCACTGCTAGATGATGCAAATGCATCTGCACAGAGAACTACATTAGGACTAGGTACAGCAGCAGTTACAGATACAGGTATTAGTAACGGTAACGTAGCAGTCTTTACTAGTGGTGCAGCCGATAATGACTTCCTTCGTATTGATGGAACAGCTATTGAAGGTAGATCAGCATCAGAAGTATTAAGTGACATTGGTGGTCAAGCAGCATTAACATTTGGTATTTCTAACACAAATGCTGTAAAGATTGATAGTTCATCTGTAGCTGACGATGAGTATGCAAGGTTTACAGCCAATGGTCTTGAGAGTCGTTCTACTGCTGAAGTACTAAGTGATATTGGTGGACAGGCTTCACTTACATTTGGTATCTCAAATACAAATGCAGTTAAGATAGATAGCTCTTCAGTAGCAGATGATGAATACGCAAGGTTTACAGCTAACGGATTAGAAAGTAGATCAACCTCAGAAGTTCTTAGTGATATAGGAGCTACAACAGCAGCAGCCGCAGCAGATGAGGCAACAGCATTAGCAATTGCTCTAGGATAGGAAAAGGATATGGCAAACACATTTAAGGCGGTAACTAAAGCAGGTGTTACATCAGAAGATGTAATTTATACTGTTGCAAGTTCCACTACCAGTATTATACTAGGGCTTGTCCTTGGTAACACAACAGGAAGTCAAGTTACTGTAACTGTAACTCTTAGCTCAGACACAGCTAACAGGGCAGGTGCAAACAACGAAGCTAACCAAGACGTTGAGATTGTGACAAACGCAGCAGTGCCTGCAGGATCATCTCTTAGTGTACTTGATGGTAAAATTGTAATGGAGACTACAGATATACTTAAAGTCACAGCCAGTGGTGCTACTGACGTTATTGTGTCTATGATGGAGATTACTTAAATGGCAGGATATATTGGTTCAAAAATGTCGGCCACTTTAGTTGGTGGCGGTACATTTAATACTGATGTCACTTTTGAAGATAATGCGGATATTATTACCGCAAGTGCAGGTACATCAAACTTTCGTGCAGGTGTTAATGCAGGTAATTCTATTGCTAGTGGTGGCAACTACAATGTGCTTATAGGTGATGAAGCAGGTACTGCTTTGACTACAGGGGATGACAATGTAGCTATTGGTTTTGAGGCACTTAAAACTGAAGATGAACATGGCAGAAATGTAGCAGTAGGCTATCAATCTTTAAAAACTCTTAATGCAGGAGCTTTAGCTGTAACTACTACTGTTGGCTATAAAGCAGGTACATCTTTAACCACAGGTGTTCAGAACACACTTATAGGAGGTCTTTCTGGAGATGCTCTTACAGATGCAGATTATAACGTAGCTGTTGGGAACAATACTTTAACTACGGATACTAAAGGTAGTAAGTCTACAGCTATTGGTTATGAAGCTCTAACTGCTCAAAACTTTGCAAGCTCTACCGATAGCAACAATACGGCTGTCGGTTATCAAGCAGGTGCATCAATATCAACAGGTTTACGAAACACTCTCGTTGGTAGTCAAGCTGGAGATGTTCTTACTGATGCTGATGACAACATAGCTGTT
>Ga0208545_1000614_pt1 | contig 16363 bp, 19 predicted proteins | sample DEB08_DNA_12_FD_185498 | JGI IMG/M metagenome (GOLD analysis project Ga0208545, IMG submission 185498) | Aqueous microbial communities from the Delaware River and Bay under freshwater to marine salinity gradient to study organic matter... | ecosystem: Environmental > Aquatic > Marine > Coastal ... | reverse complement strand
CTTAGATGAGCTATTCCAGTTCCCTAACAAACTTGTCCACGATGATTTAATTGATTCGTTGGCTTACATTGACCAATTGGCTCAGGTAGCCTACGCTATCGACTACGAGGAAGAAGAATATGAACTTACTGACTACTACGCAGGGTATTAACTATGTATGAACATGCTGATGACTATAATGTCGAGACCCTAGAAGGGTGGGTTTCTAGTAAATGTAGAGACTGGCGTGAAAACTTTGAAGCAAACTATCAAGATAAGTTTGATGAGTACTATCGCCTATGGCGTGGACAGTGGTCTGCTGAGGATGCTACACGTCAGTCAGAGCGTTCCAAGATTATTTCCCCTGCGTTACAACAAGCTGTAGAGTCATCTGTAGCAGAACTAGAGGAAGCTACCTTTGGACGTGGCAAATGGTTTGATATTAAGGACGATGACGCTGACCAAAATACTGCCGACATTCAGGTTCTGCGTAATCAACTAGAAGCTGACTTTAAACGTAATATGGTACGTAAAGCTACTGCTGAGTGTCTCATTAACGCTGCGGTGTTCGGCACTGGTATTGCTGAAATAGAACTAACTACTGAGAAAGAGTTTAAACCAGCCACCGAAGAGGTTATGGGTGGTGAATTAACAGCAGTTGGTGTCACTATCGAAGACCGCACCTGCGTAAAAATGAACCCTGTGATGCCACAGAACTTTCTTATTGACCCTGTAGCTACTTCCATTGAGAATGCGCTAGGTGTTGCTGTGGATGAGTTCGTATCGGCTCACTTAGTAGAACAGTTGCAGGAAGAAGGCGTATATCGTGACATTGAAGTAGGTAACGCTGCCACAGATTTTGAAATTGAGCCTGACCAAGACATCCTAGCTACTTATAATGATGGTAAGGTGCGTTTAACTAAGTATTACGGTTTAGTTCCTCGTCATTTGCTTAAAGAAGCGATGCAAAACCCGTTTGAAGAGGAAGAATCTGTATCCTTAATGGGTGTAGACGCTGAGGAAGAAAGCAACAGCTACTATGTAGAGGCTATTGTCGTGCTTGGTAACTCTGAGCTACTTAAAGCGGAAGAGAATCCTTACATGATGCAGGATAGACCTATCGTAGCATTCCCTTGGGATGTCGTTCCTAGCCGTTTCTGGGGTCGAGGAGTATGTGAGAAAGGGTATAACTCTCAGAAGGCGTTAGACGCAGAACTACGCGCTCGTATTGACGCTCTAGCACTTACTGTACACCCTATGCTTGCGATGGATGCTTCTCGTATGCCTAGAGGCTCTAAGCCAGAGATTCGTGCAGGTAAGGTTATCCTAACTAACGGTAACCCTGCTGAGATACTACAACCATTTAACTTTGGTCAGGTTAATCAGATTACCTTTGCTCAGGCAGGTGCCCTACAACAGATGGTACAGACTGCTACAGGCGCTATTGACTCAGCGGGTATCGCAGGCTCTGTAAACGGAGAAAGTACAGCAGCGGGCATCTCCATGGGTTTAGGAGCTATCATTAAGCGTCACAAACGCACTTTGATTAATTTCCAAGAAGCCTTTGTTATCCCATTTGTTACTAAAGCTGCTCACCGTTATATGCAGTTTGAGCCTGAAAAGTATCCTGTTGCTGATTATAAGTTTAACGTATCAAGCTCTCTAGGAATTATTGCTCGTGAGTATGAGGTTACACAGCTTGTACAGTTACTACAGACTATGTCGCCAGAGACTCCAATGTACCCTGAGTTAATAAAGTCTATTGTTGATAACATGAACTTATCTAACCGTGAAGAGCTTATTGCTAAACTTGACCAAGCTAATCAGCCTAACCCAGAAGCACAGCAGGCACAGCAAGCGGCACAAGCAGAGCAAGTTAAGTTCCAAGCGTCACAGACTAATGCTCTTAATGGACAAGCTAAAGAGTCTGAGGCTCGCGCTATGAAGGCTATGGCTGAAGCACAGGCCGTACCGCAGGAGATTGAGATTGACCGTATTAAGGCTGTTACAGCTAACCTGAGCGCAGGAGACACAGACGATAAAGAGTTCGAGAAACGTCTTAAAATCTCTTCACAGTTACTTAAGGAACGTGAAATAGCAGCTAAAGAACAAGGGAACTTAACAGGAGGTGTGAAACCAAAACCACAAACTCCTCCGGCTCCACGCCCTGAACCACAACCGCCGATGATGCAACCTAACACAGGACAATTGCCACAATGATTACACAACGAGATTTTAACTCAGCGCTAGAACAAATTAACAGCGGCTTTGCAACGCTAAATGAAAGACTTGAGAAACTAGAGAAGGAAGTAAAAGATGCCGACAGCAAAACCAAGAAAGGGAAAAGCAAAGGTTAAGGTTACTTCCTCAGGTAAGAAAGTTTCCTACGGACAGGCAGGCAAAGCTAAGGACGGAGGTTCCCGTGTAAGAGCGGGGACTTCCAAAGGCGACAGCTACTGTGCTAGAAGTCTAGGCATTAAGAAAGGCTTATCTAAGAAGAAACAGAATGACCCTAACACACCTAACAACTTATCACGTAAGCGTTGGAAATGCTCTGGCGCTAAGTCTAAGAGGAAGTAGTTATGATGAAGAAAGGCGGATGTAAAAAGAAAACCACAAGTTATATTTGTTGCAAAAATTGTAATCACGGATTACCTTGTTATTTGAAAAGCTCTGGCGCTAAGTCTAAGGAGAAGTAGTTATGATGAAGAAAGGAAGTTGTAAAACTAAATCAAAAGCACCTGCTAAACCTAAGCGTGGTGGACGTGCAGCTAAGAACAAAAAGAACAAGATGACAGTAGGTAGCTACAAATAAGTAAAATAAAGCTTGACTTTTGTTCTAAAATATGTTATAATAATACTATAGTATACTTTAAAGGATTGCGAGTACGCGGTCGGGTATACTTTAACTTTTACTTTTATTATATAACAAACTGTCCTTTAAGGAGAAACAGTTAATGATGGAAACAGATAAAGAACTAGAAAAATACTACGAAGATATGCTTTCAATGTTCCGTACAGACGGTTGGACTACTTTAAAAGAAGACCTAGAAACGAACTCTAAAGGTATTGATTCAGTAGAGGCATCGAAGAACGTCGAAGACCTTTTCTTTAGGAAAGGACAACTTTACGTTATTGCTTCGTTGTTAAACTTAGAAGAACACGTCCGTGACGCATACGACCGTCTAGGGGAAGACCCTGATGCCGCTCTATGATTTTAAATGTGAAGCAGGACATACTAGCGAACGATTCGTAAGTAGTGACACTAATGAGGTAGATTGCAATGACTGTGGTCTACCAGCAGTAAAGCAGCTTTCTTCTTTCGGGACTAGAACTGAGAAACATCACGGTGTTAATACCGATGCTTGGGTCAAGAAGCGAGAGCAAAAGCTGAAACAAGAACGTAAGGCAAACTCATAAGGTGTATGAACCCTTACATAATATAAACCTCCATAATACTAAAGGTACGGAGTTTAATAATGGCAAGACTTATAGATGACGAGCGTCTAGACGACGACAACGAAGAACTTGACAACATTGAAGAGATGGGAACTCCTGAACCGGAGCCAACCCCTGAGTCTCAAGAAGACATCCCTGAGAAGTACAAAGGAAAGTCAACCGCTGAGATTGTAAGGATGCACCAAGAGGCTGAGAAGCTCCTAGGAAAGCAAAGCGGAGAAGTAGGGGAGTTACGTTCCGTAGTCGATAGTTATATACAGACACAACTCGACACAACACCAACACAAACAACAGAACTATCTGAATCCGACGAAGATATTGATTTCTTTTCTGACCCCGACAAGGCAGTCGCAAGAGCTATCAGCAATCATCCTTCAGTTAAGAAGGCAGAGGAAACTACTCTAGCTAATTTACGAACTACCGCTTTGAAAGAAATTCAGGCACGTCACCCAGACATGCAGGAACTTGTACAAGACGCTAAGTTTGTTGAGTGGATTAAATCCTCTAAGATTCGTACACAACTCTTTGCTCAAGCAGACCGTCAGTTTGATTACGAAGCCGCTGATGAACTTTTTTCTAACTGGAAAAATCGTCAAGGTGTTGTAGCTCAAACGGCTGCTGCTGAAAAGGATACTAGAAAAGCCGCTGTAAAAAGTGCCTCTACAGGCAGTACCAGAGGAACTGGTGAACAGCGAGCGAAAAAAGTATATCGTCGCTCAGACATTATTAAGCTAATGAAAACCGACCCCGACCGTTATATGTCTTTGTCTGATGAAATCACACAAGCATATGCAGAAGGAAGGGTTAGGTAAACAAACTAAACTCTTTTATATTATAAGGTAGACTATTATGTCAACAGATGTATATCCAACAGCCGCAGCGATTGTAACTAAAGGCAAAGCAGCAAGTTTTATTCCAGAAATCTGGAGTGACGAGATTCGTGCCTCTTACGAATCCAACCTAGTAATCGCCCCTAAAGTCAAGAAAATTTCTATGACTGGTAAGAAAGGCGATAAGATTAATATCCCCGCTCCTACTCGTGGCGTAGCTACTGAAAAAGCAGCACAGACTCAGGTCACTATTCAAGCTAACACAGAAGGCACCGTAGGCGTAGATGTAAACAAGCACTACGAGTACTCACGTTTCATCGAAGACATTGTTGAAGTACAGGCTCTTTCTTCTTTGCGTAAGTTCTACACCGATGACGCAGGCTATGCACTAGCTAAGCAAATCGACACTGACCTTCTTGACTTGGCTGTCAACCTAGGTAACGCTTCTGGCACCTACGTAAACACAGCTTCTTTCTACAACGACGCAACTGGCGGTTTGACTGCTTACGCTGCTGACACTGTAGTTCCTGCTGACGTATTTACTGATGAAGCCTTCCGTGCTTTGATTCAGAAGATGGACGACGCAGACGTTCCTATGGACGACCGTTGTTTTGTAGTACCACCTTCACTACGTAATGCTATCATGGGCATTGACCGTTACCAGTCTTCTGACTTCGTAAACGGTGGTGGTGTTCAAAGTGGTAAGATTGGTGAGTTGTATGGTATCGACGTTATGGTATCTACTAACTGTCCTATCATCGAAACTGCGGCTCAGAATGGCGCGGCTGGCGGTGGACGTATTCGTTCTGCACAGCTTCTGCACAAGGACACTTACGTTCTGGCAGAGCAGCAGGGCATTCGTTCACAGACTCAGTACAAGCAGGAGTTCTTAAGCACTCTGTACACTGCTGATACTCTGTACGGTGTTAAAGTTCTGCGTCCAGATGCAGGCTTCTCACTGGCTGTAAATGGCTAAGTAACAAACTGGGGGCATCCATAAGGGTGCCTCCTTTTACTTTCGGGCTATCACGCCTTTCTATCTTTACATAGGAAAATATCATGTCTACTTTGACAATCGACAAAAACTCTAAACCCATTCAAGTTTTACGACCTACTACAGTTCGTGTAGTTTCTATTTCAGGTACTGCAAGTGCCGGTGCTGCTTTTTCAAACAGTGTACGTGTTGCGCGTATCGTAGCAACTACTGATTGTTTCTATCGTGTTACAGGTGCTGCTACTACTTCTCATAATTATCTCCCCGCTAATACTATTGAATATATACACATCTATGATGGTGACGCAATTTCTTTGATTACTTCTGGTGGAACAGGTACTGCTTACGTTTCAGCTATGGTGTAAGCCATGCTTGGTTTAGGTGTAAATCGACTCAGCGTAACCAACAACTCAGATTCTTTCTCTCCCTCCTCTCTTTTTGTAGGGGGTTTTAAGGGTGCGTGGTATGACATGACAGACCTTTCCACTATGTTTAAGGTTGACGGAACCACTCCCGCAGTAGTAGGACAAGCCGTTGGTAAGATTTTAGACAGGTCTGGTAACAATCAAGATTTAATTCAAACTACAGAAAGCAAGTGTCCTCTTCTTGTTGTAGATTCTGACGGTAACTTGTGCTTAGACTTTGACGGTGATGACGGAATGCGTACAGCCGGAAACCTTCCCTTTGCTGCGCCAAACAATGTTACTACCATGTCTGTGTTTGTAGGTGCTAAAAAAGAAGCAACAGATTTAAACCAAACTGTTGTTGAGCTTTCTAATACTGTAGGCGGTACTGATGGAGGCTTTAGAATCTTCTGTACTTCTGGAGAACGTTGGAGAGCAATTCAAAAAGGTTCGAGCGCCAACACTATTTCTTCTGACGCTGTAGGAAACCCTAGCAAAAACGTTCTAACAAGCGTCGCAAGTATCTCAGCCCCAAGTCATACGTTTAGAAGTAACGGCGCTGTTGTACTCGCTAATACAGACTCATTAGGCACAGGAACTTATGGTAACCATCCTCTCAGCATAGGTGGACGCGCAGGCGGTGCTTCCACTAATTTAGATGGTAAGATATACTCTTTAATTGTTGTAGGTAAATTAGCCTCTGCTGATGAAATAGCAAGTGCAGAAAAGTATGTTGCAGGTAAAACAGGGGTGACTATCTAATGAGTACATACGTAACTATAATTGTATCTAAAGCTAACCAAGCCGCAGCTCAAGAACTTACCAGTCCTGAGATGTTTACTACGGAACTTAAAAAGAACTTTAAAAGCTACTACGTTAGTCTTGGATTCTTTCCTGATGAGTACTACAACTCTCTTGTTGATAGCACTTTAATTTATGCTAGTTCAACAGACAAAGAACAAAGGCTCCCTGAACTCTTAAAACAACTCGGTATGACTTATGTCGTAACCGGAGCAACTTAAAGGACTAACACAATGGTAGAGGAGACTAAAGAAATAGTGGACATAGCAGCAGTGTCAACAGGGGTGTTATCCTTAGCTGCTTGGTTACCGCCGGTGGCTTCATTGTTTACAATCATCTGGATGGGGCTTCGTATTTGGGAGTCCGACACAGTTATGGAACTTAGAGGAAAGAAGTAATGTCAATCATCAGTGCGCTCATACAGCCAGTAACAAAGATACTAGATAAGGTAATACCTGACGCTGATACTAAGCAACGTATAGCGCACGAGATTGCCACACAAGCACATACAATAGCACAAGCACAGATAGAGGTGAACAAAACTGAAGCAGCAAGCAAGAACTTATTTGTCTCAGGTTGGAGGCCCGCTGTGGGTTGGACTTGTTGCCTTGGAATGGCGGGTAACTTCCTTGTTATACCGATGGCAAACTTTGCGCTTGCTTTATCCAGTTCAACAATCATTATTCCCCTTATAGATTTGTCAACTATGTTGCCTGTCTTGATGGGGATGCTTGGTTTAGGTACGTTACGAACATACGAGAAAACTAAGGGAGTTAAGTAATGTCTAAACCAGAATGGACAGAAAGTGAGATAGGTAGAGGAAATTTACCTGTTAATTGGCCTCGCAACAAGTGGGGCGGCGCCATATCAATGTCTGCCATGTCTCCTTCTCAACGAGCGCTTGTACTTAGATGGCGTAGATATGAGTCAGACTTAGAAGAGTATGAAGCTAGAGGAGTACCAAGTTTTCTTGACGAAAACCCTGACTACGAGATTAGTGATTGGACGGCTCCTGAGTATTCAGCTACTCAAGAAGATAAAATAAAGATTGTCCAGCAAAACGACCCGGGCCGTGGCGGTGGTGCTTTAGATAACAACACTATTGACGGTTACTTGTGGGACGAAAATGTAGGTAGGGATTGGATTGAAAAAGTCGAACTAACTGGTGCAGAACATCAGCTTGCCCTTGATAATCCTATGGATTTAAGCGAGTATTTTCACGACGGTTACGAATACGACGCTGATACGCTGTACATGAAACTGCCTGATGGCGGTGGCAGCCTTAGTATGATGAATGGTTTCTCAGAGGAGGAGAGGGCACATCACAACAGGCTGCTGTCTGAAGGTCAGTTTATTGATATTTCTGGAGGAACAGCTAAGGTAGGCGAGCATTCAATGCTCTGGGTTAAAAAACCTGAGGAGAGTTCTTGGGTAGGGTTTCGTGACGCTGGATTGGCCTTCGCACGGGCTGTAGCTGCTATGGTAACAGCAGGGGCGACAGAAAAGATATACACAACTTATAAAGTAGCAACAGGTCAAACATTAAATGCCTCAGATTACGTTAATATTGTTATTGGCGGGTTAGAGGCATCAGGAGTAATAGCACCACCCGTAGACATTAGCGGTGACATGGTGAACCCTATCGCGGGAGGAACTGTTGGCGGTCAGATAGGTAGTGAGTTACTGCTTGGTGGTGCCGTTACAGAAGGTATTGGCTTGTGGGGTTTAGATTATGTCTCCACTGTAGGTGTAATTAACGCAGCTATAAACCAAGACCCACTCGGAGTAATTGCAGCAGGTACAGGATGGATGCAACAAGGCTTCGAGGCTTTAGGTGTCCCACCTTCGGTAGCAAACGACGTAGATTTTCTAAAAGCATCTAGAGAAACTCTGGATATGTTAGCTAATGGAGAAAACGTTCAAGACTCTATGGAAGCAGGCTTCGTAAGATATGTTAAAGAAGGCGGTGGTTTTGGCATAGACCTCGATGATGGAGGCTTCTTTGATTTTGACTTTGGAGTTATAGGAGACGTTTTTGATTACGTATCGGACGCAGTAGGAACTGTTAGCTCAACGCTTGGAGATTACATTGACCCTGTGCTACAGGGGGCAGTCAATATAGGACAAGACCTTGTTGATGAAGCCTCTGACGCTATCGGTGACGCTAGTTCAGCCCTTGGAGATTATATTGACCCTGTTTTAGGAGCTGTTGGCGACGCTCAAGAAGCTGCCGCTGAAGTTATTGGCGATGTTAGTTCAGCCATTGGAGATGTAACAGACCCTATTACAAGTGCTATAGGAGATACAGGTTCTGCTATTGATGATGCTGTTTCTGACGCTATTGGTGATGTTAGTTCAGCCGTTGGAGATGTAACAGACCCCATTACAGGCGCTATAGGAGACGCTGGTTCCGCTTTAGATGATGTTGTTTCTGATGCTATTGGTGACGCTAGTTCAGCCATTGGAGATGTAACAGACCCTATTACAAGTGCTATAGGAGACGCTGGTTCCGCTTTAGATGATGTTGTTTCTGACGCTATCGGTGACGCTAGTTCAGCTGTAGATGATAATGTTATCCAGCCTGTGATAGAAGCTGTCGAAAACGTAGACTTACCTGACATAGACTTACCTGAAGTAGACTTACCGTCTTTGGACGTAGATTTACCTGACGTAGAGTTACCTGATTTTGATTGGTCTTTAATCTTCGGAGATGAGGAAGAAGAAGAAGAGGAAGAACTAATGACTCCTTTGGGACAGTTTTTATTAGGCACACAAGTGGGTTTAACAGAGAAACCTTTGTTGCGGTACGACGACCCCTTCTCTGAAGATATTTTTAAAAGTACAATAACAGGTAAAACCGGAGGAATTGGCGGAAGACCTTTGTTTGAGTACGACGACCCCTTCTCTAATTTTTAATTTTAAGAGTATAATTTAATGACATATTTACAAGCGATTAACAAAGTACTACGTAGGTTGCGTGAGGATGAAGTTACTTCTGCTGATGAGACTTCGTACTCAAAACTTATAGGTGAGTTTATAAACGACGCTAACCGTGCAGTAGAGGATGCATGGGATTGGTCTATGCTGCGTACCATTACTCCTGTTAGCGGCATTACTGACTCATCTACAATTATGAGCGTGACTGGCCTTAGTGAAGCAGATAAGATTCTCGGTGTATATAACGTCACAGATAACGTAGAAGTTCAACTAGGGACTCAACAAGGTCTGTATAACTCTGTGTATATAGAGCAGGCACCTAGGGGTCGTCCTGACAACTACGTTACTTTAGGGCAGGACTCAAATGGAAACAATCAAGTACAGTTTTACCCTAACCCTGATAGCGTAAAGGTTGTCTTGTTTAACTACGTAGGACGTACCCCTGAACTTACCTCCGGTACTGATGTAGTTAAAGCTCCCTCAACACCTGTGGTTCAGCTTGCTCATGCTATGGCTGCTGAAGAACGTGGAGAGACTGGAGGTACTAACGCTAGTAAACTATACGCTGTTGCTCAGTCTTCTTTGTCTGATGCGATTGCCATGGACGCGGGACGCTTCCCTACTGAAACAGTGTGGTACGACGTATGAGCCAAAAATTACAACCTTTAACAGTAGCAGCTCCGGGATTTTTAGGTATCAATACCGAAGAGTCCCCTGTCGGTCAGAACGCTGGCTTTTCTTCCATTGCTGATAATTGTGTAATTGACAAACGTGGTCGTATTGGGGCGCGTAAGGGATATGACAAAGTGTCTACTAACGGTGCTGCTGTTCTAGGAACTAGCCGTGGCATTGAAGGTGTGTTTGAGTTTACTTCCTTTGGTGGTGCTGTTACGTTGTTCTCTGTGGGTAACAATAAGATATTCACAGGCACAACCACACTAGCCGAAGTTACTCTCCCCACTGACTACTCTATATCAGCAAACAACTGGAAGATAACATCCTTTAACAACGACGTATACTTCTTTCAGACAGGCCATGCACCTCTTAGGTCTGTTGTAGGTAGCACTACTCTTGTTGTAGCATCAGGCGCACCTCAAGCTAACGAAGTGTTGGCAGCCTTTGGTCGTCTTTGGGCTGCTGACTTAGCATCTGATAAACATACTATACATGTCTCTCAGTTGTTAGATGGTACTGCATGGTCAACCGGAGATGCTTTTCAAATAGACGTTACTCAGTTCTGGCCTGAAGGCTACGATGAGATTGTTTCCTTAACAGAACATAATGGATTGTTTCTTGTCTTCGGCAAGCACTCTATGTTAATTTATGACGGCGCGCAGGGCGCTAACGGTGTCACAGGCAACCCTGCTTCCGCAGGTACTACTATATTCCTAAAGGACACCGTAGAGGGCGTAGGATGCATTGAGAGGGACTCTATACAAGCCACTGGTAATGACATACTGTTCTTATCTAATCGCGGTGTAATGAGCTTAGGGAGGCTTATACAGGAGAAGTCACTACCTCTAAGAGATGTTAGTAAGAATGTACGTACTGACTTAATGGAGATGTCTAACTTTGAGTCCTTGCCTGTTAAGAGTGTATATAGTGCAGAAGACGCTTTCTACTTGTTGACGTTCCCCTCTAGTAATACTACTTACTGTTTCGACGTAAGACAGCCTATGGAAGACGGCTCGTTTAGGGTGACTACATGGTCAGGTTTAGTGCCTTTATCTTTTAATGAGCTAGCTAGTGATGGTTTCTATATAGGACTGTCTACAGGTGTCGTTAAGTACGCAGGATACTTAGATGATGACGCTACCTACCAAATGTCGTATTTCAGCAATGAGCTAGACTTTGGTAATCCAGGTATTACTAAGTTCCTAAAGAAATTCCACATAACAGTGATTGGTGGTAGCAATGCCAAATCAACCCTTAATTGGACTTATGATTACTCTGATAACTTTAGTAAACAACAGTTTGAGTTTGAATCATCAGGCATCACCGGAGAATACAACGTAAGTGAGTTTAATACTACTGCGGAGTTTACAGGCGGTGTAGATATTCAAACACCAAAGGTAAACACCACAGGTTCAGGCAGCGTAGTAAAAATTGGAGTAGTCTCTACTATCAATAACTTTGCTTTTGCACTACAAAAAATCGACATACTAGCTAAAATCGGGAGACTTGTATAATGTCTAATTATAACGTAACAACAAACTTTGGTGCTAAGGATTCGCTTCCTACTGGCAACGCAGCTAAAGTTATCAAAGGCTCTGAGTTTTCTCTAGAGTTTGACAATATTGCTACAGCCAGTGCAACTAAGTCTGAAAAAGCGTCACCGACGTTCACAGGTACAGTGACTATACCTACTGCTGCCATTACTACAGCCAACGTTACTACGGCCACCATTGCTACAGCTAACATTACAAATGCAACTTGTGAAAACTTAACTGTTGAAGAAGCCACCAACAGCGGTGTAACAGGCATGACTATTCATAACACAGGTACTGGTGATGCTGACGCAGCTCTAAAAATAGACTCTTCGGGTACAGGTGAGAGCGAAGTTCAGTTTTTACATGAAGGCTCTGTAGGTGCTAAACTAGAATACTTTATTGATGGGGGTAACCCTGACTTAAACCTTAGCACTTTAACTTCAGGGAGTGTTATTGACTTACAGCCTAACAGTGTAAACACACTAAGAGCCGCTGAAGGCATAGTTACTGTAACAGGTGATTTAAGATTTAGTGATGGCACTGTTAGAGGTGAAATAGGTATAGTAGGTACTAATGACGTTTACTTTGCTGACAACATTGCAGGTCTTCGTCTAAGTGGTTCAACCAATAATCAGGTTTTTCCTTGTGACGAGTTAGGTGCTATTACTGACGGTGTTACTGACTTAGGTTCCACCTCTGGTCGTTTTGGAACAGGTAATTTTACAGCGTTAGCCGTACAAAGTTTAAGCACTGGTGATAATATTGATTGTAGAGTTAATGTTACAACAAGAGGCACAGGAGATTCAGACGCTGTTCTCCATTTAGATGCTAATGATACAGGTGAGGCAGAGATTGAGTTTGCTGTTGGAGGTACTATAGGTGCTGATGTAGTATGGACTACAGATGGTATTGATAGACTTGTTGTTACTACTTTAGCCGATACTAATGCTCCTATTATTTTAGAACCTAATAACAACCCTCTTGTATCTGCTGCTGAAGGTCAATTTACTATTGACGGTAAGTTAAGGTTCGGTGATGTATCGAGTGCAGGCGCTACCACTCCTCTTGCTACAATAGGTTTAGGAGGTTCTGAGCTATTTATAGCGGATGCTGTTGTCGGTTTACGAATGTCTGGTGGTGGTACTAACAATGTCATACCCTGTGATGGTGACGGCGCAGGAACTACCGAAGTTACTAACTTAGGAGGAGGCACTAATAGGTTTAAAACTATCTATTCTCAGAACGCCTTGAACACTTCTTCTGACCGTACCTTGAAGCAAAGTATTGAAGAGTTGAACGAAGCTGAGCTTAGAGTTGCACAGTCTTGTAAAGGTTTAATTCGTAAGTTTAAGTGGAATAAATCAGTACAGAAAAAAGGTGTTGATGGTTCTCGTTATCATGTAGGTGTAATGGCACAGGACTTAGAAGCAGCTTTTTCCAATGAAGGTTTAAACGCAGAGGAATACGGAATGTTTGAAAGAAACGAAGAAGGTACACTCTCAGTTAGTTATTCTGAACTATTAGCATTTATTATTGGAGGTCTGTAATGGGTATTGATTTAGGTGGACTGTTCGGAGGTGGTGTAGCGGCGGCTGGTGGTGTAGTAGCTGTCAAAGAACTTCAAGACATGCTGAGAGAGTTGGGCATAGACGCATCACAAGGCGCTACTAGGATTGCTAATCAAGCAATGCAGGATACACAGTTTCGCCCTTACACTGTTAGTTCTAACTTAGCTAATGTTGGAGTAAATGCGCAAGGCGGTTTTGATTTAAACTTGTCCAAAGAACAACAAGACATGCAAAATTCTTTGTTGCGTCAAGCTGGTGCACAGTTTGGACAAGTAGGCCAAGGCATGACACGGGGGGAGCGTGATGCGCAACGTAGTCGCTTCCGCGAAGCAGAGTCAATGTTTGACCGTGCTTACGGTGACCCTACTAAACTAACCAATGACTACTACGAAAACATCCGAGCAGCGCAACGTCCTGAAGAACAACGTCAGCGCATGAACCTAGACCAAAGTTTATTCTCTAGTGGTCGTGGTGGTATCTCTACTGCTGAGTTTGGTGGGACTGCTGAAGAGTTTGGTTATGAAAAAGCTAGAGCAGAAGCAGGCTTACAAGCGTCAGCAATGGCACGACAGGCAGCATTAGGCGAACAACAGCAAGCCCTAGGAATGGGACAGCAGTTGGCACAGCAGGCGTATCAAGGACAACAAGCAGCACAAACAAGAGACGCACAAGCCCTTGCATTAGGTTCTGGTTTGACTAGTCAGGGTTATTTGCCACAACAGCAGGCGCTTTCTATGTTTGGCGCTAGTCAGATACCTGCACAGTTAGCACAGCAGGCTCAGATGGGTGGAGCAGAATTACGAGCGCAGTTAGAGCAGTCTGGTTTAGAAGGTTTGTTGTCTGCTGGTGTTTCAGAAGCAACAAGTACTTCCGCGCTATACAAGTCAATTATCGACGCGCTATCCTCTGGTACTTCGTCTCTCTTTGGTAATTAAAGGAAAATTAAAATGGCAAGAACAGGTGGATTACTTAGTGGTTTAGATAGTAACTTTAACATGAACATGGCTAATACTATTGGAGGTTTAGGTCAAGGTATAATGACAGGACTTGGTCAAGTAGGTGCTGGAATTGGTGAGGCCGTCGGTAGTGAACGGCTTGCTAAATTAGACATGCGACCTCAGGGAGTAAAGCTCAAAGAGAGGTTTGCAGAGCTTACTGCTTCTGAAGACCCTAAAGACCAAAAAGAACTGTTACAGGTTATGTCTCAGATGGGAGCATCGAATCAAGACATCGTAGCAATGCAACAAATGCAAGTAGAAAAGATGAAGATGAATGCGTTAAAGACAGCCGAGGCAGGACAGCGAAATGCCTTAGTAAGCACAGCGCAGAGGTTAGGTCTTACATCTACAATAGAATCTTTACAAGCTGGAGGTTCTATTGAAGAGGCTCAAAAAACTATTTATAAAGAACAAGAACGTAGGGTTGTCGGTGAAAGGGGACGTAAAGGTAAACTAGCTATTGCTGAAAACAAAAACGCTAGTTCTAAGATGATAGCTAGGATTAAAAACGGTCAGTTTGATGAAATGACTGATGAGACGTTTATAGAACAGCTAGAGGGCAAGAAGGCCACTCTTAAAGCCTTTACAGCTCAAGATGGAAAACTGCAAAGCCGTAGAGTAGATGAGTCAGCTAACGTGTACAACGAAGCTACAGGCAAGTGGGAGTCTCCTGTTACACTGGGTTTGACACCTGCTCCTACAATTAGTAAAGTCTTTAACCAAGACAAAGCAATTGCTGATAAGCTGGCTGGTACACTTGTTGATAACTTTGGTGAACTACACACTTTAGCTAAAGATGCTCAGTCAATCCTTACCAACAATATTGAAAGCCAAGCAGCACTAGAGGCAGGCATCTTTACAGGATTCGGAGCTAACGCTTTGTTAGAAATCTCTCGTGTAGGTAAAGCGTTAGGTATTGTTCCTGAGAGTGTAGAAGACACGCTACAGGCTACGCAGATATTTATGATTGGTAGAGCTAAGATGGTGTTGCCTCTTATTAAAGCTCTTGGTTCTGGTTCTGGTATTTCTGATACAGATAGAAAGTTTATTGCCAAGATTACTGCTGCCGAAGAAGCCGGTATTGCTTTAGATGAGAAAACAATTAGAGACATTATACGTATTGAGAACGAAGTTGCTAATGAGTACATTGATAGAAGTAACGGAGCTTTGGATACTCTTAACGGTCTTCCTAACTCAGGTTTGAACAATGGAATATACGACTCGTTGTACGTGACTAAACCAGAGCCTTTTGTTCCTGCTCCGGCAGTAGTAGACGAGACTTCTGCTGTTGCTCCTACGTACTCACCTGCAACACTAGAGTACTTACAATCTAAAGGTCTTTTACCAAGGTAGTTGATATGAACGAAGAACAACTTAGAGCTGCGATTACACAGGCTATATCAGATAACCAGATAGATGTTGTCAACGAACTAACCCCCTTGCTTCAGAGAGCGGAGCAAGCGGGTGCAGACGCAGCCCAACGTGCCACAGGAGCATACGTTCCTGACCGTACGATGGGTACATCAATTACTGACGCAGGGGCTGCCATCGGGCAGTCCGTCGAGGACTTAAAGGCATTAGACGTACAGCAGAAAGAGCAATATGCGCTTGGTAACATTGGTACTAGCCAAATGGCTGGTAATGTTCTAGGCAAAGGTGGTTTAGATGTACTTAAAACAACCATTGGTGAGGGTATTAAATTAGCAGGTAAGAGCTTCTTAGTCAATGTGGTGCCCGACACAATCGAAAGGTTTGTTGCTGAGAAGGCTATATCTACTGTAGATTCTTTAGCTAATAATCCTGTTACTGATGCCTTTATACGTAAACTTGGCCCTGCTGTTAAAGAAGGTGCAGGCAACGCGATGGCTATGTGGCAGAAGTTTAAGGAAGAGAATCCTAACGATGCACTAAGTGTAGAAGCTGTCATAAACGTAGCTGAGTTTATTAATCCTCCTCCGTTACGTGCGCCCCTAGCGGCAGCAGCCAAGCCTACGTTCTTAGGTACAGCCGGTGATGCTTTGTATGAGTCAGGTATTAAGAAGAAGACCAAGGCTACTCGTGAGGGTTTACATAAGATTATTACTCCTATTCTTACGCCTGAGGTTCTGAAAGAAAGAGTACCTCGTATGAAGCCAAACAAGTACGGAACAAACGTCTATACTCCAAGCGTTGACGAAGAAGAA
>Ga0208545_1000610_pt1 | contig 16392 bp, 24 predicted proteins | sample DEB08_DNA_12_FD_185498 | JGI IMG/M metagenome (GOLD analysis project Ga0208545, IMG submission 185498) | Aqueous microbial communities from the Delaware River and Bay under freshwater to marine salinity gradient to study organic matter... | ecosystem: Environmental > Aquatic > Marine > Coastal ... | reverse complement strand
TCAACAGTATATTGAGTCGCATTACTTAAGTCAAGGGTTGTAGAAACTCCGCTGCAAACCCATCCGGAAAATAATCCTATTTGAGTTTTTGCTGCACTAGACCCACCAGATATGGATAAATACTCCACTCCTGATCCAAAACTATCACTAAATGGAGCCCCTGCCACCAATAGACCTGTTATAGTATTGGTTGCAGCAGCATTCCAGGTTACAGATGTATCAGTCACATATAATCCAGCTGGAGAACTTACTTTTGTATAAGTCTTAATCCCACCATGAGACCCAGTACCAGCCTGAACTTCCTGAACCTTATGTACTCCACTCCATCTAGATGAATCTCCTACATAAATATGTTCATTGGCGGCTATAGTTGTTGTAGTCCAGTTTAGATTATATCCTATAAATGTTAGATAACCATCTACAACGGTCCACCCTACCAATCCATGTGTAGTAGTTGAATAATCTTTAGGAGGGATAATATAGCTAGGGCTATATGCATATTCTATTTCTATACCCTCAATCACTGATTCTATAGGAGATGTTAATGATATTGATCCAGAAGTTGTCCCATCCATAACGCCATCGCCATCCGTACCAGCATAAACATAATTCAAGCCAGTTCCGCTAGTTTGATCTCTCTCTAGAAGTGAAAGTTTGTTACCCTTTATCTGATAAGTGTAATCTTTTCTAGATGCCATCTGCGTCCTTATTTATAGGTTTACCTATACCTCTTGGTATAGATCTATACTCATCTTTAGAGTTTAAATGATTCTTGCACCTTACATCTATAATTTTAATTATATCAAAAGGAAGATCATATAACCTTTTATCTTTTTCTATATCTATTCTAGCTGTAGTAACGTGAGTTTCTGCTAACATATTCATCTCTTCTAGGCCATCTTTAATATATGCTATAGCACGACCAGTTTCGGTTATACCAACTCTTTCCATTAGTTCTTGGACTTTCATTATACATCATCCAATATTGCTGCTATAGTACATCTTACTGTGCCTGTAGATGTTGCCGCATGTATATCAGCTGCATCTAACCCGTCTTTAAATTTACACTGAAAAGCTTCACCTGCACCTATCTCAATCACATCTCCTACAGCAGCAGCATCACCTGCATCTAAACAAAGATAAACTACAGCTGTAGTTGCAGTACTTCCATCTGTTGTTCCACTATTCTTTATAAATAAAAACTTAACATGATCGCCAGTAGCCGTAGTTCCACCTTCTGTAAAAGCAGTACTTGCAGCTATTAAATCTGCACTAGTCCCTGTGACATCTCTGCTAGTTGAGTAAACCCATTTATCATTAGCATCTGTTGATGAGTATACCATCTCACCACCTAAAGTACCTTTTATATCATGGTGTATTGCTGATACCGCATCTGCATCTGCATCAGCAGCTATTAAAACTATTGGCGTAAATGATACTGCTCCTTGTGCTTTATTTTCACCGGCCATATCTTATCTCCTTCTTTCTTTTCGCTCTTCTTGTTGTGGTGCAGGCTGCCCTTGAGCAAACGCACTATAATATTCCTGCAGTAAACTTTGTCGTCTCCCGTGCATCCATTGGTAATCTGCCTGAGCCTTTTGAACCTCTGCAGAATATTTTTGTATCTGAGTGTTAAAATTTTGTATAGTAGATTGATTATCAGAAGATACTTTGGATACCTCTCCTTGATACTTCCCTAGATCTGATTGAAACTTAGCTTGCTCCTTTGCTAAATCCTGAGTAAACCTTTGAACTTCTTTTTGTATTTCTATGTTTAATTTTGCTGTATCATACCCGGTCTCTGCTTGATATGTTTGAATATCTTTTGATAATTTTTGCTGATACTCTTGTGCAGCATTTTGTACTCTAATTGATTCAGCTTGTACCTCAGCAGAATACTTTTGAATTTTTTGCGCATCATCTTGAGACTCTAGTTGCCCGTCTTGTAATGCTTTTTGTAACCCTGCTTGATATTGTGTATTACTAGCATTAAATGAATTTAAATTCTTCTGTATATCAGCTTGGTATTCTTGAAGCTTTACGCTCATCTCCTGTATCTTTGCTCCTGCTAGTTCAATATCTTCTTCTGTATCTATATAAGTCTCTATACTTCCATATGCTACTGCTGAAGTAGGAGCTGAAAATAAAGGTATATTTGTCGGCAATGTTATACTTGAATCTGATAAAGTTGGAACTGAAGGCTGAATGAATACTGGAAAATCAGGTAATGTAAATGATATATCAGCATCAGATAAAGATGCAGGCATAACAATTCCACTCGGCTCTGAAAATGTTGGCAATGATGTGCTCACTGTACTTAATGTTGGCACAGATATATCTGAAGGTAATGTTTTGGCAGATAATGCATTGTCTAAAGCTCTTGCCCCTGCATAAATGATAATTAAAGATATGTATTGATTTGGAATATTATATATAGTTTCTTGATCATATGCTACTGAAGGATACGTAATATGTAAAATAGATCCCCCATCAGGTTTAACTATAACTCTCTTCCCTTCCCTGTAATAACAGGGATTATATTTAGATCTATAGAATAAACTGCTTGAATCTGCTGACCTCTTACCGATAGAGGCTGGTACTGCTTCTGCTGGATGGTCATTAGTACCATCACTACCCCATACATCTAGTATAGCCCCATCAATTATAGTTCCACTACCGCTCTCTGAAGTTACTACTCCAAGAGTCATTGCTGCAGATCTATCAGTCTTAGTTAATTTATTTATTACATCTACGACACCATCTTTCAAGAATTGACTTAATTCATTCTGAGTAGGGCTAGACGATCCATCTATCGATAGTCCTGTTAATCCTTCTACTTGTGCTTCAAATGTTGCCATATAATTCCTTTAATAAAACCCACCCCCTCCGTGGGGAGAGAACTTCCTGGGAAGGGGCAGATTTATTATTGTTTACGTGCTATATCGGATTCCTAACTAGCAGGAGTTACCCATTCATAGCCAGTATGACTAGATGGAGCTTCGATATACCAAACAGTTACATCAACTTTACCAGCTGTTGCTGTTGCTGCTCCAACGATACTATCAAAAGTATCATTAGCAGTTAGGACATAAGGTGCTGCATCACCAGCATTACTTGGTCCTATTGGATAGTCAGCTACTGCATCTGCTTTAGCTACAGCTGCGCTTAACATAGTTGTGCCTGCAAAGCCTAACTGTATTGTTGCTGAGCCAGCTGAAAGCAGTGCTTCAGTTACCACACAAGAAAAACCAAGGATCATATCACCTTTGTTAAATGTTTGTGTAGTAGCTGTATTAGCTTCCTGTATCCCAAAGTCAATTGAGAACTGTTTCATTTTAAGCTGAGACGCATTATTGATAGCGTTATCAGCCGCATTTTGTCCGTACATTGGATTAGCCATTATCTAAACCTCCTTCTTAGTTAGATTCTGCTTTAGTCCAGACAGCATGACATTCAGGCATTTCAAATTGCATACCAGCTTCGGTAAGAATAAGATCTACTCGACGGTCAATACCGCTGTTTTCAAGGGTTTGAACACCAACGTATACTGAAGTATCACGATTAATGCCGTTACCTACCAATGGACGATATTTAACATAGTTCATGTTAACACCTAAGATAGAAATATTAGTTCCATCTAAGTGAATATTACGAGCTACATTCATATCTCCATAAGGTGTTGAGATTGTAGTAATATCCAATCCTAATACCTTCTTCTTGCCTGAGATCATCATATCTGCACGATATTGATCATCAATGTCTAAGTTAGCCTTCATATAGCCACCTAGTTTATGTAACCAGTTATATACTTCTGTATCAACAAAGAAAACAGTTGAACCAGAACCATTATAACGTGGATCCAAGAAACTAGACATATCATCTAAGAAGTCATCTTGAGTCTTAGCAGTAGTCCATGAGAACTTATTCCCATAGTTTAATGCAAAGTCACATACACCTTGGGTGTATTGAACGCCATCAGAATCAATGTACTGAGAACCAAATAATATAGATTGCTCAATATCATATTTGTGCTCAATTAGCTTATCACGCCAGATACGAGACCACTCATTCTGTTCATACTTTAATGAAGTAGCACGCATTGTGTTAGTCATTGCAGCAGAAGTTTTCCAGATTTGAGTTTGCCCATATCCTGTGCCATAAGGTTGATCTTTCCATGTTTCAGGATAACCAGATCCCTCAGCATAAGCAGAACCAACAACATAGCATCTTGCAGCTTCTAATTTACCAGCAATCTCTTTGTCATAAAGAGATACGCCTGTAGTCCAAAGAACTGAATCACTTGAGCCAACAAAGTCAACAGAACTTGCAGTTCCCTTGATAATAACTAGCTCTAAGATTACATATTCGCCAGAAGTAGTTACAGACTTAATTTTCCCTAAGATGTTTCCATCTGGGTTGTAAAGATCTGCTACATCAGCTTCACCAGCGGTTCTATAGTTCAATTTAACTACTTGACCTTGAAGGAAAAATTCAGGCTTAGTACCAGCATCACCAACTGAAATATCTCCAGAAGATTGACCAAATACATTTTGCATGTTTCCTGCTGATTTATAATCAGTACCCATTTTAACAAAGTATGTATCACCTGCATCTAATGCGCCTGCAACAACTGTTGGATCAGTTGTGCCTACTGCATTAGTAGCAGCGTGAGATACTACATATGCGTACCGTTTCATCCATGAACCACGCTTTTCAGTGAATTTGAAAGCGGGATCATCTGTAGGGTTTTTCGCAACTTTACTTACGAATCGAAAAAAGGGATCCTGAGAAAGAGCCAATTCAGATACTCGGTCACCGAAGTTAAATTTACGACGTAAAGCACCAGTCTTAAGATCGGTACCAAGTCTACTTCCGGTTGACCCAAGAGCATTATCCTGAATCGGATTAGTTCCTGTAGGGTTCCCTAAGTTAAAGATATCTGCCATGAGATTATCTCCTTTATTATTTAGGGTTTACAGCTAACACCGTGTTAGCCAAACAACTCGTTAAGGTCAGTACTAGAACCATTAACCATATCAAAGATTTGGTCATCAGGTGAAGTTTCACTTCTTGGACTGTTAACATTCCCTACACTTGGTTGAATATCTCGAACATTTTTCATTTGAGTCATTATATCAGCTTTTGTTGCGTCAGCAACATTTGTTTGAGCTTTATCCTTATTCATAAGGTAATATAAATCCTCTAAATCCATTTTACGAGTTTTAGATGCTTCAATCATTTCAGTAAATGCTTCAGGTGACATATTATGCTTAGTCATAAACTCTTCTGCTTCACCCCTCATTCGGGTCTTTAGCTGAGCTTGTTTATCTGACTGGGCTTTTTGTGCCATTGAATCATTTAACCTTTTTTGAACCATCGTATCAACGTGAGCATTAAAGACTTTAGCTGAATCTGAATCTGGATTACTCATTGCATCATCTGAATCGAAAACGAAATCCTCATCTAATCCTAACTTATCTTTAATATTCGCAGTAGGGCGACCACCATTTTCCAGATAGTCTCTAACAGTATCCACTAGTCCACTGTCCTTTTCCATAGCCTCGAGAACAGGTACAAAAGGTTTAAGCCTATTAAGCTCTCCTGCAATCCTAGTAGCTTCTCTACTAGAATCTTTATACCGTTTCTCCCAATCAACCTCATTACTGCTGGGGCCTTCGTTCGACTCTTGACGGGTTACCTCTGGGGGGCCATCAGTACTTTGAAGGGTTTCCTCATTACTAGATTGATCATCCATGATCGCGCTATTTACATCGCGCTCCATGGCTTCAAAGAAGTCATTCGCGGAGCCAGCTTCCACTGGGTTACCCTCGAACTCATCTAAATTTTCCATTTTACTCTCCTTTTCTTGAGATTATTTGATTGCAAACTTATTAATCTTCTTTGGAAGATTCCAAGTCTTTTATTACATTTTTAAGAGAAGTTGCAAATTTACCCTTCTCAGACTCAGCAAAGGCCTTTTGTGTTTGCCTTAATACTTTGTGCTGAGCTTGAGTCTCTAGCGCTTCTTTCTCTTTGCGAGTCTTAACGTCATTAACCTTCTTATCAACTTCCATAGAAGCTTTCATGACTTTATCTCTAATACCAGACTGAATAATCTGACGCTCAAGGGTTTCAATAGTACCCTTATCATTCTTCTGCGATTCTTCAAGGCTAGCAATTTGTTGTTGCATTTGAGCATACATGCTCTTTCTTTTAACAATATTCTCTTTATTCTTGATATCAGTCTCAGCTAAGAATGCTATATCATCAATAACGCCCATCTCCATATAAGACTTCAATTCATCTAAATATGCCCATCTATTAACTGGCAACGTAGACCCTGCAATTATTCGTACATCAAACTTCATTGTCCCATAATCATTAAATTTACCTATAGCTTCGCCAAGGTCATTATAAATAGGAACATTAATCTCCGCCATCTTTTCTTCATTAATATTATTTGGCTGTATAATTCTAAAGGTTCTATGCCCAGTATATACTGACTGAGAGAATTGTCCTACAACTTTACCCACTTGACGTAAAGCAGGCTCAATACAATTCTTCATCCATTGCTTAACCCTTCTAGTGCCATATTCATCCATAGCTAACATACCACGATATGTTTCATGCTGAGCATTAGTATCACCTTGCATAGCTCCATATATACCAGCTAGATACTCCATATCCTGTTTGCCTTCATTTACAATACCAAAAAATGCATTAGATAATGGGGCAGGTTGCACTGGGGTTGGAGGAGTAGCTCCAGGCCTAATAGGAAGTAATGCTCCTGGTGAACTTGAATATTGCTCCCAGTAATCCGTATCTATAGACCCCTCTTCATGCATCCATCTTAAAGAAGATCCTAATGATGCATTATGGACCATCAGCTGATGAGCCTTGTTCATTTCTCTTTGCTTACCTATAAGAGGTGAAACTGCTGAAATAGGATAAGGAGTCCCTGTCCATTTAAAGTGAAATGGTATTATTGGGTATTCAGTTATTCTATCTGGCAATACATTCTTATAAACAGTCACATCACCTATAACGCAAGTTTGCTGTATCCTTGTTCCATAAAATTTAACTGAATCAACTATCATTGACGCAAATGTTTTGTCTTTTATTAATAATTTAAACTCTGCTTCAGATACAATCTTGTTTTCTATCTTAGTAGCCGCTGCTTGCATTTGCTGTTCAGCTTCTTGCCTGAAAGCTTCTAATTGAGCTTGCATTTCTTCTTGAGCTCTCTTCATCTCCAGCTCATATCTTTCTGGGAGCATATCCCCAGATTCCACCGCTCCTCGAAGCTTCTTTTCTAGCTCCATTAGCTCTACAGTCATCTCTTCTTTCATATTATCTCGCTGGACTGTAACTCTCTCTTGAATAGCCATTATCTCTTCTTCTGACGGAGGCATTCTATAATTCATATTTATATAAGCTACTTTAATCTTCTCATATACCTCAAATAACTCCATAAGTTGATCTTGCTCGCCTGACGCAGGATCTATACTTTCTGATTCATGTATATCATTATAGGCAAAATCTTTTTGGAAACCCCCAGTAGCTTTTTCTGTATAACTAAATTCTGAGTTCTGATCTGAAGCTGCTCTTTTAATCTTTGCCTTTGCATCAGGGAACATACTCATTAAATGAGTTTGAGGCAATACTTTCCGTATCATAACAAAAGCTGCATCACGGAATAACATATCTCTTGATTTAGGATCGACATATACATCGAACGGCTCAGGTTGCATAATCTTTACATCACCTAATCCATTGTCTGAATCTGGGTCTACGCTAACAAGAAGATAACCTACAGACTTTGTCACAGCATCATTAATAGCATTAGAGTATATACTAGAACCATCAGATCCAGCCCATATATAATCAGCTATATCAGAAAAGACTGCACCAACATCAGAATCACTGCCTTCAACCCCTACAGCTTGCCATCTTGGATTATTTGCAGTAGCATAGAAATTAAGCATTTCTACTACAGGTAATATCCTATTGATCGTAAAAGTAGGCATGCCCTGTTCTTCAAGGGCAATGCGTTCAGTTTCAGTCAGTTGATTATCATTAGCAAAATCAAATCCCTTTTGATTAACATACTCCCACTGAGATCTAGTGTTTTGATTACAGCTATTAAATAACTGCCTAACCCTTGCTGCGTTCTTATCTACTCTTTTAGCCACTATCTATCCCTTAAAATTTAACTTCATTATTAAAAACTTGTTCTTCTTCAGTTAAAGGGTAATACGCTTCGCTTTGTTTTTTCCGCCTATCCCATGCATTCTTTAACTGATCTAAATATAATAATGCATATTTTTGATCACTAGCTCCCTTAGGTAAGCTTGTCTCTGAATTTCTCTGCAGTACCCTCCTCATACCAGATGGAAGAGAGCCATTTGGCCTAGCAGCCGCAGTAATGATTTCAATAGTCCCTTCTCTTCCTTCTTGCCAGGTTAGATACTCTAGTAAACCTTTATCTAATCCTAGTGTCTCAGCTTTTTCATTTACTCCCCAATTGCTCCATCCGCCTGTATCTTTTGTAGCATTAGCAACATATTGCTTATATACCTCTGCAGATTTACCAAGCGTTCCAGGCTTATCAAAAAGCTCCCCAGTCGCTAAGCCGTATTCATTCTGCACTGTCTTGCCTATCTGGAAGCTTCCTTTATATGTTGCATTCCATGCTTGACGATTGATCGCCTGATCTTTTACTGTATAAGCTAACGTGCTTCTATCTTTCCCGAATGATGATTCCATGCCATATGCAGTCCAAACATCACGTAATGCTATATCGCTCACGCTAACATCCAATTCTTTGCTTTAGGTTTATGCTTATTCCACTCTCCTGCCTTATTCTTTTTCAAAGACTTAGGTGGATGTGCATATTTACAAGAATATGCCAATGCATCTATTGTATCATCATGTCCCATTCTAGGACCAAATGTAATTATTTCTTGGTGCAAATCGTAATGATCCTTTTTAATTTTAATTGAGCCCACTGCAAACCTTTGTGCCAATATTTCCTGTATTCTATCCCTTTTAGACATTCTGTTACCCGGCTTCTCTGCTGTGTATTTAACAGTGAAGTCGTTACGCCTTCGCATTTCTGCATTAATAGCTTGAAAAACCGGTTTTGACATAGTCGTGTCTTCAATGCAAAATAAGCTTGGCTGGTATATTTTATTGTAGTCGAATATGTAATCAACAATTCCTCTCTTATCATCACCCGGTATACCAAGAACAGGTAAAGAACGCTTCCTGAGGTAATCAAGAACGTAACAATTATTGTTAGAATCGACGCCCAAAGCAAGTAGCACGCTGAAATCACTATCCCTACGAGTACTATCTGTAGCAGGGTCAACACCAACGAACACATTGATGGGTAATTCATCCCCTTCATCCGTTCTAACATATGCAATACCTGTGTCTTCATCTCTATAAAAAGTTCCTTCCCAATTCTTAATGTGGTTTCTATTAAATATAGAATCCGCTTCATTCTGAACTTCCATCATATACTCTTGATAGAACTTCTGCGGCACCCCATTGTCCGCATAAAACTTTTTCTTTCGCTCCATTTCCTTGTGGCCAAACCATGAAGGCCATAAAGGAGTCCCATCTGGCATTATAGCCTTGTGGGTTATTACATCCCACGAAAAATCATTCCCCTGAACTTGCGCTTTATTATACCCATTAAGTATGTTGGTAACAAAAGCATCGAAATGAACAGGCGTACCATTGATACGCAAACGACCAGTACCAGGCTCAAGAGCAGGAAACACAACAGCAGTAACCAAGTTAGCAATCTTTGACCTAGCCTCGGGCGTCCCTGTATTGTTTTCATCTTCGAAGTCATCAAGAACAATGAGGTCATAGCGCTTATGTAATTTAGCACCTCCACGTATCCCAGAAAGGTTAGATTTACTAATGAGTTTGCAACCGTTCTTAAGCTCGATATCATCTTCTGTCCATTTTCTCCCTTTAACATCACCGAAATAATACGAAAATCTTTCGTTATATTCCAAATGATATTTTACATAGTCCAAATTTGGGACTGAAATCTTGCTTGAAGCAGCTACCCATCCATAAAACAATGGGCCTTCGGCAAAGACAAAATCATGCAATAAACTGCATTTCGTTAAAACTGTCTTCCCGTGACCACGAGGTAGCACTACCGCCAACTGCTTAATGCTTAAGTCATTTAGCTTATCAGCTACAGCATAATGAAAAAATGGCGTCTCTGAACGCATAAAATCATCAGGAAGAAACATCTTCCCGAACGCGATTAAATCATTTTTTGCTAATAATAATTGCTCCTCCATCTGAGAAACATTATGTTTGTTTATATTAGCCATTTAAAATTTCTCTTGATGCTCTCCTGTGTCAGCTGCTTTAGCTTTCCTGTCTTCATACCAATTAACAAATTCTTGTGGATCATACTTACCATCCTTTAAAGGAATACTTATCTCTACATCAAAGTCTTTCATTTTAGTAGCGAGGGCTTTAGCCTTTACTGAAAAGCCAGTATAGTCCGTGTATCTATTTTTTTCATAAGACCAAGAAGCCATTGGATTCTTTCCTGAATATTCATTAGAAGGAGTATCAAGATACTCTTTTGCTAGGCCGTAATATTTATCTGCTGCTCTTAATGCCGCATTCACACTCTTGCTATCTACGACATCTTCTATATCAGGCTGCAAGATATTTGTAGTAGATGCTTCAGCTTCTATAAAGCTTGCCATTATTAAATCTTCAGCTTTCATTAGAACTCCTTTGTTACTTTAAGTTTATAGTCTACAGGTCTCTCGCCAATATAATCATTAGTATTAAAATCTAATGAATAATCACTATTAAACTTCATATTAATGCCTAATTTTAGTTTATCGTTCATTTTCTGAAAATGCTTTGGATCTAATTTCCCAGCCTTTAAACTTTCTACTAGCATATTACTTAATTCATCTTTAATATTGGTATTAATGTTCATTTCTTCAATCCCAAATAAATTATCTCCTGGGTCTAAAGTAAAATCGTCTATGATCATATCTTCAATTCTATTTGCCATCACCTAACTCCTCTGGTCTTTTAGCCACGTCTAACATATCATTAGAAAAGCCTTGAAAGGCTCCAACAGCTAGTGTTGTTGACTGTGTTCTAGTTTTATCTTCCATATCCATAATATCAGCCAGCTTAAAAAGAGCTTTTAAGCGAGTATCATCTTTTTCAGATGAGAGAATAACCTCCTTGATGTTATTAAGAATAAACTTCTCGTCTATATCTAACTCTTCCAAAACCGGCTTTAATGCTTCTTTCATAGCTGTCCTTATTCTTGTAGTTTTAACTAATTGCGCAGACTTAAACTTAGCATAGCCAGGATCATTAGTAGGATATGCCTTCATATACGCATCTTGAGGATTAAACCCAGATGCTAAGTATACAACAAAAACCTGCTCTAGCTTAGACAGATTCTCCCTCTGTATTAACACATCATCTGAAAGCTTGCCACCTCCAAATGAATAAATATTTAATCTACGAGAAGTGTCCATCTTAGAACTACTATAGGCAGGGAATGTCCCAGTACATGTTCCAATATAAGCTACCTCTCGTGCTTTCCCCTTCTGACGCTTCATAATGCCTTGACGCAAAACCTCCAAGACACAATCATCATCAGCTTTAACCCAGTCCCCGACTTTGCCTTCTCTCCAGTTCGACCGAACAACCAGCCCTTCTGGAAGACTATCGTCTGGATCAAATACTCTATGCTCTATACCATTTACACGGTAGACTCTCATCTATTTTCCTTCTTTATATGTATTCTTTGGAAAATTAAACTTGAAACTATCATTTGACCTAGAATGCTTCTCACCCACCGGATGAGGCTTATTCTTCTTTGGTCATGTGTGATAGCCCTTCTTCACTTCTTTTTAGGTCTTTTAGCAGGCTTCTTTTTCTTTGTGGGGCGACCCACTTTGCTCCCATATGTACCTTTACCGTATGGCATAATCTATACCTCCTCTTTTAATGCTTCTTTTTTAGGCTGAGCAGCTTTCTTAGCTTTAGGTTTAGCAACCTTGCTCTCTTGTTTTGCTATATAACCATATAGCTCCTGAAAAGACTCTCTCATGCTTGATAACTCTGCATAGACATCTTCCCTTAACTTCTTAATTTCTTCATTTAAGCTATAACCGTCTAAACTAGGCATTCTCTTCCTCCAATTGTGGTTTAAGTTCTTCAACCTGTGCATTAATCTGTGCAAGGCTGTCTTCCATTGTGTATATCCTATATGTTAAATCCTCAATAGACTTAGTAAGATCCCCTACTAATTGCTCTATCTCATATTGGTCCATCACAGTATCCTTTCTATTATCCTGTAAACCATTCCTGTAAACTTCAATTCTTTTAGCAAACGCTTGTTTGCGTAAAAAGAATTATTAAACTCCTAGAGTTTATCAACACTCTCCGAAGATGTACCCATCCTTAAGTAACTCTAAGGTCTCCTCGTCCCACCATTCAGATACATCAATCTCACCGTAATAAAAGGAAGTACTATCTTCATATGACTCCTCAGTGAGATATTCTATCTCCTCTGTCTCTTCATTATACTCTATAGTAAGAATGTAAGTCTTCATAATAACCTCCTATTTATACCATATATATTATATACTTTAACTTAAAAATGCAATAAGTTTTTTTATTCTGTTAACTACCTGTAATATCAGGGACTTAGGGCTAATTCTAACTCTTTTACACAGTCTGCGTAATAATCGGATTGACAATCCCACTTTCCTCCTTGCCCTTCGGGCGTCGGAAAGCGAAACGAATGCATATGATCTGCTGCACAATAATGGGGACACACCGGTATATCCTCCATGCGGTCCATGGCCATACCCAGTAGAGAGGCCACCAATAGTATAATCATATCCTCCCAAGTTAGCACTCTGGAAAATATTGAAAAAATTTTTTAAGGTTGATGTTATTGTTATCCATATCATTAATTTAGAATTAAAAAGATTAGAAAGCAAGAGGTTTCAAAAATTGTAGAATTTGTATGTGTGGGTAAAACTGACCACGTACCCGGGTGAGCAGGAGAATTAACTTCTGCATTTACGTTAGAAAGGGTTTCAAATGACTCAATTACAAATCGGTTCAAATGTCCGCTTGGCTTGGACAATCAAAGGCAAGACTTATCCTCCTGTTACTGCTCGCTTAGATGCAGTTGATGATTTAGATGGGGACAAAGTTGCATCGTTCACAAGATTAGGCAAGACTCGCGAGGATGGAAGTGCTATCAATTACTACCTTACTGAAGAGGAAGTAAGAGCTATGGTTCCAACAACTCACGCAGATGACTTCATCACCATTTAAGGAGGGGCCCTAGCGGGCTTTAAGCCTGGGCTATATATGTTGCTGTATGTAGCCCTATGGTGTGTGCATGTGCATGTCTTATTATAATAAACTTATACCAATCAGGAGAAATAAAATGACTATCTTTATCGTATACTCAGACACTGTTAAATTCACTGAATCTCATGATCAATATCTTGACCCATGTATTCAAGCTATCTTTACTACTGAAGATGAAGCTCAAGACTATGCTGATGATCTTGCTGATCGTATGAACTCAGGTTCTTATGCTCATGAAGAATACCCTTATATTACATCTCATGAAGTTCGTAACACTTATACACAAGTTAAGTGCCCACCAATTAAAAGTGAGGTAATGTAATGAGTGAGCAACAATCGTATGATCTATTCGTAAAGAGACTGATGATAGTAGTCAGTCTATATTCTTATTTATGTGTTGGGCTCTATCATTGTGCCCCAAATGTATTACAAATGTTGTTCTGGCCATTCCACTATGGATGGTTAGCACACTAAATTGACTGATGACACCAGGTGTCTTGACCTGGCCGCATTGCGAGGTAGAACAGATGAAAGGGACGATCCCGAGTAATCTGTTCGCAGTCATTATTATTTTATAGCGGGATGGAGAAATGGCAACTCACTTGGCTCATAACCAAGAGATTGGGGGTTCGAATCCCTCTCCCGCAACAATAAAAGTATATCCCAGGACCAATTTATAGTCATGATTAAATACGCGTCGCTATAACTTCAGGGATATCGTGGCACGTCTGATTACATCTCTGGTGATCCCAACGGTCTGAGAGGGGGAGATGAGGACGTGCTTTGCAATTCTAGGATACATATATTAATTGGTGCACTCAATTGGTATGTGTGTAAAATCCACGGCAGTGGTCAGGGAGGAGACAACCCTCCCTGCAAAAATTAGAGATATAAATCTCATAGAGCGCTCTGGTATAAGGTTTTTAGTTATTCCCTTGTCACTTAGATGACCCCAGAGCGTCCTTCCTATTAAATACAAAGGAGTAACAATGATGATAACCGCAATATGTCCTGAATGTGGACACATTATAGAAGATCAAGAATGCAATAGTCACCCTGATACAGAACTGATAGTATATCAGTCTAAGGATGAAGTATTTGCTGGCGAAGCTATAATGGAATACTTATATGGAGAAGATAATGAATGATATAATTACTATTATTGCAATGATATTTATATGGTTCTGGGTTATAATAATACTAGGAGCTATTGGAGCTGCATGTATAAACTATTTATTTAAACAATAACAAAAGGAGTAACAATGAAAGCAGTAAAAGATAATATAATGATAATGTGTATGGTTATAATGGGTGCTATATTAGTAGCTTTAGCCTATATGGGACGAGATTGTCCAGCGCCAACACAACCTGAAGAGGTAGATGAATATTATTATGACACCGAGGAGTATAAGATTAAACCTCAGGTAACTAATGGTATTATGGTATTAGATATAGATGAACTAACATTTGATGAGGCTTTCAAGATTATGAGAGCCTGGAAGGGTAAAGATGACACATTCTTCTGGCATGGTGTAACATACACTACAATGCTAGAGTCAGAGATACCACTCAATTGGGTTCAAGTCGGAGATGATATAGATGATAAATTCTATTGTCCTGACAATTATATTGATGAATGTGGTGTGTGTGGAGGGGAAGGTATAAAAGCTTGGTTTGTTGACAATGACGGTGACGGATTAGGAGATCCAGACACAATAGTCAGAAGCTGCACTGCACCACAACTTTAAACGTAACGAGGCAGGATGCAGGTCTTGCCTCTTACACAACTACAGGAGAGAACAAATGGCATATAGACATAATCTTTGGCCTACACCTTATAATGAATTAGGCAGAAAAGAAAGAGAAAAAAAAGAAGCAAAGAAAAAATTAAAAGGCTTAGTTGATAAACATGGTAAGAATCTTTTATTAGACTATTCGGGAGGGAATCATGACGCTTAAAGAATTAAGAGAACAATGTGAAGAAAGAGGATGGGAAATTAAGAAGATATCTGAAAAGCCAGCAAGAATGTATAAAGTAAGATATGCTACACCAAATGGGCATAATTCTCATCATTATATAACATATATTAGACGTGCATGTTCTACATGTAAAAAGGAAAATATGGTTAATAGAAGTGTATATTACAGAAAAAATCATACAGCAATAACAAATAAGATCGGTCAAAACAAATCTTTATTTGGAAGAGCTAAAAGGAATTTCTGTAGCCATAAATGTAGAGCTAAAGCAATTTCTGGTAAAAATCATTACATGTATACAGAAGGTAGAGTATCTTGGACATCACATAGTGATTATATACAAGTACAAACACTTGATCATCCTTATAATGTAAAAGGATATATTGCACAACATAGATGGGTAATGGAAAAGCATCTAGGCAGATATCTTAAACCTGTAATTAGGTTTAAATCAGGAAAGAATAAAGGTAAAATTAAACAACATGGAGAACTAGTGCACCATATAGACATGGATAAACATAATAATGATATATCCAATCTATCTTTATGTACTAGTGTATCACATCATATTAATGTACATGCAAGTTACAATAAAATATGTGCTGATCTTATGAAGCTTGGTATAGTTGGCTTTAAAGATGATGAATATTACTTAACAACTAATGAAAAGGAGACACACAATGCTTAATAAATCTGAGATAATTCAGTTTTATCAAAATCAACTGAAGAAGTTTAGATATCTTCAGAATAAGAACCAACATGTTACAGAACATGGGGTTAAAATCACACCATTACTTATAGAAGCTACTCAACGAAGACTAAGTGAACTTAGAGTTAAACGTGACGAGAAGTGGGTGTCTAGAATAATGGAAGACTCGCGTCAGAATGGAGAAGCTGATGGAATTTGAGTATAAATATACAGTTTTGTTCTCCTGTAAGGATGGGGATGGGGTGGTCGTTGATCACCCTCTCCGTCCGTTTACATTAGAAATAGAGGCAGAAACATAT
>Ga0208545_1000609_pt1 | contig 16396 bp, 27 predicted proteins | sample DEB08_DNA_12_FD_185498 | JGI IMG/M metagenome (GOLD analysis project Ga0208545, IMG submission 185498) | Aqueous microbial communities from the Delaware River and Bay under freshwater to marine salinity gradient to study organic matter... | ecosystem: Environmental > Aquatic > Marine > Coastal ... | reverse complement strand
TTACCAAACTTCTTATCAGCTTTTCTTTTAGCTGATTTATATGCTTTAGACTTCTTATTAAAAGATTTTGGTTTCCCTAATCTTTTTGGTCTAGCTTTAGCATATATGGGTTTTTTCATAGCCATTAGTATTTTCTCTTTCTTTTTTTCATAGCTGAATCTTTCATTAGTTTGCCATTAGGCATTCTATGATAACCTTTAGGAACTTTTTTAGTTTTCTTTTTTTTAGCCATATTAATTACTCATCTTTCCACCTGACCATTTTGCTTCAGGTAATCCATTTTTATACGATTTCCCATCAAATGTCAGCACTTGTTTTCTGTTAGAGCCATCTTTGTATGACACATGTATCCAACCACTATTCGCCTCGCCTGTCCAATACTCTAAAATTAATTGATCAAAGTCGCAGTGGTTTTCAATCCATAAAGCTACTTCAAGGTTGGAAACTCCTATCACTTCCATATCAACTGCGTTTCCTGTGCAGTGCTGTGAGGTAGATTTTGACCCTATGGCTTCCGAGAGTTGAGGAGAACGATAGCCAGATGTAATTGTAACAGGCTTATCAAACTTTACTCTTACAGGCTCTAATATTTCATAACATAGATCGCCTAAGTTTTTAATCTCTCCACTACCAGCTTTATTTTTAATACCCTTACGTGTCGCAGTTTGCGACTTTTCCATTTCTTCTAATGTAAAATGTTTTGAAAGTTGCATTAAGACTCCTATGATTTAGGATAATTTATCTATTTCTTCTTGTAATAAATCCCATGTTATTTCTGAATGTGGACAAGTATCTACTGTTATAGCCATTCCAAATTCATCTATGCCTGTAATCCATTTTATATTATTAAAATGTTCTTCAGTAGAAAAATCATTACCATTAAAAGTAAATTGACAATCTGTTTTTAAAGTATTTATGGCTTTAACCATTTTTTCTAAATTTGTCATTATGCCAATACCTCTTGTAATATAATTGTAGCAGTTGTACCCTCTCCAACAACTTGTGCTGTTCCACCTTGTGCTAAAAAATACATAGTATAGACAGTTGCGTCTGTTGTGCTAGGACTATCTAAAAAAGAAAAAGAGCCTTGTGTATCTTGTCGCCCACTACTGTCAAAATTTTGAGCATAACAATTACTTGACCCATCTGTAATAATGTTGCTTGAACCCCTGTAAATAGTACAGATCATTTCACCATTAGATGCACCATTATTCATAAAATGATTTACATTGACTAAAACTTTAGATGATGTTGCTGTTGGTGTTATTGTGGCAGTTAAGCCAGATGTTACATAAGAGCTACTTGTTGTGGTTACTGCAGATGAAGTAAAACCTTGAATAACTTGATTAATTTTTCCACCACCTACATTAGTCAAGTTCGCCCCACTAACTGCTGGTAGTGTTCCTGTTAAGCCGTACGTTGCATTTAATTTTACTAATGCCATAATTAACCTTTTGGATTATCTGTTTTAATTTGTTGTATTCTTGCTTTCCAACTATCAATACCATCATCATAAATTTCTTCAAGTTGTGATTCCCAAGTTCCATATAAATTTTTTCTTGTAGCTATAACTGTTTGATTACTTTCTTCTGTGTTTCCAGCAGTTTCATAAGATGCTAGTTGTTCATCTGTAGGCTTTGCTAATCCACTTACATTCCAAGTGTTAATATAATCCCCAGAACCATCATTTTGTAAAATAATATTATCTCTTTCAGCTTGCCAAGTCTTTGAGTTCGCTTCTAAATATAATTTAACCTTTGTGTACAATGTAGCCATAATTTTATCTTATTCTATTAATTTAAATACTGTTAAATTTGCGTTGTCTTCATTAACTCCAATTCCCTCACTTGAATAAACATACATACTTATTGTATCTCCAACTGATAAACTTCTTATACATGAAAGTGATAAAGTGAACCAACCATACCCTGAATTTCCAGATACAGCTGTAGAATTGTAAGTAGCACTATTTCCTGAATTTGCTAATCTTAAAGATGCATAATCTGATGTTCCATTTAAACTAGTTACTGTTGCAAAAGCTGACATGTAATATTTTCCAGCCTTACCACTAGGTACTGTAAAAGTATTTGAAGTAAAAGCATTATCGCTATCTACTCTTTCTGTGTTAAGAGTTACCTTTGTCCAAGTTGTTGCTGAAATTGTTTGTGATGAGCCTGTTTTATCTACTGAAACAAAAGGTGTATTACTTCCACCAGCACTAGCCCAAGATAAAGCACCAGAGCCATCAGTTTTTAAAAATTCATCTGCGTTTCCATCTGTTGTAGGGAAAGTTAAAGTGTATGAAGCACTTGCACTATGACTAGGGCTACGCAATTTAATTCCATGACTATTTTGTTCACAGTTAAGCTGTAAAGTTCCAGCAGTTGTGTTATCGCCTTTAATTTGTAATCCAGCATTTGATGAAGTTGATACAAAGTTTGTTTTAGCATTAGTAACAGTAGAATCAGACGGAACTCCCAAGTCTAAAACATTTCCATATACCATGATGAAGTCAATACTATCTGATGAAGATAAAGTTCCTGAAGCTGGTAAGAAAGTAATTGTTGAGCCTGATACTGAAAAAGATGAAAGAGGTGCTTGGATTACACCATTCAAAGATACTAGCATATGATTTGCAGATTCAGGTACAAATGCAACAGAATCTACAGTTAGGTTGTATGTATTTGTTGAAGATGTACTTATAGCATCTAATTTTACAAAGTTTCCTACTGCTGGGGATTTTCCAATATAACTCATCTATACTCCTGTTAATGCTTGGATTTCGTCATCATCTAATCCCAAGTCTTTTAGTTTTTGTCTGCCAGATGCTTTTTTATTTGTTTTAGCATTTTCTAATTCAGTAGCTTTTGTATTTATATTTGTCATGTTAATATTAACTACATCATCATTTTCATCTTTTGCTATAATTGTTCCGTCTGATTGTAGTTCAGCTTTTATTACTGTTGTGTATAAATTATAAACTGCGTCTAGTTTAAAAGTATTCATTAAAATATTCCTCCGTCTAATTCTATTGCCATCATAAAATTTCCTGAACCTGCTGAACCAACATAAGTTGTACCTGAACCAACTTTGTATCTTAATTTATAAGTTAATGCGTTTGTGCTATTTACATTTTTATCCATATAAACAAATGATAGATAATCATTAGCACCATTTATATTTTCTTGGTTTGCTAAACTATCAGCACTAACGTGTAAGTTACCATGTTGATCGCCATTATTTGAACTATCTCCTGTTTTACTTATAGTATAATAAGCTCTAGTTGAAGTAGTGTTTTGATTTGCACATTGAACATATACTAATATATAATTTGAAGAAGATGATGGGGTTATTGATACTTCGTAATCTGACCCAACATCAGTATAAGATGAACTAGTTGTAGAATATTGTGAAGCACTATGTGAGCCAAATTTAATTTGTAAGACACCACCACCACCAGCACTAGCCCAAGTCATTCCCCCTGTGTTACCTGATTGTGCAGATAAAAAATAACCATTTGTAGGTGCGTTGCTGATTTGCATTTTAGCTTCGTTAATAGCTTGATCTGAAATATCTGCTTGTGCTACTGTTCCATCAGTAATTTTTCCTGTTGTAACTGCATTTGCACCTAGTTTAGATTCTGAAATAATACCATCTGTAATATCAGAACTTGTTAGTGGAACTGCTGTAGGTGTTTTTCCTATGTATGACAATTAAAACTCCTATGTTATTTCTAATATTGATAATGTTGCGTCTATTTTAGCTGTAACTGAACAATCTATTTTAATAATATCAGTTGCTTGAACAACAACTTTACCACCTGTTAAAAGTTCTAATGATGCACCAGCTGGAATACTGACATCTTTAATTAATAAAACTGTTTCGTTTGTTTCTGTATCTGAAGTATCTGAAACTAATTGAACATCTGCTGTAACAGTTGTTGTGTGAATATTACAAAGTGTTAAACCAATAATTACTGTAGTTGTCGAATTTGGAACTGTGTATAGTGTTAAAGGAGTTCCAGCACTAGTGGGCATTGCCCCATTTGTTTTTACTTTAAATGTATTTGCCATAATCTATCCTAAAGCTATTGCAAGTGGTAAAGCATTTGGGTCAGTTTCTGTGATCGTTCCTGTTACTGCTACACTACTTGGTAATGTTATTGCGTTTGTTGATGTATTAATACTAAACAATTCTAAATTATCAGAGCCATCATTTAGCTTAATTTTTAGTGTGTTTGATGTGCCATTATCAACCCAAATTGTACCAGCTACTGCTGAACTAGGTGCTGAACTTCCTACATGAGATGAATTAACTGCACCTAAAATATTATTAAGTTCAGTTCTAAAGGAAGCAAATCCCTGATTGGCTAAAATTACATCACTTACTTGGCTCATATATAATCCTTATAGTTTAATTCGTTTAACTTTTCAAGCCATATCCAACAACTTGATAATCGAATGTTTTGCTGATTCCTGTATTACTACTATTATAAAACCTAATTGTAAAGCCTGTTTTAGACTTACTTGTAATTTGATAATAATCCCCTGTCGCTAAACCTTGTGCTGATATTCCTATGCTTGGTGTTTGATAAAAAGAATTTGTGAATGTAATAGCCTGACCTGAAGCTGATGCAACAACATCTTCTCCTGATTCAGTTCTTTTTTCAAAATTAACTTTATATTGTAAGGTGTGAACTTTTGCTCTAGCTTTATTATTATCACTTACAATCTTACATCTAAATTTAAAGTATCTACCTTTAATTGTACTTTGTTGTGCTATTTTTTGAAAACTTGTAATATTATTTAAACTTGTATCATCATATCCTACTTGTATTTCTGCACCAGCTTGAACTTCTGCACTACCATCAAATGGGGCTTTTGCATCTTCAAACAAAGTTGCACCACGACCTGAATCAAATAAGTCGTATTCATCTTCTGTTGTCATTCCTATAACAACTCCTAAATTAACATCATAAACTGCGTCTAAAGAAATAGTATTAGCAAATGTATAAAAACCAGATGATTGAATATTTGAATTAAAGTTTGTTGGGTTAGATGTAGCGTCAGTTCCACCTAAATCAAATACTCCCTCTGGAGAATCAAAATTACCTATAGTGCTATCAAACTGTGTGATTGTATCAAGTATCAAAACATTTCTGCTTTCTGAATCTAATGATATTGCAACATTACTATCTCGTGTTCCTAAAAAATCTGCCATTATTCACTCACTGTTAATATGTTTTGAAAGTTTTGTAATCCTGAAATATTAGTTGTTACAATAGAAGCCTCTGCACTTGCATTACCTAATTTATCAACTGCTTTAATTAAAAAACTTCCTGTCTGTGCATTAACCACTAAAGAGTTTGATTTTCTTCTAACAACTTTAGCAAGAGGTGTACTGCCATTCCATGTTGCACCACTTTGAACATCTTGGTATCTTACCTCATACCAAGAAATATCTAAATCAATTACAGGCGTCCAAGATAATTCCATTTGATTTGAGCCTACCATAGATACAGAAAGATCATCTACATCTTGAGGTATTTCTGTTGCACCTACAATCTTTCTTGAGCCTGTTGTATAAGCTGACGAAACACCAAAACTATTTATTGCTTTTACTCTTACATTATATGTAGCATCATCAACTGCGTTAAGTAATTCGTGTCTTAACTGTGTACCATTAGAAATAATTTTAAAATTAGTTTCTGTACTTTGTTTAGCTTCTACTTGATAGTATTGGACAAATTTATCTGTACTAGCACCTATTTGAATATTTAATCTAGTAAGTACAACACCATCAGCATATTCAATCATTTCATCTGTCAAAGTAATAGAGGCTGGTGCTTGTATCGTAAATGGATTAGGAAGATTAGTAGTTGGTACTGCTGTTGCTTGTGTTTTAGAAGCCCAAGTATAATGTGTGGCCTGATACTCAACAAGTGATAATCCTACTGTCAAATCTCTATTAAAAGTAATTCCAAGAACTCTAAAAGGTTTAGCAGAAAAACCAATAGAACTGTGTGTAATATTTACAATATCTCCAATCGCTAAATCGTAACCATTAAAATCAACATTGATACCTAAAGATAATGCCTCTCTACTTCTTCTTAAAATAACTTCTGCCATTTCCTCTGCCTGATATTTGCTAGTTAGTGTAGTAAAGTTAAATCTACCCTCTAAAAGAAAACCACCATCAACTGTTTTCATTGTTGCGTGTTGATCTGCACTTGGTAATCCTGAATCATCAATAGGTGGAAACTGTGCTTCATCAACTTGAAAATTACGATCTGGATTAACGAAACCAACTATAACTCGATTGTATCTGTCATTTTTTGTAGGTGTAGATAATGAATAACCACCTATAATATTATCTTCTGTTAAAGTGATATTTGCTGTTCCTGTTGTTTCTATAATTAAATTATATTTACCAGCATTATAAGGTAAGTAGCCTCTACAACCTTTTAAGAACTCTCTAACATTATCTATAATTGGTCTTGATGTATCTAACGCAGTATTGCAATCAAAAATATTTATATCACTAGCACCTGAATATGGCGTTACTTGTGTTTCACAAATTAAAGAAGCATCATAAAAACTTTGTAAATCTATTTCAGTTGTTGCTAATCCTTTGCCATATCTAGCGTTAGTTAAATAATCTAATAAACACCAAGCTGGATTAGTTTGGTAACTTGCTGATTGTTCTACTAAACTTGAATTGTATGTTTTAACTTTTTTACCTTGTATCTTTGCTTGTACTTTTGGTATTCCTGTAAATGCATCAGGATTCCATTTAAACCTTATAGCCAAATAAGATAAACCTGATAATTTATGACTACTTCCCCAAGATGACAAAGTTGAAAGTAAAGAACTAGCTGATTGTCCATCAGTTCCGAAATGTGGCTCTACTGTTATTGTGCTTTCTGCTGATCCATTTTCTTCACTAGGGTCAGCTTTAAAAAAATTACTATCTGAACTATTAACAGTTCTTTGAACATTGTCTGTTAAATCTCCTGACCAAGTTACAGGCTTTTCATCTATTCTAATTTCTGTAATATCGTTTATCTCTCCCTCTGACATAACGATAGCCATATAAAGGTAAGTATTATCAGTTCCTGAAGTTTCCATAAAAACCCTAACGCCCCCTGTAAGTCTTTCTCCATAAATTACAGGAATATTAGCGTCATTAGATTGTTTATTAATTAATATACCTTTTTCAAAATCATCAAATTCATTAGTTCCAAAGTCAGGGATTTCAGGTGTTTTTGGTCTTAACACCCAGCCTAAAAATAAAGATATACCTAAAGATACTAAAGGGTTTCCCCCTGTTATAAAACTAGTTACAACACCAACTGCCTTTTTTCCTGTATTTACAATAGCATCTACAAATCCACCCATTATATATCCTTAACTATCATTCTTTTAATTTGATTATCTTCTACTCTTAACCAAGTAAAATTATCTTTAATACCTTTGAATTTGTTGGCCATATTAACACACCATTTAAAAATTTTTCTAACATTTTTTAAAGCGATAAATTCTACAAATACTAAATTAGTACCAGAGTTCCATTCAGTATATTTTATCTTTGCTGTCTTTTTAAAATGATTAAAAGCATAATCAGATAAATAAGCCCAATTAGTAAAGCCAACTAATTTATCATTATGATAATGTTTTTTATACTGATTTAAAAATATACTTGGCTTGATATGATGTTGTAAATCAAGATCGTGTAGTTTATCATATTTGGCATAATTTCTATATAGTGAGATAATATCTTGCATTATTCTCTACCCCATTTAATATCTTGTACTGTTTGTGAAGCAAAATCCATACCAACATCTGTACTAAAGAATCTTTGTTGTGATGTATTGTTTGTTTTTCTGCCATTCTTTTTATTAAAATCTGCCCAATGAGATACAATAGATAATGATAATGTGCTTGTAGTATCTCGTTCAGCTATCTCAAAATTTTCTATACTTCCTTTATAAAGTAAAAAAGGGTCAGCAAATATAGTATTATCATCATCTAGTAATCCTCTATGAATAGTTACTGTATCGTTAATAACACTTTCGTTTAATACTGTTGAAATAAAAGTTTGATCTGCACCTGATAGAGTTAATGTAATACTAGATTTACTTACATCTGTTTGTTCAGAAAAGTCAGATATACCTAATAAATGACTAGAAGCTGAATATGTGATTGAAGAGCCTGATACTGATGATGTTAAAGGAAAAGAACAATCAGTGATATTAACAGGAGTAGAGAAACCAATAGTGATAAGGTGTATTGGTCGTATATCATTTGTCGCTATTTCGTTCTTTATCGCTGTTGTTAGGCTTCTCGTCATATTCTTCGTAAGTTGTTTGGGTTACACTTTCTGTACCTTTTAACATAGTATATTCAAATTTGCTATTAGGTTTCTTGTATTCTTTAAGATCGTTGATACTAGCATTTATTTCATCTTCATTAACAATAATTTCAGCAATAAAGTCAGCGTTTATTTTATGTGTAATTTTATATTTTTTCACTATAGAGATTCTTCTACATCAAATTCAAATTGATACAACAATGCACCATCTTTAGCAGTTCCTACTACACCAAACTCTTGAATATCGTTTGTTAAATGTACTGTAAATGGAACATTATCATAAGTTACTATAGAATCATCTGCTACTGTTTGTAATAAAGGTGGCTCAATAGTTACTGTTGAAGCATTACTAGAAGCCTGAACATCTGCTACAATCATATAAACTTTTGAATGACTTGCAAACTTAATAAAATCTCCTGACTTAAATGCGTGTGGATTATCATTGTGGTGTCCGTCCATAGCAATCGTTGTATCTCCAACTGCGTGAGAACCATTAACTAATACTGTGTTAGATTCATTACCTCTAGCATCTTCTACTTCTGGTGGGATAATTGTAAAGTTTTCTTTGCCTGATCTTTGTTTAATTATAAAAGCCATTAACTCTCCATAAACATCTGATCTAGTTGCTGTAACTATTCTAACTGTGAATGCAAATCTTTGATTGTCTATTTGTCTAGCGAGTTTCTTACCTGATACAGTTTTTGATATAATAGTATTTTGAATAGACCTTATTCCTAAAGATTCAAATTTAGCAGTTGATATTGGAAATGCACCAGCCATTAGATTAAGTTTTTACTCCCTCTTTCATTAACTGCATTATTAATTAATTGTGTTATAGCACCTCTTGATCTAACTAATAATTCTTCAAAACCAGAAGCATCTACTGTATTAATATTAAAATTAACTGTTGTACTTCCACCATTTCCTGTGCCTCTAGCTGATTGTGTTATTTGGCCTGTTGAATTTGGTATAAATAATTCAGCACCATTTTCTCCAACTATAATTGGATTACCTTTTGATACTGCACCACCTTTGGCCATAAAAGGTATTCCACCCCCACCACCACCACCTACTGCACTTAACATCATCTGTAATACAATTTGTCTTTTTAAGTTAGTGTTTTGTTTTCTAATAAGATTATCTTTTTGTTTTTGCATATCTAAATCAATTAACATTCTTACACTCATCTCTAAAAAGTGTGCTATCATTTTAACTAATAATTGATTAACCATATTTCTAAATGTTTCAGTTAAACTTTTACCAAGTACAACTGCTTCTGCTATTGATTGTGAAGTTTTTTTCAATGCACCATTAACTCCATTAGCAATAATATCTTTTATATTTTGTGATTTTTTTTCAAGTTCTGACATAGCTGTTTTATTTAACTCTCTAATTTTTTCAACAGTTTCAGTAATAGCTTCTTTAATTTTTTGCATATTAGTTTTAGCTTCAAATATAGGTGGTAAAGTATCTATAAATATTTCTTTCATTTTTTCAGCTTCTTCTTTGGCTTCAACTTCTTTTCCTGTTAATTCTGCAATAAGATCAATAATTTTTTGTATATTCATTATAACAATAGCACCAGCACCTATTAATAAGTTTTTCTTTGTTGCACTATTAAAAGCTAACATAGATACAGTTGCACCTTTAATAGCAAGAGATAGATTTATAAAAAATTTGATTAATGCAAATCCTATTAATATTTTAATAGTTTCTATAATAGCTGTCATATTATTATGGAAAAATTTTAAAACAGAAACTACTCCTCTTAATGCACTTGCTAAACCTTGACCTACAGTTGTTGCAAACTCATTAAAAGTTTTTTCATTTTCTTTAACAAATTTATCTAATGCTTGAAATTGTATTTTTAATTCATCAAAAAAACCAGCATCTAATATTCTTCTTTTTAAATTAAAGAATGAATCTCCTATCATAGATAAAGTTCCCTCAAATGTTTTTGCTAATTCATCAGTAGCACTTCCAAATTGACCACCTTTACCAAATACTCTTTTAAATGCTTGTGCTGTTTCTTCTACTGATACTGTTGCACCAGCTTTAAAACCAAGCATGGCTCTAACACCTTTTTCTCTAAAAATATCTGCTGAACTAATACCAGCACTCATTGATCTTTGTATTTGTTCTGCTGTTGTTCTAAAATCTAATCCTGTAACAGATGCAACATTTCCTGTAATTTCCATAAGATGTGCAAGTTCTTTAGCATCTTTAGAAACTACTGATAATACTCCTGAACCTGATTGTATTTCTTCTAGTGAAAAAGGAACTTTAGATGCGAATTTTGACATCTCATCAAATGCTCTTGCACCCTCTTGAGCAGAACCAAATAAGAATTTTAATCTAACTTGTAATCCCTCAATTTGTTTTCCTGTATTAACTAATGATCTAACTGCAAGTCCTGTACCAAGACCAATAAAAGCATTTTGCAAATTGAATACAGCACTTTTAACTTTGGATAAATTACTTTGAACACCATTTAAGGCCTGTTTGGATTTATCTCTTGCTACTACATCTATATTGAGTCTTTGTGCCATTATTTAAACTTTCTTGCTTCTGCTAGTGATTGACTTGTTTTATACTGATCTTGTTCTTTTTTCAAGTATGCTAACCAAAGATTATAATGACTAACAGGCATATCAAGAACTTCTTGAATTGTGATGTGGAGTCTGTCTGCAACAACTAAAAGCGACCTTATGTTAGGGTCGCTATCTACTTTTTTTCGGCTTCCTCGTAATTAGCATCTAAAAGTATTTTATTAGCAATATCTGAAATAACATTTGAATCTGCTTTTTTTCTTAAAGCAAATTTATCTTCTGGGCTAAATGCTTTAATCATCTCTCCTTTGTCATTTTTGACTTGGAGTTTCATTATAAGCAAATCAACAAGAATAGTTAAATCTTGAAAATTATTAGATTTCTTAAAGATGATGTTTTTTTCTTCAAGGGTTAATGGCTCTGAATAGAATACACTAGCGTTACCATGCTCGTCTTTCCACTCCTCAACCTCAATAGTGATAGTTTTAAGAGTTTCAAAATGAGATTTAACTCTATCAATAACTGACATAAATTAATATTAGACAGTACCTATAGTTAAAGCCCCTGTACCTTGAAAAGTAACAGTTCTTGAAATAATTGCGTCCATTGAGTTATTAACTGACATTCCTGTAACAATTCCTGTTCCTGAGAAACTTCTGTCGCCACTTGCATTACCCTCTGGGAGTAATATAAATGAGATTGAAGCACCAGCAACTAAATTTGTTTGTGGTGTATCTGTTTCGTCAAAGTGCATTTCTAATGTTCCAGAGAATGAAGTTCGACCAGCAACAAATGATTTAGTAGCATCTGTTAAAGCTGTATCTTCTACAACATCTCCTGTAGTTTCAAGTGTGAATGATGTTAGTTCCCCAACAGCAGTTCCACCAGCAGTAACTACGCCTTCTTTTCCGTGATGTGTTGCCATTTTTTATCCTTGTTAGATTTAGTTTGTTTAGTTTCTTTTTCTTGCTTATAGCCTAAACTTAAAAAATGTTCAAGATTAGATTCATTAATAGTTATCTCTGAATTATCTTTATATAATTTAATATCCTTAGCCATAAGTCCTTTTACAGTTTATCATCTTCCTCGTCAATATCTTCTTCATCTTCTTCAAAATCTTCATCATCTAAATCTTCTTCCCACTCTTGACTATCTTCTTCTTGGTTTTCTTTTAATTCAGCTAATAAGTCTTTTACTTCCTCACACAACAAAGACTCTTTATCGTGTAATTTTTCTATTTGGTCTATTTTCTTTTCTATTCTATTTATAATTTTAGTAGTCATTTATTCTCCTATGGTGTTCCAGCTTGATATTCGTACATACACCTAATTGTCATTCTTATTCCACCAACAGGAAATAAAGAACCCTCGTCAGTTTCTACTTGTATAACTTCCGAATCAAGTGCATTACCATTTCGAGTAATATCAGTTTCTATTGCAGTTTCAATAGCTGTAATTAATTCATTTCTTTTCGTATCTATATTGGCCTCAGCACCTTTAACAAATCCTAGTATTACAAAATCAATAGTACCATGCCTAGTTTTAGCACCACTTCCTAATTCAGAGTCATCTCTATTTTCTTCTGATGTTTGCACTATTACTGCTGGATATTGTTTATCTGATAATTCATCTAATAAAAAAGGTTGTCTAGTAGCCTTTATAATTGTTGGGCTAGATATAGCAGATATAACTGACAATAAATTAGATGCTATGTTTTCTCTTACACTCATATTCTAAACTTTCTTAATTCTTTTTCTACAAATCGGTTGAACTGCTTACTTATAATCTTTTCTGTTCTATTGTTAAAGCCAAAAAATTCTCTTTTCGGATTACCAAGAACTTGATTCCATAATGCTTTATCTCTTTCTTCTGCTCTAGCAAAACCTATTGATATTTTATGTTTTCCTGTTTTTTTAATAGAAGAACTTGGAGTTAATGAACCCATCATATCTCCTGTATAATGTAAATCTACTTTTGTTGGATAACCTATTTTATTAAGATGTTTTAAATAACCCTCTGAATAAGGTGCAAATGGTCTATCGTTAAAATTAATACCTTTTTTAGTTTTAGTTCTAATAATCTTTAGTAATTGGAATCCAGCTTGTTTAATACCTTTATCAATTATTCTAGGTAATACAGATTGAAACTTTTTAAATTTTCTTGCTACTTGTTTATTATTAGATTTTATCTTTAGATCGACAGCCATTATCTAGTCAATCTTCTAAATCCATGTAAAGGTTCTCTCTCGTTTGATATGATAGTTCCATCAGCATCTACATCATATTCTACACCATCTTCTAATATCATTCTCCATTCAATATTGTATTGGCTCATGTAGTATTCTTGCATTCTTTCAAATCTATCTTTTTCTGTTTCTGGTCTAAATTTAGTTAATGCTGGTAAATAGAATCTTCCAAGAAATAGATAAACACCAGCCCGTTCAAACTGATCTAAATTAACTTTTGTATTAACCATTTCAGCAGTATTTAAAACTGTTATATCTGTGAATATGTTTGTTTTATATACAGGCCACCATTCTACTCTTAATGCTCTAAAAATATCATTAGTAGTTTGTGCTAGAAAATTAGTTGTTTCTGTAGCAGTTGTAGAGATACCAAAATCAAACGCATCAGGTTGATACTTTTGTATATCTGATGTTGTTATAACATTAGCACCTGTATAATTAGCCATAATTTACTTCCAAATTAAATAAGCAATTACTAAAACTAAAGGAATAGAATACATTGGGTTATTTTTAGCTTTAATCCAAACCCATTTAGACCACTTTTTAGCTTTCATTATAATTATTTTATTCATTTCTTTTTCCTTGTTTTTCTTTTCTTTTTAAGAGGTACTACATTTTCTGCAACAATCTCATTAACTTCTTTTACAACATCTTCTGCTTGTTTAAAACCTCTAAAATCATACATAGCTTTATTAGTTTGATAATCTAATTCGCTTCTAGTGATTGTTTTGTTACCTCTAATAAGAGTAACCATTTTTTCATTTGATAATATTAATTTTACCATTTTATCTCCTTGTGTTAGTTGCGAGGGCTATTTCTAGCCCCCACAAAGTAAGCGTTATTACGCTTGGATAGATGAATCGTAATGTAATTCAACTCCGTATGAGTCATGGATTTCTCCAACACCATACACAGAAGTTGCAACGATTTCGTCTGCTCTAAGAGAAGCATCTCTTTGAGTTTCGATTTTAACATCTTGCATCATTGCGATTGCTAGTGCATCTCTATGGAACGCACCACCTTTGTAATCTCCAGCTGTTCCTGTATTAGCCATATTTGAAGTTTCAAATACATTCATACCAGCTATTTTACCAATGTGTCCTGATCTTAATGCTTCGTTAGATAATTCAGTATCTAAACCAGCAAAAGTATTAGTAAAACCAGATTTAAGGTCATAAGCGATCTTAGGGTGTAGTACAACTTGACAGCCATCAGTAGGTAATGCGTTTTCTTTTAAAGTTGAAAGAGCATTAAATAATACTGCTGGAGTAATAGCTGTAGAACCATCTCCTAATGCAACACTAAAGCCATTAAACAATGCAGTTAAATCTGTATCTTGTTTAGTTGCTAGTGCTTCTCCAAATAACTTACCAATATCTCCAGCAACATTTCTTGGTGCTGAGTTTCTTGCTAAATCAGTTAGAGTAGTCATAACACCAACCTCAGATGCAGTAATAGTTACTGAACTAGGGTTGATTGCTGTGTTTGATAGATCAGTTGCTTCTGCTACTGCTGATGCTGATACTTGAGCATAAACAGGAACTTCAACAGCTTTTCCACCACCCGTGATAGCATAGTTTTTAACTAAGTTTCTCATGATGGATTTTTCTGAAGCTACAAATTGTGCTTCTGCTACAATCTCAGTGTATAGTTCCGAGAGTGTGCTACTTGTACTTTCGTTTGCCATGTTATTATCCTATTAATTATTTATTGTTTAAATTAATCTCAACAGCCCCTGAATCTCGTTTCTTCCTATATTCTGAATAGGCTTTACGATCTTCTGGTTTTGTTAAGTCCAAGTCCTGTAGATTAAAAGGTTTAACAGTTTTACCACCAATAGCACTCTGGCTTCCTGAACCTGACAATGACCCTTGACGGAAATGTGGGTTGCTATCTAAAAACTCCTTAACTCGATCTTCTATTGTAAGTAGTTCTCCTTTTGAGTTATATCGTACATTAGAATTATTATCAACTACTTCTATACGACCATCATCTGTGTATCTAACTTCATCTTTTAATAAAGAAACTACTTGCTGTGCGTTGATAGATTTTTCTCTATTAGCAACTGATAGTATTGAATTATCTACTTTTTCTTTCTTGATCTGAGTCTTGTAGTTAAGCAATTCTTTTTCTTTTTCAGATAATCTTTCTTGCATTATCTTTTCTAAGTCTTGCTTAGTTTTAGCTTCTTCTAATTCTTTTTGTTTTAGAATTTCAGCTTTTTGCTTTTCTTCTTCTTGAAGTTTTTTCTCATACTTATTTTTTTCTGCTTCAAGTCTTGTTTTGATTATGTTGTCTATTTGTTCTTGTGTAAAAGTTTTTTGTTCTGGTGTTTCTACTTTTACTTCTTCTTTTGGTGTTTCAGTTGCTTGTACTTCTGGTGCAACATTTGTTTGTTCTTCGGACATTGTTTTCTCCTATATTATATTATTAGTTCGCCTTTGCTGTCATACCAATCAGGATTGACATAAGACCATTGATGACGACAATTATAACCACCTCGAACTATTAAAGGATTGCCAGATTTTTTTCCTGACCAACTTCTACTTGCCCAAAGTGTGTTGACTTCATCAACTGTGAAAAGTCCACTTTTCCTCTTGTTATATACTCCATTAATTACATTTCTGCAAATTTCTCTAGTGGTAGGTATTACATCTCCATAGTATTTTACATAAGTTAAACCAGCATCTTGTGATTTATTAAAGTTTAATGTTGCGTCAAAATCTCTTAGTGAATCATTAAGTATTTGACCAGCATATCTTTTCATATTCTCTCCAGCCCTATCTCTTGCAAATTTAGTTTGTAGAGTTTGTATAGACTTATCAACTTGTGCTTGTTTAGACTCATCAAACTTATTTTTGTTTATGTAATTAACTAATCTTTGTATTTCAGGGTCATCTGAACTAGCATAAATACCATTGATAGTTTGTCTTAGTTCTTTTTCTAATACTGCAAACTCACTACCTACTAATGTATTTTGATAAACTTTTTCTGATAATCGTCTTGTAAATGTATTTGATACATCTTTAAACTGTGTAAAATATTGTTGCTTTAAATTTTGTATTAATGCTTTATCGCCTTTAGTTAATTCTTGAAACTCTATAGGAATATTACCAATTCTTTTAAATGCTTTTTCTATTCGTTTAGCTTGTTTATTAAAACCCTCTCTAACAACTGTATCTGACCATTTAAGATATTCTTTTTCTAAGATAGCTTTTATCTGTGGTCTAATC